>ENA-ORXU01000418-ORXU01000418.1-marine-metagenome-genome-assembly--contig:-NODE-418-length-50113-cov-4.156188_pt1 | contig 50113 bp, 41 predicted proteins | sample MGYA00237869_ERZ511484 | MGnify/ENA metagenome assembly ERZ511484 | reverse complement strand
TTGCTGCAATACTTATCAGAAACAAATCAGTTTTGTTATCCGAGTAATATGATGTCGCGCTTTTATTATGCGCCATATATAGGGGCACGCATTCATCAACTTTTAATTGACCATGACACTAAAAATGAAATGTCGTTCCATAAGTCTAATGGTCAACATACATCGAATCTTGGCAAAACGAGTGGTGCTGACTCGCCTCATGAGTTTTGGTATTTTTGGAGACGATATTTTAAATTTGATGAAATTCAAAAGCTTACTAATGATAAACTAAGTCTCATAGATAGCGAATCTTTTATTAGAGATTTATGTTCCATCCAAGCCGCATTTGATAAGCCGCTCGTTATGAAAGCGATGAATATGAATTGGAACATTTCTTATTTACACAAGATTTTACCAAAAGCATATTTCATACACATAGAAAGAGATGTGGCATATAACGCGCAATCGCTTCTACTCGCGCGTAAGCGATTTTTTGGAGATCTCAATAAATGGTATTCATTTAAACCCCCGGAGTTTGATGAAATAAAAAAATTATCCCCAGAAGAACAGGTTGTAAGCCAAGTTGTCTTGACCAACAACGCCATATCAGAACAGCTTCGACAATTACCATCTGATAGATATAAAACCATTTCCTACGCGTCTTTTTGCAGCGATCCGCAAACGATATTACGTGACATACTGCAACGTATAGGCATCGCGCAACAGATCGAGGAATCAAATCAACTTGTCAATGGGAATAAAATTAAAGTTGGTGCCGAACAATGGAATTTAATAAAAAACGCATGCTTGAAAATCAATCAATAAAACCGCTTGTCAGCATTTGCGTTCAAACGTATCAGCACGCGCCGTTTATTCGAAAGTGCCTGGATGGTATATTAATGCAAAAGACAAATTTTCCATTTGAAATCATCTTAGGAGAAGACAATTCTACGGATGGAACGAAAGAAATATGCCAGTCATATGCGGAGAAATATCCCAATATCATTCATTTAACAATCGGAAAAAGGGAAGATGTAATATATATTAACGGTCGACCCACCGGTCGATTTAATCTAATGCGTAATTTATCAAATTGTCGTGGAAAATATAAAGCCATGTGTGAAGGCGACGATTACTGGATCAATGAGAATAAACTTCAGCAACAGGTTGATTATCTAGAAAGCAATCCGGAATGTGCTCTGACATTTCACAATGCAAAAATAGTTAATGAAAAAGATCAGCCGGCTAAATGGTCTTTGTATCGCAATCCAGACAGATATGATGATACATACACACTCAAAGATCTGCTTGCTTTTGGTCAATCAATTATACCTACTGCTAGCATAGTTTGGCGATCGTACCCGGATGAGAAACTTCCTTTTTGGTTTGACAAAGTCTATGCAGCTGATCTCGCCTTAATGCTTCTGATTGCGAAACAAGGAAGCGTAAAATATTTTAACGGCGTGAATTCAGCCTATCGAATGACTAGTGGAGGAGCTTCAAGGCAGCATGCAAATTTCCATAAAATTACTTCAAGAATCTATTTATATGCTAGTCTGCGAAACGAATTGGCAGATCCAGCCTACTACCATGTGATTGACGATGTAATTAGACGTTATAGCTTCTATGGATCAATTCATACCATGATGAAACATCCGATGTTGATCTTCAAAGCCATCAAACAAAAATTTAAGGGTAAAAAATATCTTCTAGGTATATAATTGCTTGATATTAAACCCCGACCTCGCAAATGTATAATTCACGTAAATAAGAAGTTTAATCGAACTTTTCGTAATCAACTATTTAGGTTTTTGACAATAAAATTCAACGTGCCAAGTTAAAAAATCCTTAATTATTGGAATTTTCGTCGTATTGAACTTCATATACCGCGGCTTTACTTTAAGCATTTCAAACCCAGCATCTTTTAAAATTCGATCGACTTGACCTATACTGCGCTTATATAAACCCCAAGAGCCAAACAAATTTTCGTAAGAAGTTACAGTATCAGGAATCATCGACATCTTTTTACCGACGGCAATGGCCATAGATTCGGGCAGATAATGAATAGGCTTCAGTTGATGCCCTCCTCCTAAACTATGGAACGGGGGAAAGCTAATATATAGTTTACCACCTGGTTTCAAATTTCGAAAGATAGACTGAACGAGTGCTTCAGGATCTTCAACATGTTCGATAACTGAGGCACAAAAAATCACATCTGCCTTTTCTTCTAATTCTAGATTAATTAAATCCCGATTATAGTATTCTACTTTATTGCTTTCTTTGGCCGCCTCCACATGGTAATCAATTCCCCACACCCTGGGAAAGTGGTCTCCAAATACTTCAGTATACCCTCCTTTTCCACAGCCAAAATCTACAAGGAACTCATCTTTGCTCAGATCTAGAATCTCAACAAAGTCATTAAGCACCCGTTCTGCCTGAAACTGTTGAAAAGCCAGATAATCCTCTGGAGATTGTAGTCTTTTTTTATAAAGCTTATATAAATCAACAGCAAAAGAACCCATTGTTAAAATCGATTATGTGATACATGTATATACTCAATGCAAAGATACAAAATTCATTATCAAATGAGTAAATATGATGAAAAAGTGACATATTGTCGATCTTTTTAGAAGAAGGTTAAATTCTTTGTAGAGCAATCTCAAATCAACAAATGAAACGTCGTAGAGCACCTTGTGGTCACGGTGAATCATAAATTCAGCAATCAAATTGACTTCGGATAGCTTTAACGAGCTAAATCTTGATGCCGAATTGAATCATAGGAGGTGATCAACATGCTCACGCCAAAATAAGTGTTTAATCTCCAGATCAAACAGTCGGCTAGAAGGACCGCTATCATACATGCTATAATTCGGTGTAACGAATTATAATTCTTGCCAATGTCGATGTCCTGTCAGCTGTAATTGAAAAACATAACAAAAGCGACAGTTATCACTAGCGATATGACTTGCGCAACAATATAATTGACGATTAAACAGATTAGAAAGAACATTCATTATTTTAAGAATATTGAGGACTGGATATCTACTAGTCGCATATGTTATAATACTTATGCAATTGAATGTATAACCGCCGCAATGTACATGGATTGCAACTTTTATCGTAGCATAACATTAAGCGCAGGGAACTTTATCACTTTCTATTATAGACGATTATTCAGTACTTTTGAACATAACACCTTTATATATTGCGTTTTGAGAGCGGAAGTAACAACATGGAAGTAGCAACATGTCTAATGATATCAATAAATTTTTCGTTCTTTACTATTAAATAAATGTCTATGTTGATCTGTGATGAATTTGTCTTGTTGAATTTTCCTAAAACAGGTAGTTCCTTTGCGCGAGCTGCGGTCAAAGCTGCGTTTAAAGAACGTCATAACACAGGCTTGGTGAAATCTATTACCAATCGATTAGGAATAACCGAAGCTCCGCTAAAGGAGCTGTACCTACCCAATATCAAAGTGTCAGGCCAGCGGAAAGACCAACATGGGACTTATAGTCAGATACCAAATAAATACTTAGATCGGAAAGTTGTTTCAGTGGTCCGGAATCCTTACTCGAAATTCATTTCTGGTTACGAGTTCAAATTTTGGGCTAAAAAACCTCCGTTGCCAAAATCTGAAATCGAAGAATTTTTTCCTTCTTTTCCGGATTTGACAATGGATGAGTTTGTCGATTTTCAGAAACGTGCAACACGTCATCGATTGGGCGACCAAAACTCTTTGCAACTAGGTAATCAGACCATTCAATTTATTCAAATGTTTTTTAAAGATCCTCAAACTATCTTAAAAAATTTAGATGAGAAATATATAGCGTCAGATCAGTTTAAAGAAGATATTGGCGATGTCACCTTTTTGCGACAGGAATCACTCAAAGGGGATCTTACCGATTTTCTCGCTTCTGCAAATTTCTCTAAAGCCGAATGCGACATAGTGCGCAACTATAAAAGAGTTAACACGACAAAAAGCAAAGACAATAGTACAGATAAAATATGGACGGCTAAAGCCATCGATTATCTCAAAGATAACGAGGCGTTTTTGTTCCGTATGCTTGAGTATTTTGGATTGACGTATGAGGTACCGAAGGCTGGAATGGCTACAAGGTGAGAGAAGGTCAACAATTTATTTCGAATCTAATTCCAGGAGTTTATGCTTGAAACTTGTCAATTCACTCGGTTTTCATTTTAGAGGTCTCAGTCGCTAATATTATTAATTTTCAAATTCAATTTAATTATTGTAAGCATTCGCCAATTTCCTTGTGTAAATCCGAGCACCATCAGCATTCAAATGTGTACGATCAAAATGAAATTCACTTTCCAGAATAACATGTGAAGCATAGTAAAATTGAATGTCGTCCATAGGACTTGTTTCGGCAGCCACCAACTTTAACATTTTAGCGCGTTCGGGAATTTCTCGTCTTTTCTTAGCTTGTCGCTTAAAAAGTCTTTCACGTTCTAGAATTCCTTCTGTAGGGTTTTCTAAAATCTGCAAGTCAAGCGGATAATAACCTCTATGCGCTTGTTCAAATTCACTCAAAACTACTTTATCTAAACCTAGAATATTCGTAATCATTCCTTGCACTTCACCGATGCATAGAAGGTTTTCAGCATAAGATATAGTATAATTGTAAACCTGACCATACGCCCTAGCATTCCAAAATTTCCTTGAGCCTTGCGTCCATTGATCCCAATTCATAAAATATTTTGATCGAATCGAATGTAAATTTTGGTCGCCAATTTCCTTTGGTGCTCGATCCTGAAGAAAAACTTTTATGACTTGATTATCTTGATTATACAGCTTCAAATATTCCTGAAGCACGTATTGAGATTCAGAATAAAACATCGAGCTACTTCCCAAATTGTATGATGACAAACCAGTCATTTGATCAAACAAAACAGGGTCAATATGACGATACGTTTTGCTTGATCCAACGAACAGCGTATTGATTGGTATATCCAAAGAATTTAAATGCCGAACTTTAGCTTCTATCAACGGGTTACCCCAAAATGGAGAAACCAATAACTTCAGTACGATCAATATGGCGATCAGTAATCCGGTAAATATGCCCACTTTTATAATAAAATGTTTCATCGCTTAAAATTGGAAATAAATGAAAGATCTTTGACCGTAGAAATATTCTAAAACCAAAAGGCACAAAACGATATAAATTATGTATCGTAAGAATATATTTTTGGGTAATTTCCAAAGTCCGTGTTGACCCATGCGGTTAGACCATTCGAAAGTTAGCATGATTAGCACATAAATGGCGATGTAATTCAGGATACTAGTATCCAATCCCATTTCTTTGAGCTCGTTGAAAAATCCATCATCACTTGAAGAAAAAACTCTTTTCAAGTATTGAAAACTATCCATCATGGAATCCGATCGAAAGAACACCCAGGCTACGGTTACAATGACGAATGTTCTTGCCATGCGAAAGATATCAAGTACGGATGGAACAAACTTTCCAGCCGCCACGTAGTCTAAGTAAGCTCTGTTGGAACCAGATAATACCTGCGGTATGTAGAATAAAGAATGTATCAAACCCCAAAATATAAATGTCCAGTTTGCCCCGTGCCAAAAACCGCTTATCAGGAAGATTGCAAATACATTACGTAATTGTAACCAACGCCCAACTCGGCTACCTCCAAGAGGTATGTATACATAATCTCTAAACCAAGTAGACAATGAAATATGCCATCTTCTCCAAAACTCCGCAATATCTCTCGCGAAGTAAGGTGTTGCAAAATTTTGCATTAAATTAAAACCTAGAAGACGCGCTGTACCAATTGCAATATCAGAATATCCTGAAAAATCACAATAAATCTGAAATGCAAAAAGAACAGCACCCAATATCAACACACCTCCACCCAACTCTCCATATGAACTAAAAATACTATCCACGAATACAGCACAATTGTCTGCGATTGCTACTTTTTTAAAGAGCCCCCACAGTATCTGCCGCATGCCATCAATAGCCTTTTTATTACTAAAAGTTCGTTTTAGCTCGATTTGAGGAAGTAAATTAGACGCCCGTTCAATTGGACCAGCCACTAATTGAGGAAAAAATGCTACATATGTGAAGAAATTCAGCATATTGCGTGTCGGTTCCATTTTACCTCTATACACATCGATCGTATAGCTCAATGTCTGAAATGTATAGAAGCTGATTCCAACAGGCAAAATGATTTTTAGTGATGAATAACTCGCCTCAAAGCCCATTGTCTGAGCCAAATCAACAAAAGACGAGAGGAAGAAATTATAATATTTGAACACGAGTAAAAACCCTAAATTGACTGCCAGACTACCAAAGAGCAATAATTTTTTATTTAGCTTCTTGTCACTTTTTTTAATAGCTAGTGCTATTGAATAATCGGCTAAAGAACTAATGATAATTAAAGAAAGGAATCGATAATCCCAAAGACCATAGAAAAAATAGCTCGCAACCAGCAATAATCCATTTTGAATCTGCAACTTATTCCTCAATAACCAATAGCAGATAAATACAATAGGAAGAAACAAAAGATATTCGATGGAATTAAATAGCATAGCTCGTCATTGCATCATTACTTATAATTTTTTATCCACTCCCCTACTATTTTTTGGTTGGAAAAGTCTTTAGCTATACGGACTTGGGCATTTGCAGAGATTCTGACATTATTGTTCGGGTCATCATCCAGAATCATATTTAATCGATCTGCTAACCCGTCAACATCAGCCACATCATATAAGTATCCGCTTTCACCATGTGTGATGGCATCATCGCTTCCAGTGCCCCCCGTCGAAACAGTGATCAAACCCGAGGCCAGGCTTTCCAGTAGTGAAATGGATAGTCCTTCTTGTTGACTACTTAATACGTAAATTTCCGAATCCGCATAATATTTTGGTAGATCAGAACTATCAATAAACCCTAGAAAAAATACGCGGTCTTTCATATTGTGTCTAACTACGTATTCCTCAAGTTCCCCTCTAAGTGGGCCATCTCCTCCAATAACAAGTACGGTATCGGATCTATCGATTTTTTGAAAAGCCTGCAATAGATCGATGACACGTTTTTCATGAACCAGCCTTCTTATCGTCAGGATTATTCGCTGTTCAGGAACATTAATTTGCTTTCGCAAATAACCTGGTTTCACATTTAAAAATCTTTGGGGATCTACCGTATTTGGAAGTACTTTTACTTTTTCGGCATCGATGTTGAATCGCAACGCACGCTCTTTCATCTGCTCCGATACGGCGAATAGCGCATCACAATTTTTGAGTACGTAATTTGTAGCGCGTGAAAAAGGATGTTTCAAAGGCAGATACAATTCCGCTCCTAAAGTCGACACCACGTGCCGTATTTTGTACTTTTTACTCAGTCGTGTATTAATGAAACCAGCCGGAATGGCCCATTGTGAATGTAACACGTCAACTTTTTTCTCTTTAATAATGCGCTCCACTGCCTTGTAATAACCGCGTAATAAAAAAGGTATGGTGAAAAATAAAAGTGGGTTTCTCTTCAAATTTGGCAACAATCCAGGAGGGCTTACAAGTCCTTGTCCTTTTTCTGAAAAATATTTAAAATATTTCAAGGATAGGCCCGGAGTGTCAATGGTAGGTCCTGAATTGCCCAGTGATTGGGGCGCGACTATGGTGACTTCATTCCCTTGACGAATCAACTCCTTGGAATACTCCAAAACCCACGGCCCGAAAAAATCGCCATCATACCGTGGAAAACTAGATGTCACCATCACAATATGCATTAGCTATTTTGTATTTTATTAATTAAGTATGCATGCGTCAGCTTGATGCCATCTCTAAGGGAAACTTGCGGACTCCAAATGAGTCCCTTGCGCGCCAAAGTATTGTCTAGTATGTTTTCTGGTACATCAGATTTATCAAATGATCGCTGATCTACTCTAAAATCGAGTTTCAAGTCTTTCTTTAAAATACTAATGATCATGTTGAGTGAAACTCCTTGACCAGACGAAATATTTAGTATTTCATTGTCTTTACTCTCGACAACTTTAGTTATCGCCTGCACCACATCATCGATATAGATGTAGTCACGCACAGCCTGTCCATCCCCCCACAGCTCTATCTTTTTATCTCTAATAATATTTCGAATCCAATGCGAGATTACACCCTGCTGAACACCTAGATTTTGTCCAGGACCATATACATTTGAAATTCTCAAAATGCTATATGTCAAATCGAACTGGTGTGAAAAAAAATGTACATACTTCTCAAAAATAGATTTGGTCAACCCGTAGGAAGATATCGGTTGCAAACAATTATATTCAGGTGTTGGTATTTTTTTGGGAATGCCATAAACGGTACCACCACTAGAGGCAAATACTATTTTCTTAACACCATTTTTGACACAAGCTTCGAGCATATCAATACCGTATGACACCGAATTGATCAGGTCTTGCTTAAGAAATTCAGGTCCATTACGAGGAATATTTGACCAGAAAAGATGGATGACGAGGTCAATGTTTTTAGTGTGTTTGTCAAAACTAAAATTATTCAATAAATCCCCGTAAATAAACGTAATATTATCATAGGCCTGTTCAAATCGCTTCCCACGTCTCCGGTTTCTGGCAACCAGTACTAATTCATGACCATCCTCACTTAGTGATTTCACTAAATGAGATCCTATAAAGCCCGTTCCACCTGTAATAAATATACGCATTTAATACGTTGTTTCGTCTACTGAATTTAAAGTCTCTGTTGTTTTTTTCGATATATACCATCTACTAGGAAAGCACTCAACAAAAGCAGCCCCAATATGACCATCCATGAAACCCTTGTTGGATATCGAGGGTTACCAAGATTCCCAAAGGTCGCCATTAAAAAGCAATTAATGTAGTATCCTCCAATCAAAGATGATGATACAAAAAACATGTTCCACAATCGTTCTTTACCGACATTTTTCCAAATTGTGATGCGAATGAGGACTAATAAAATAAGATAAAAAATAATCCAAAAGCGTAAAATGAATCCATTAGGCTTTTGGAGCATTTGTTTAATCCTCATCATCTTTATACCAAGGGCGATACAGCTGTTCTTATAAAGCACTTCATCCTGACTAAATGGTCGAAACACTGATTTTAACCTTTTTGGAGATCTAATACTTTTATGACGGATTGGAATTCGATAATTTCTAGACATCTTCATACCCCGATTAAAGCCTTCGGAGATTACTGGTATGATATATTCAGAGTCCATCATAGCTGCTTTAGTGATATCTTCAACCTCTTCCGTGAGCAAACCTCCTTTTTTCAAGTCATTCCAATAACCGTCTTCACCGAGTCTGTCCATACGAGGTTTGTCACACAAAAACACATATTGTCTTGTGGGACAATATTCCTCGAGCATTTCGTCGTATACCCCAACCCGTTGCAATGCTCTCCACACGAAATGGTATTCTGATTTAGCGGTCTTTAATAAGGACTCATTAGCTGAAACTTCTTTTTTTATTACTTCTTCTCGAGCCATCATTGTATTAATTGCCGGAACTAACAACATAAGCCCGAGAAAAAATGCTGTCCAAATTATGACGATTCTCAATCCACCATCCTTCCAACTTCCCAACGAGAATTTCCATACATATATCAAATATATACATGATAGAATAAGCATTTCTATTCCTATGATAGGTTTATGTGATTTATGAGCAATGACCCCTGAAACAAATAATAACAGAGCGAACCAAAACGACGGACCTTTCATTTTTTCGTAAAAAAGCAGTATTAATGACGACATGCCTACACCAGTGAATACATCAGACATCATCATATTGGATATCCACGGTAAAGTTGAGCTGAAGTTCAAAATGAGCACTACTGAAACAAGTGCAATACGATTGTGCCAACAACTGCCGACAATCAATCTAATCAAGCGGAAAATCAGCCAAGAAATTATAATATTTTGTGCAACAGCCACACCAATTAAGGACCAGCTTAATGAAGTCAATTTGATAAATAAGCTGTAAAACATGGCCCAATGATGGCTAACTTGTCCATTGAACGACCGTGTTATATACCCACCGGAATCACCGTAAAAAAACACAAATCCATTGAACCACATCCAATAACACAATATCATAGCGCCTAATAGCACGAATACCGAATCGATTAAAATATCTTTTCCTTTCGCACTTTTCATGTAGTCAACTGAACGTTTTATGAGACCGGATTCTTTATCTCTGGATTTAAAAAATTATTCGGTATCAGAGGTTTTATTCTTTGTATACTTCAATATCTGCTCGATCAATGTTCTATTTCGGCTCATTAAATCTCCGATGATCCCTAAGGCAAAACAATTGAAACTGATAGAAAATAAAATACTGCCGATAATTAATGACTGAACTTTGCCATGTGCCCCTGAACCCAAAAAGTAATCGTATAAAAATCTAAATAACGGAATACATCCCAATAGGAAGAACAGCAATCCGAGCCCAACAAACACGCGCAATGGCTTGTACATCGCATAAACCCGAACAATGTCAGTACCAGATTTCCTAATATGTTGCCACATATTTTTGAAAAGACGCGACGGTCGGGTTGGCGCATTTGTGTGAATGGGTATTGACGCCATCTTTATCCGCTTACTACTCGCCTGTACTGTTGTATCTAATACGTAAGAAAAGGAACTCGTGACATTTAATTCAAGCATAGCTGAACGTGAATACGCTCTAAAACCAGAAACGGCATCAGCAACTTCACGTTCTCCCGATAAGATAATAGTCACCTGTGTACCTAACCATTGAAAGAACTTCTTAACCGGAGAAAAATGTTTGATCTTAGATGTTTGCCGGTCACCAACTACTATATCTGCCTTTTCTGCCAAAATGGGCTGAATAAGATCTCCAATATAAGATGACGGATATTGATTGTCACCGTCGGTATTTACCAGAATATCGGCACCTTGTCTCAATGCATAATCCATCCCAACCCGAAAGCTATTGCCCAATCCTTTATTCCCAACATTATTAATAATGTGATTAACTCCAAGTTGACGTGCAACTTCAAGTGTCTTGTCTGTTGATCCATCATTCACGATTTGCGTTTCGATGACATCAATTCCCGGAATTGATTTTGGTATTTCAGACAGGACGGCTGGAAGCGTCTGTTCTTCGTTATAGCATGGTATTTGAATAATTAACTTCACAATAGTTCTATTCTGTAGATTTAGGCATTTTGAAAGTTATACTCCAACTTTTCAATGCGCGTACGTTCTTCATCAGAAAGTGCATTAAGCATTTTTTGACGTTCATCTTCTATGGAGTATTCAGTCCGTAATTTCTTTTTGCCTTTCATATCCTCTTTCATGGACTCTTTTAAGAGTGCAACTTGAGATTTTTCAAATGCAATATCAGGATTATACCGATTTATAAAATTAATCACCTTGCGATATGTTTTTGCAGGAGAATTGACAGCTTCTTCAAATGGAAGTCGTAACAATCGTTTTTTTAATCCACGCTTGGCCAAGACTTCATCTATCGCCTGTTGGCTATTGACATACCGCTCTTCAAAAAAATCAAGACTTTGATCCCTTTTTTTGAATGAATAATATTGATTGAGCTTTTCTTTCTCTATCACAATGACCGGTGTTTCTGGCATGCGCCTCATAATAGATTTGAGCAAGTACACATACACAGGTGTCTTATCCAAAACATATTTCACATCGCCTTGAAACAAATGACAATGATCGACGATGCGATCGTATGCTTCATCAAAAGTTGGCGAACTACAAATGTCATCCATTTCTTCTTTCGTCAGATTCCAATTATAAGGTGGACGTTTATCCATCATCCAATCATAAAAACGACCTGCTTCGGGAAAGTTTTTTGGTGACTTACCGAGTAACATACCACATTCAAAGCCCGCATCTATCTTTGGATGCGCGCAGATTAGGCGCGACAAAAATGTCGTGCCTGAAAATGGCATACCGCAAACTATCGCTGCTAAAGATTTATTCATGCTTGTCTCTGACATCATTCACGTGCAATAATTCGCAACTACTTTTTACTGCTACGCATTTTTTTCTTGTAGCGTCGCTCATAATTGATAAACTGCTCTCCTTTTGTATCACCCAATACTTTTTTAATCGTTGTGTGATGATCATTGCGCAATTTATTAATCGCCGCTTTTGTACTCGTCTTTCCAAGTGCTTTCACTTTATTATCAAAGTTCTTCTTGGCGACTTGCAATTGACGTAGTTGTGTATCGGTCAAATCCATTTTTCGATCAGCAGATTTCCAAAATTTAGCCCAAGAATAAGTCGATTTTTTCGCACCTTTTTTGGCTGACTTTTTGGATTTATTCGCATTATTTTTCTTCGCTGTCATTTCTTTCTTATCGCCTGTATTAGATTTTTTTGCCGACTCAGAGGCACACGAAGCCACAAGTCCAATTCCGCAAACGATTAAGATTAACATTAAAATATTTTTCATAACTAAAATATTGGTTTTAAATTTATAAATTTTATTCTTCTACGGCCGCAACTGCCGGCACAAGTAGTTCTTCAAAGTACCGATTGACTTCTTCGGCTTGATCTTGGTAACTTTTTATTTCGGACACATAAGGGTTCTTATACGATGTCCAATCTCTAGACATGCATGCCTTCACTGCCTCTTCTAAATACTTCGTTTCAGTGCTTAACGGTATCACGGTCGCGTTTTCACCGTTCCGCATATCTTCGATTGTTCCGCCACTTTCTGTACTGATCACCCATACATGACGAACCATTGCTTCTCGAACGGTCAATCCAAAACTTTCCTTCCATTGCGATGGAAATAATAGGACATCAATATTAGCAAAGAAATCATTCATCGTATCCTGGTCGTATGCATCAATAAGTTGAACGCGCTTATTTTTTAATATCTTTTTAAAGTCTTTCTCCCATGAAGATCCTACGTTCTGCGCTGCATTAACTAATTTTAGTTCATAATTACCCTTTAGCTTTTCGAAGACCTCCGTAATTAACTCACCTCCTTTGATAAATCCAGGGCCACCAATAAAACCAAAACGGACATCGCTCGAAGAAACTTTATCAAGTTCTTTATCAGGAAATCGAACTCCATTTTTATTGACACGACACTTATCTGCATCAATGGCATTAATCACATGCATGCCTCGATGAAATTCACTTGGGAATAATAATAAATCAATGTCATTTAATGAATCCCTCAATGTATTCCAACGTCGATTTAAAAACGAACTATCGTCGACGCAATGCATGCAGACATTTTTTTCAATAATTTGTTGAAAGCAATATTTTCCGTGTTTATTAATCATAAACTGGCGCTCACACAACCACCAACAATCATGTAGCGTCGCCGCCATTTTTATTCCACCTGATTTTAATCGGTTAATGAAATCGACTCCCATCGTCTGTATTGCATGCATATGTACCACGGATGGTCTAAAAACATCTACAATATCTTCGATAATGCGACCCATTTTCAGATGTTCTAGCTGTTCATCTTGCGTAATCTTCTTTGGAGCATTAATAGATATGACAGTTACTCCTTTTGATCGATATCTTGAAACTTGATATGGCAAGAGATCTTTGTTTTGATCAGTAGTGATCACACAGACTGTCCAGCCAAAGTCCTTCGCTAGTATTTGATTGACTTCTTCGGCAACGATCGTTGCTCCACCAAAGCTACGTGGAGAATAATGTACGTTTATAGAAATGAGTCGTTTCATAATATCAATTCTTTTAACTGATTATCAAGTTTATCTCCAATGACGGCAATCGTCTGATTGGACATGACGGACTCATGCGCATGATTAGCCATTTTTTCTAAATCGTATTTACCATTCACTGCTGCTTTTAGGTTTTCATACCAGTCGCTAGACTTATTTATCAATATGCCATTGACTCGGTTATCTATTAAATTAACGAAGTCTCCTATGGCAGTTACCATCGTTGGCACTTTCACTACAGATGCTTCCAAATACCTGATGGCACTTTTACAATCATTAAAATCATCCTGAACCAATGGAATAATATTCAAATCGGCATCACCCATATCACCAATATATGTCACGTAATCTTTGAAATCAGTATGATTAACCTGATTCGGAAACCTCATTTTTAATTTCGCGCTCATAGCACAATAACCAATAACTTCGAGATGCACATGGCTATACTCATCTAAAATTTGATGCAAGGCTTCGATTGCCATTGAAAAATCCGCTTCGTGCGCTCTCGAACCTGAAGCATATTTTATAATAAATTTATTGGGATCAGTTTGACGTTTTTCTCCGCCAATTGTCTGTTGATAAATATAATGTGCGTTCAGCGTTTCACTATCAATAATATTTCGCCAAATATAAATATCCTTTGATGTTAAATCACTAAGATGCGATCGCATAGCAGGCGTGCTCGTAATGACGAATTCCATTTGTCGAATAATCGATGCATATGAGTCTACACCAGATAAAATAGACTGCTTTTCTTTGGGTGTGATAAAATTCAAATTGACATTCGCAGAATAAATACGTAAATCAAAGACAGGGTCATCAATATCGTAACCAAATCGAATGCCAAGGCGCATACATTCGTCGATGTAAGAAGACACCAATTTGGTATGTGGTATTCGATAAAATATGACTGTCGATGCAGTTTGAATTAAATTTAGCGATCGTGGTACGTCAAGCCAATGACTAAAAGAGTGTTTAATATCATTTTTTCTGAAGTATTCCATCTTTTGCATGATGCGATACTTCTTACATTGCGGAATACTAAGGTCGCCGATCACAACAATGCATTTTCTATCAAAAAAATCATCGTCACGTGCGCGCTTATCTATTTTCTTATTTGATCGTATTGCATATTTATGTTTTAATGCATACGAATTATCCCATTGATCTTCGAATGGCAAGAGCTCAATGTCCCCTTCTGATTCGGCCATCTTTTTCAGCTCCTTTAAATACACTTCGCCACCTTGCGATCCAGAAGCCTCTATCTCTATGAGCTCATTATAGGTGTAATTGTGCATGGAGCTAAATTGTCGCCCTTCTCTCCGACCGTTTCGCATAAAATGTTTAACGGCCGGTACACCAGCAGCTTTTACATCATCATATTTATCGTAATAAAATTCTACGTCAAAATACTGCGAAGGATTTCCTTCTGAATTTTCGATAAAACTGACCAATTCCATGAAGGTTTTGATTTCATAATTATCTTTGACATAGCGGATATTAATTACGGGATTTGGATTAAAGTCACTTTTGAATCCAACTTTCAAAAAATGATTGAACGCATCTTCATCAGCGGGCAGGGAATATTTCCTTCGATAAAAGTCTTCATCGAGTAAATAGCGGCTTCTTGCCGGAATCCCTTTAGTCATCATGTTAGATATAAACTTTTTCATCACGACATCAATTTACAGTCCACGCCTGATGGGGTGCGACACCAATGGCAGCTAGTTTTTCAATTTCATTCTTTAATTTTTTCATAGCGACATTTCGAAAAGCATCCGGCATCGAAATTTTCTTACTGACATTGACAGGTTGATCGAGCGCCATCGATGCATAATCCATATTTCCAATCCCCAAAAAATCTTCTAGCTTTCGCAAATAGACAATGGGGTTAGACACCATATCCTCAAAATAAAATAGTTTGAATGAATCAGGCTTTAGGCACTTACGCATCATTTCTATTTTATCGGCGTATTGACAGTTCTCCCAAATGAATGGTTTTTCAATAAACTCTAGAAACTTTTCTTCTGACCAAGATGCAAAGTCAATTTCGCGCCCAATAAATTGATGATGAAATTTGACATGAGACCACAAACGAGCCAATGGATCACGAATTATATAAATCACTTTAACCGTTTCCGCAACGTGATGCACAAGATCCCAGCCGCGCTCATCCATATGACAGGTGAGGTTGCTAAAATCACAATTATATTTATTGCCACGGTTTTGGTAAAATAGATCTGAGTACCATTTCAATGACAAATCTTTCTCTAAATAAGTCCCGTACCAATCCACTATTCGCTTAAATCCTCGAATGTTTTCCTTGCCATTCGCATTTCCAATCACTTGACTTGCTTTGCTAATTCGATTCTCGTGTGAAAGTGCATTTGACCCTAACGTGTAGTCGGACCAAAAGTGAATTTCCTTTTCGTAGGTAAAATACAATTCAGGGTGTTTTTTTAAGATGCTGTACAACCAAGTTGTTCCCGCTTTCATTGCGCCAGCATTTAAAAATAATTTCTTGACAATCAAGATTTTACAATTTTAGTTTATTCGTAATATCTGAGCGGCAAATATATGCATTTTATCTCATATCTCTTTTGTCAGCGCGCTCAAAACCAGCCGTTCACTGGTATCTGAAAGATTGGGATTAAAGTATGGATCAAACTGGTCAACATGTATTGTGGGACTATGTTCTGGGGCTTTCAGGTTGATACTATCTATTACGCTTTCTGGATCATCGTGTCTATGATCTAGTCGCAGAATCGTAAATGGATTATACAAAATGGTCAGATCATCCAACATCCGTATCAATCGGGACAGTTTTTGACCCTGACTGGTCTCATGCTTATTAAGTTTGGCCGCGACTAGCGCACGATTGAGGAACATACCATTTTCATCGACGCTGCTAACTTGTCTGATCGCATCTTTTCTAAAATATCCTGGATCGCTATCACGCATGCCGCGCATGAGGTTCATCACTGTGAAACCACTACTCGAAACAACCTGCCCTGCATGAACCAGCTTGTCGTTTTCGTCCATAATTTTTGACCCGACAACTCCAATATCAGGCATCTGAAAACATCTAACAGCTCGAGCGATCCAGTCTCCGTTATCCGGTGTCGTATTTCCGTGTAACAAGCCAATAAGTTGGGAAGTGTTGCTACCCAATACTTCTCTCAAAAGCGATTGTGTTAATCTTTCCGGTTCGACAGTTGCAAAAAAGCGAATATTTGACGCTCCCTTAAATTGCTGTTCATACACTTCGAGTTGATCAACTGCTACAAATTGCAGAATCTCATAATCTCCATACGAAGTTTTATCGATGATGCTGCGTATCCGTTCCACATCCTCATCCACGCGTGTCGACGTCCTTAGGATGGTAACTGAAATCTCATCTTGAAGCGACGGCATCCAATCATAGATTCCCTTAAACCTACCCGGAGTTGTTTCGGCTCCAAAACCATGAAATTGTAGATGTAAATCAATTGCGGACATGGCTGCTTGCGCGGCGTAAGCTTTGTTATCAAATGACTCAGCTGTGCTGCCTGCAATCATTCGCCAGTGATACAATATTTCAGGTATATGCTTAAATTTCGCACCTGCATTACATAATCGCAACAGAAGATCATGATCCTGTGCGCCTTCCACACGCGCTCGAAACCAACCTAACTCCTCGCCTAATTTGCGTCGAACAGCGACAAGGTGATTTATATAATTCGTCGAACGCAGATAAAAAATATCAAAATCAGGTTTATACAATGGACGTATACGAACTCCTTCCTCATTGATTTTATCTTCATCGGAATATACTACATCGAATTGCTGACTAGATAATGTTTCATAAAATGTTGATAAGGCCTCTTCATGCAGCATATCGTCCTGATCTAAAAAAAGACAGTACGTTCCGGTTGCCATTTCAAGTCCTCCATTCAAATTCGCACTAATGTGAAGTCGATCTTCATTTTTATTTTGAATAATATTGAGTTTCGATGAAAAATCATTTAGGATTTTATTTCCTTTTTTGTCAATTTCATCGATGGTGACAATTGTCTCTATTTTTCCTTGATAGTTTTGAGTCAAAATACTATTCAAGCAATCCGCCAAATAATCTGGGTCGGGCTGATAAATCGGGATAATAATTGAGAAGAATATTTCATTGTTGCGACCATAGTCAATCTGCTTTGGAGTGAGATCTTCAAGATGCAGTGCTATTTTATACTGCTTATCAATAGGCATCAATGCCGGATCTTTTTTCATCCAATGACTTAGTGTTGCACTATGACTTGCCTTTGCAGACTTCAAAACAAGACTAAATGCAGAATCGTCATTCCAGTTCACAAAAACCGAGTCATCGAGCAGAACGGTATCACCTGACTGATCAAACGAAACGACAATACGGTGATTAGGATGACGAGCGTCATATATAAATACCTCATTAACTATTTCCCGACATGAAATTTTAGCTAAAATCGTGAGGATATGATTTTCGATTCGCCAATATCGATAAATACGACCCGATATTTTATTAGATTTTTTTTGTGTGTCCTCATTTATGAAACGTAATTTGCGACTACGCCGTAAATCACTTAATTGACTAAGAATGGTTTGAATGTTTTTTCTCATGCTGGTTTAGACATCCTCCAGATCTAATAATTCTTCACCAAATTTTTTCTTTTTCTTTTTCCGTTTTTCTTTAAGGTATTCCTTTTTATAGCGCGGCAGTATATCTTCTGGCGTTCCGATTTCTTTGATTTGTCCTTTTTCGAGCCAGATAATTCGATCGGCATGTTTTTTTAATATACGCAATTGGTGACTGACATGAACAATTGTACGCCCCTGTAATATTCGATCCTGAAAGACATGATCAGACTTTTGCATGAATCCAACATCTCCAACACCACCAAAGAACTCATCCATGAGATAAATATCTGCCTCTGTATGCATGGCGATTGCAAATGCAAGTCGACTTCGCATACCACTTGAAAAGAATTTCAACGGTGTGTCAACAAATTTTTCAAGTTCGGCAAATTCTAATATATCAGTAAACTTTCGACCCAACTGTTTAAATGTCAAGCCGAGCACAGTCCCATTCACATAAATATTATCGCGAGCGGTCAACGTTTTATCGAAACCCATACCTAGTGCTAATCTGATAATTTTACCTTTCACTTGGATATCTGCTCCAGCATTTGGCGGAAATGCACCCATGATAATTTTGAGTAGTGTCGACTTCCCGCTACCATTGTGCCCCACGATACCCAGAAATTCTCCTTTGTAAACTTCAAAATTAACATCAGTCAACGCTTGAATTTGAAGCTTTCTATTTTTTCCCGGTTTGAATAAATTATAAGCTCGTTGACGAATCGTTTCTGCCTTACGACTCCGTACTTCAAAAGTCTTGGAAACATTTCTTACGGTGATTACTGTTTGTCTTTCTTGCTCTTCCATAGCTTACAATTTCTCAGCAGCTTTATGCGAATATTTCAGAAAGAAAAACCTACCGATGATGTAAAGAGAGATGGCATATACGGTGCTGATCAATAGTAAATTCCAATCAGGCAACTCACTATATAACAGAACTTTCCGCACGTTAATGATGATTCCCGACATTGGATTGGCGTATAAAAGCACGGGCGCCCTTTCCAATATCTCTTCACCTCTGAAGAAAATAGGTGTCACCCAAAAACCTGCGAGCAGCACCATATCCCATAAATGGTTGATGTCCTTAAAGTAAATGTTTAATGTGGATAAAATTAATCCAAACGAAACGGATACGAGGTAGGCTTGTAACAACATGATCGGTAGCAAAAACACCGTCCATGAAAAGAATACACTTGAAAATAAACTCATTCCAACATATGCGACCAAATTAAAAAGCAAGCCAAACATAACGCTCATCGACAATGAATAAAATAAATCCAATCGATTAAATACGATATTTTCTATCAAATACCGCTTCGTCAATAATGTACTCAGCCCACGCTTTGAGCTTTCAGCAAAATACATCCATAAAATCAGACCACTAAATAAATAGAGGTGGTAATTTTCAATTTTTCGGGTAAATATCTGAGTGAATACGAAGTAATAAATCGCCATCCGAAATAGCGGATTAATCAATGCCCACACCAAACCAAAGTAGTCGTTATAATAGCGCTTTTTAAAATCAACCTGCGCCAATTTCCATATCCGTTCTAGCCGATTGTTTTCGGGCAGGTATCGTTCAAATGGTTTGATTATTGTATTGATCATGAGCGCAATTCTTCGCTAGCCTTCAAAGATATTAATAAAATCTGTAATATGACTGCGAATCAAGGGATTGGGGTCGGCCTTTGTCTGCATATCTATATGAATTCTAACTTTTATAACTGGTGACTCGATTCATTGAAGATGATATTCCGTGCGGCGAAAAGCTTCGAGCGTACAACGACTATCTACTTGAGATGGTCTTTTAAGTCCACAGGAGAATATTCCACACTTTTGAGCACTTTCCCATCGGCTGTTCTGTAAACCAAAAAGCCGTCATCACAAGGTACGATATGTCCGTCTTCACCTTTGTCTGCATACGCCTTGACGGTCCGCTCAGCAATTTCCTTGGTCAGGCATACCTTGCTCATATTCGAAGTTTGCACGGCATCAAACATCGCTCGAAATCGGTCAGTAAGGCCAAACTCATGAATCGCGCCGGACAAGACATATTGGATATCACAAAACGCATCAGCAACCTCGATTAGGTCATTTTCCTCAATGGCCTGCTTCAATTCGTCCAGTTCCTCTTGTAACAAATTGATCCGCAACTGGCATCGCTCCTTAGACGGAATTGTTGGCTCCTCCAATATTGGCAAGCCGAACGTGCGATGAAAATCAGCCGTATCATTTAGTGCTTGCGGTTCTTTATATTTTTTTTGATCCATTTTATATCTAGTTTTCACTGCTCATCAAATAAGCCTTTAAAAAATCGTCCAAATCACCGTCGAGAACAGCATCAGTTTGAGACGTTTGATAGTTGGTGCGGTGATCTTTGACGCGTCTGTCGTCTAACACATAACTACGAATTTGACTCCCCCACTCGTTTTTCATTTTTCCGGCTTCGATTTCACCCTTCGCCTCTCGTTGTTTTTCGAGTTCACGTTCATAGAGTCTGGAACGCAGCATTTGCAAGGCCTTATCGCGGTTCATATGTTGTGAGCGTTCTTGCTGGCACTCGGCGACCAACCCAGAAGGCAAGTGTCTGACACGCACAGCCGATTCCGTTTTATTCACGTGCTGACCACCAGCGCCACTCGCCCTAAACGTATCCCATTCCAAATCCGCCGGATTGATTTCAACCTCTATTGATTCATCTACGAGCGGATGCACAAATACCGAAGCAAAACTCGTCATGCGCTTGCCCTGCGAATTGAAAGGGCTGACGCGAACAAGGCGGTGCACGCCGTTTTCGCCTTTCAATAGACCAAAGACATAGTCTCCTTTAATTTCAAGCTCCACCGACTTGACGCCAGCCACATCACCATCTTGCCTATTGAGTTCACTGACTTTAAAACCTTGTTTCTCCGCCCACATGAGATACATTCGCATGAGCATGGCTGACCAATCGCAACTTTCCGTACCTCCGGCTCCGGCGTTAATCGTGAGGATACAGTCGAGTTCGTCTTCTTTTTGATTGAGTGTACTCCTGAATTCCACATCTTCAAGATGTAAAAGCGCTTTTTCATAAGCAGCGTTCACTTCTTCTTCTGTAGCCTCTTCTTCTGTCCGAAATTCCTCCAGCACCTCGACTTCTTCAATCATGGTACTCAAACCATTATATTGTTCGAGCCATTTTTTATTGAGCTTAATTGCCTTCAAAATACTCTCGGCCCTGCTAGGATCATTCCAAAATTCAGGATCACCGGCAAGCATTTCTTTTTCTTCGATTAAACGTTCGCGTTTATCGACGTCAAAGATACCTCCTCAATAAAAGCAGGCGCTCTTTTAAATTAGTTAATTCGTCTTTTGTCATACGATCAGCCCGAAATAGAATTAATTATTCGTTTGGTAATTCGACATAAAACACAAGGTCAGAATTAGCAGGAATTCCCGAGCGCTCCGTCGCTCCATATGCCATTTCCGATGGAATAAACAATGTCGCTTTACTACCTTTTGGCAATAACGCAATACCGGTATCCCAACCTTTAATGACACGTCCTTGACCCAAAGGAAATGCAAATACATCTCCGCGTTTAAATGAACTATCAAATGATGATCCATCGGATTTTAATACACCATAATAATGTACAGATACAGGTTGACCAAGTGCAGGTAATTCGCCGTCACCTTTTTCATGAATAACATATTCAAGGCCCGAAGGATCTTTCATTAAATTATCACCATGCGAACCATCCTTATACATTTTTAATGCTTCAGCTGTAGTTGCTTCTACTTCTTCTAATCGCGCTTGCACGACAGCACGTCGCGCTTGATCCTTCTGCTGTCTTTCTTGAGCATAGGTCGCATAGTTTTCTGTATCCAGCACATCGATCATCTTAATGGCATATGTCATTGACTCTCCAGATTTTAGTCCAAATTTATTTCCTTTCATCGAGTCTGCTGGGTAGTCCACTACGGCGCTATCACCTTTACTCATCAAACCGAAAGCGTCCATCACTGGATTTTTCACTTTATTTCTTTCTTCAAGAGGAATCCATTTGAATTCAGGATTATACTCCTGCTCATAGGTAGAATTCAATAAAGAGTCTCCGATAAATACTTTCATTCCATATAAAACCATGTCACCATCTTTAGGGCCTTCTCCAGGCTCATCATTCAACATGATCATTTCAAAACCGTTAGTCGTTTTAATGGTCTTAGACGAAGATCCACTTTCGCAACTTTGCAGGCTCAGGAGACCTAAGGTAGCGCATGCTAGCGCAATTAATTTTGAGTATGTATTAAGCATTAATTTCATTGTAATTATTTATATGATTAGGTAAAACTTTTTTAAATTTATCAATAACGTGATTCAGTGGTTTATAACTATGCCCGCCTGAAGCATTAAAATGTCCGCCACCATTAAAATTTTCTGAGGCGATGCGTTGGACAGATATATCACCTTTTGATCGCAAGGATAATTTGACCAATTTTGGTTGCTCGGTAATCAGCGCAGCGACTCGGATTCCAGGAATTTTTAATACATAATTTACCACACCTTCCGTATCTCCTCGCTGGATATTAAATGTGGTATAATCGTCTTTGGTCAATGCAATGATTCCTGTTTTATAATCGGGTAATACCTCCATGCGATTCACCAAGCAATGTCCGAGCAAACGCAATTGCTTTTCGGACATGTTATCAAATATTTTATTTTGAATCGTGTAATCGTCAATCCCGAGTGCCTTCAATTCTCCAGCGATCCGATAGACATCCGGATTCGTCGCATGTCTGAATGAACCCGTGTCGGTAATCAATCCAGTGTATATACATTCTCCAATATCGACTGTTAGATGTTTCGACCAATTGGCTTGTTCAAACAACTTGTACACAAGCTCGCAAGTACTACTCGCTGTCGGATCACTCATCATGACGTCCGCTATTGGTTCCGGATCGATATGATGATCGATCATGATAATGGACTTTTGCTCTTCGTGAATCAGTTTTCCCATTTTATCGATACGATCCAGCGAATTGAAGTCCAATGCGATGATGACGTCTGCCATTTTGATGTACTCCTCGGCTTCCTTCTGTTTCAGATCGTATATGCAGATATCAGTCACATCTTTCATCCATTCGAAGACGGCCGGATACTCACTAGGCAGCACCACACGAACCGTATGCCCAAAGTTGTTGAGCATATGATACATAGCTAACGAAGACCCAATAGCATCCCCATCAGGATTGCGATGTGACACGATAGTCACATACTTTGGCGTCTTCAACGCTGCGAATATTTCTTCAATTGGATAATCCATACTGTGATTGATTATAAAATGCGCGCTCGTTTTGAGGGCACAAAATTAGCAGAAGAATTACATTTGCACGATCTTTTCATAGATTATCAATTTTCATCACTAAACAAATCCTCTTATAATGGGAAATATCACGTTCACAATGATCAAGCCTGACGCAGTAAAAGCGGGGCATATAGGGAATATTCTACGTCATATGACAAATGCCGGATTCAAGATTCGCGCAATGAAACTCACGCAATTGACGTCATCAAAAGCCGGAGAATTTTACGAAATCCACAAAGAGCGTCCATTTTATGGCGAATTGGTCGAATTCATGTCTTCAGGACCTATCGTTGCTGCTGTGCTTGAAAAATCAAATGCGGTAGATGATTTCCGTAAATTGATTGGTGCCACCAACCCCGATGAAGCTGAAGAAGGCACGATTCGCGCTTTATATGCTACAAGCATTGGCGAAAACGCTGTCCACGGCGCAGACTCTGATGAAAATGCGCTGCGAGAAGCAAGCTTTCACTTTGCTCAAACTGAAATGTTCAGCTAAATCGGCAACTGTCACTAACTCTTGATTAATCACGCCCATATGTATGCCATCATTCGATAAAAAGCTAACCATTGTTTGTGTGTTTTATAATATGCGTCGAGAAGCTCCGCGCACATTACATACGCTGACAAGTGGGTATCAAAATTTATCAGAAAATGATTACGATGTCATTGTTATCGATAATAATTCAGCAGAGCCGCTGGATGAAACGATGGTATCGGAGTTCGGGCCGCAGTTTCATTTCATTTCATATAAGGAATCGCATCAGTCGCCTGTCTTTGCGCTGAATTATGGTATCTCACTTTGTCAATCGGATCTGATCGCTTGTCATATAGATGGTGCAAGATTGCTCAGTCCGGGCATACTCAATAAAATGATCGATCAGATCGGGGTATATCCAAATGCAATGGTGTATACTATCGGTTTTCATCTCGGGCCTGCACTTCAAAATGTGAGCATCCTCGACGGATACAATCAAGAAGAGGAAGATAAACTACTTCGCACGATTGATTGGAGGAGAAATGGATATCAACTCTTTACTATCTCAGCAACGGCAGGTTCGGCATCCGGATTTTTTAACCGTACGCTTGAGAGTAATTGCTTTGCCGTATCTCGAACGCTACTCGAAAAACACGGAGGGTTTGAGGAACGATTTGTATCAAAAGGCGGTGGACTTTGCAATCTTGAAATGTTTGGAAGGTATGTCAGCGACTCAGATGTGTTGCCGATTGTCTTGGTAGGAGAAGGAACATTTCATCAAATTCATGGTGGAATCTCTACAAATGTAGGAGCATCGAAACATCCACTGCAACTTTTTCGCGATGAATACTTTGATATTTTCGGATACGAATATGCCGGACCGAAATATGAGCCGTTTTTACATGGTCGTGTTGAAGTTAAAAATGAACAAGACGAGGATTATATGGCCACGCAAGCCATATCCGTTTTGATGAAATTATTGGATTCTGGCGAGCATGGGTTGATAAAAAAATATATTAATTATTTAGTCAGTCGGTGGTCAGATAATTATTCATTTATCTTACGTTGTGCTCGGATTTGTAAGAAGCAAAAATATTATCCGCTAGCAAGACAACTTTTCTCTATTTGTCTTGAGAAAAAAAATAATCATGAATACACCGTCCGTGCCGATTTAGCGGCTTTGGACTATCTCGAAGGAGACGCTAAAACAGCCCGCGAAAAATTACTCGAAATTCTCAAACTATCACCGCGTAATACTGAAACGCTTCGAACGCTCTACCGAATCGAAAAGGACGCTCACGATTTCGAAAAGGCAATTTATTATAACCAGCGCATCATCGAATACAATCATCCGGCTCGATTCTTAGGTGAGCATGTACAAGCCGGACTGATGCATTACCGGCTGGATAAACTTGATGATGCCATTATACATTTATATTATGCAGGACTTTGGTCGATGGCACGTGTCACGATCAGCATGTATCATTTAGCTTTTATTTTATACGATCAAAAAGCATACGGAATATCCGAATTTTACACGCGGAAATTACTCAGAGAAAATCACCCGAAGGCGCTCGAATTAAGCATCTTAATTATACGAATTCTAGTTGCGCAAGAGCGAATTTCCGAGGTCGCTTATTTTTATCAGACATACAAATCCTTATGGATTAAAAAAAGAAAAGCGGTCAAGCGTTTATTGAAGTCTCATACCGACTCTGAAGTCATTAATGATTTATTGCTCGATAAATTTGCGGTCGATAAGCCAGATAGTCCTAATCGTATTATCTGTATTTTGGGCATGCACCGGAGTGGCACGAGTTGTCTTACAGGTTCGCTGCAGAGTGCAGGATTCCATTCGACAAATGCCCTCGGTTGGAACTATGACAACTTGAAAGGCAATCGTGAGGAGATCGACGTCATAACGCTCAATCATCTCGTCCAGGAGCACAATAAACAGTCATGGCGGAAGGTCAATATCGCCGAAAAAATTACATGGACATCTCAATTGGCTGCCCAACGTAATGATCTTGTTCAAAGCAGGTTAGAGGACAGCCATCTATGGATGTTCAAAGATCCTCGTACGGTTGTGACACTGCCATTTTGGAAAGCCTGCGGTGTGCCATTTGTATATACTGCTTCGTTTCGTCATCCGATGAAAACGGCGTTGTCATTGTATCTACGCAATCAGATGCCAATAGAGAAAGGGCTTCAACTATGGCATGATTACAATAAAATTATCCTGAGAGTACATCGAAATAATCCATTTCCATTAACTTGTTTTGACTCGACTCGTCCCAGTTATCGAAAGCAATTGGACCACGTGATGGACTACCTGACTGATCAACTCCTGGATTCTCCTAAACTTGATCGAGATGCGGCCTATGCTTTTTATGAAAAGCAGTTAGAAAGTAAAATATACGATGTTGACTTTGATTCGATAGCAAACCAACATGACATAGCCGATGTTTATAAAGATAGCTTGGCCATGTACAATGAATTATGTTCTCTGACACCGTCATTGGAATTAACCCCAAATATCGTCGATGAAAATTCCGTCGCGACATTAAATAGACTATTTTCCATACAGGAGAAATTAGATCCTGATGAAATATTTAATGAATATCTGTCCGCAATCAAAGAAGGGTATGACAATAAATTATTTATTCATAATTTATTGAAACATGTTCAGGAGCATCCACACCTTATTATTTCCGAAGCACTATTGAAATCAATTGGACAATCGACAAGTGCAGATACGCAATTATTATTGCTGAATTATTACAACCAACATGATATTGATATAGCCAAGCAACGTTTGAAAAATACGGAGGAGGCATTTCCTGAATATATCGAACTTACTCGGTTAGGCGGTGATATCCACATGGCACATGAAGATGCTGAACTTGCGGCAACTTATTACCAGAAAGTAGCAGACGTGCGACCACTCGACTTTCACAGTCACATGCAACTCTACAGAATTGCCGAAGCAAAAGGCGATCAAGATATGGCCCTCAAATATGTGTCACGTGCCTACCGGAGCAATGCGCATTTCAATTCTTCTGGCCCTGACTATATTCAGGCACTAATAAAATATGGCAGAAAAAATGAGATCAGGCAACGACTAAGCGCGTTTGAGCAAGATAAAAATATCCGTTTTAATGATTGGTTTGACTTAGCTGACTATTTGTTAGAAGAAAAAGAAATTGATTTATTAATGCCTTGTTTATTTAAGCTCGCGACATTACGCGGTGGCGATGAAAATAAACATATCCGCTTTAATCGGTTGCGTAATCGGTCGAGTCGGATGGTATTTCCGGAGGAGTTTCGGGCGGGATTGATGATGTAATAATCTATAGGACTAAAATGCAATAAGGGTTGGCGGTTGGTTAAATTATTCTAAATCAATTGGCAACCGGTATAGCTCCATGGTTCACCCGATAAACCTAGTACTTCTTAATCTTTTCTCGGGTATTAAACTTCGTAATTTTATTTTTCGCACACCAAATTTGGTAACAGCTAAAATTACAGGAATATGCATCCTGCGTCGCTTTGGCTAATTTCTAATAATTAAATAATCTCTGCAAAGTTCATATACCTTTTCGTAGTCCTTAGCTGAATAGTTCATGATATGCGCATTTGTTTGAATTCAGATTGATGCATTTTGCCAGGATAATCAAGGGGTACCAAGGATAATGTGGGTAGGGTTGTTCAACGGTTTAGTAGTATCTTACGTGCCGTCGCAAACGAGGCATGGTGCGATACAACATGTTATGTGCTGTTTTATAAATCGTTAACAATTGATTCGACTATTTCTTTCTTCCGTGTTTCAGAAATATTCAAATTTACATATTCCATCAGGTTATCTACATTTCGTTCCCCTTTTATAATATATTTCCAAACTTGATTTTTAACGGCTGATTTACACTCAATAAAAGTATTGTACGTAACCTCTCTTGGAACTACCTTAAACTTACCAGATAGCTTGTCCATTTCGTAGAATCGACATTTAGGATTCTGCGACCTTATAACCGTAGCAACGATCTCCAAATCTGTAAAATCAATTTTTGTACCAAAATATATACCAATTAGTGCCGAAGAATTGTAACGAAAAGAAGTTGTTTTTTCCGTGTGAAGTACTCTCCATTCTCTTTCATATTGCCAATCAATGTGCTTCGATAGCAAATACCCATTTATCGCTTCCATGTTGTTTTCAGTACGATTCCACACCTTGGCAGCATCAATTTCTGGAATACCTTCGCTATACTTAACTTTATGCATTTTTGTAAATGGCTCATGACTTGTATCAAACTCTAAACAAAAGCCTTTATGACCATCTGCGTAGTGCGACCACATTAACATATTATCATGTTCCTCACTGAAGCAACTTATGCTGGCATTAAACATTCCACGCTGTTTAATGATTTTAAGACTTTGCGATACTATTTCATTTATCGAATTGTAGAGTGTTTGACAAATTGCTGTCTGCAGTGCATCCTCAGAATCAACTAACTTTACCAAATCGTCAAACGATATATCAATTTCTTCATGTTTGCTTAATCCTAAGATTTCGAATAACTTTGTTTTGAAAGGTATACCCATAGATTCAGAAAACCCAGAAAATATCTGAGCAACTTCCTCAAGCCTAGCCTGGCCCGTTTCCATATGCTCGAAAATACTTCTTTCGGGTTCAGCTCCAAAATATAGGTTTTTGACTTCTTCACTTGTCATATCCTTAATTAGAACTTCTTGAAATGTATCAAATGGGTCATTGAAATTAGAAGGACTATTAAAATATATTTGATTGTTCTTTAGGTTGCGCAAGGAATACTGAGAAATAGCTTGATATTTATATATTTTTTTAGGTTTTCGCATTTTTATTCTTAATAACAGCACATAACGGTCCTGCTGTATCTGACGTGCCGACGATAGGACGCATTGCATGATACAGCATATTCATATTCCGTCCTCATTCATTAATAATTTTTTCGCAATATTTGATTTGCCCTCCAAACTGATCGGATACTAAAGTTAGTATATCATCACACATTGCAATATATTCATCTTCCGTAATCAATGATTGTTCCGTCCGATAACCACCATGTGATAAATCATTTATTAAAATACAACTTCTTTTGTCGACAGGCAGTTTCTCAGCAAGAAAATTCTTAATACTCTCGCCCTCTAGAACCACCCTATCGAATTTAGTTAAAGTTTCGACGACGTGTCTAATGCTATTTGCGGTAGTGTGACTTGGCAGATCAACGCGCTTCGCAATTTTGTATATATCCAATAAGTGATTTATGTATGGAGCTGTTGAGTTTATTGGAAACTTACTCAATTTACTATTCTTCAAGATGAGTCGTGTATTTACAATCCTATGATGTGACAATACTCTCATGAATTCAGTGTTGTGAGTAAAAATAAACAATCTTTCATTGCCCATATTGTCAATTATTTGCTTTATGTCTCTAATTACACCACACAATGTATATACATGATCGAAATCCATACTGGAAATAGGATCATCAATGATAAAGAATAATTTCTCATAATCATCTGCGGTGTTTATTTTCAAGTGCACATCTCCAATATAGTAGGCAAATGCCACGATGGTCTTTTCGCCATCACTCAAAACGTGATTTGCCTCGTTCTTTTCTAAAACGTCCTCTTTAAATATTAGTCTAAATGTACTTGTGTCTAACGAATATTTGGCGTCAAAAAAATAAGCCAAAACATTCTTAATTGTTTCTGCTACTTTTTCACGCTTGCTAATTTTCTGAAGCTCTTTTTTCTTCCCAATATCAATCTTCAAATTGGCAATTTTGACTCTCAATTGCGCTATGTTCTCTAGATTTGTTTTATGTTGATTGATGAGGTGGTTGTAGGCCGATTTGCAAATTTCTCTCCTAACTAATAAACTCTCATCTGAAATTTTGTCAATTTTCTGATTTAACGAATTAATTAATTCGTTGTTATCAGAGATAACGCCGTTTACTAGAGTTCGAGACTTTTCTATTATTGAAACATAATCCTTCTCTACATTTATAGATATACTTATGTTCTTTTGTTGCTGATGTATAATATCTCTTAATTCGTCCAAATGACTATATATTAGAGATAAATCAATTGAAGAAAGAGATTCTCCAGAAAGACTTGGAATATATTTTGTCTTATACGAATCAAATTCCAATATTCTTTTTTCTACTTCCTGAGCCTTAGCTTCTAATTCCGTTTTGAGCGATTTGAGTATTAAAGCGTATGATTCAAATCGTTTGAGAGTAACAGCTTCTCTGTCCTGGAGATACTCATTGTACTGGCCAATCAAAATTGCTGCGTTGTCGTCAAATACTTGTTCACAAAAAGGACATGTATCCTTGTGTATTAAACCAAGACCGCTTTCTATAAAAGGTTGCTTTGATTTTACTTTATTCTTAAACTCTTCGGCTATTTTACTTAAGGCGAATTCCTCTTCACAATCCTTCACAAGTTCCTCTAAGAACTCAAAATCAATCTTGATTGGTTCAATGGGACGAATTTTGGCTAATGTCTCAGGAACAGACTTGATCTTATTGTAGTCCGAAACTAGTTCGTTCATTGGCTTCAAGACCTCAAGCGAATCAGCATTTACGGAATCAAAAATATTTTTCGGAGTTAATAATTTGTACTCTTTAATTCTGTTAATGTCTCTAATAGGTTTAATTTTCTCATTGACGTAACGATCAATTTCTGACGCGATCTGTTTTGTTAGATTTTCATTCTCTTCAATTTTAACGCTTAGAAGTGTCTCCTCTTCTTCCAAGTCAATGTTAATCTTCCCGAGAATAAACCCTTCGATATCAGAGTCTTTTTCAAAATTAAGCGACTTAATATTTTCTTCTACATAGTCTTGATTAAAAGTGTGGTAAATATACTTTGTGTCTGGCAAACTAGGAATGACTCCCTTTTCTAGGCTTATAGATATTTCCTCTTTTAAGTCACCATTTGGCTCGGCAATTTTAAATATAAAATTGCCTTTGTCTTTACCTTTAGTTATTAACTTATCAGTTGGGCATTTACCGTCTTCATCTAACTCAATATCCTCATTTTTCTCAGTTAACCTGAACATTCTGCTCATGAAGGTCTTACCGCTTCCATTGTTTGCAAATATCCCATATTTTAAGGATCCCGCTTGAATAGACTTTTTCAAGTCGATAAGTGGAGCTATATTCTTACATTCAATCTCTACATTTATTTTACTCAAACTATTCAATTATTTATTACATGATGGAATATATCGGTCCTGCAGTAGGTGGCGTCCGCTCGTGTGTTGCGCCTGCGGCTCGAGTGGATGTCGTCCTACTGCATGTTATGGTCAGTTTTGATAGTACTTTATTAATTTCTCCAATCCTTCGTTTCTCTCCTTTACAATTAAATCTTTATCTTTCACATCCCACTTTCCATTTGTGAAAAAAGAATAAATTTTAGTTAAGTTCCAACTCATTCCTCCAATTAAATTTCCAATGTTAGCCAATGTATCTACCAACTTATCTTCGTCTTCACTTTCACCGTAATTGTCCAATATTTCAAGCCCGCCAATCACTTCCTTTAGCAGGGTTTCTGTTTTTTCTCTTCCCCACTCACTCATATCATGAGGAAGGTTAATGTTTTTTGCCTTTACCTTTACTTGGTCCACCTTATCAACAACAGCTAAAAGATACTCTTGAGTAACTTTGACAACTTCGTGAACAAACTCCTTGTCTTCGATGTAGAATTCTCCAAATTGTTCATCCAAATGAATCAATGGTTCATTTTTAAGCAATTGATAACATGATTGTTCAATTATTGGCCTTGAAGTCTTCTTTTGAACATTTGAAGAATTGTGAGCAATCAGGTTTCTAATCCTTTGAATCTCAGTTATTCGCTTCCATTGGACTTCCAAATCATTGAGACTTATTTCTGTAACTTTTTCCAAATAACTTCTACTTTTCTCAATATAATTTCTTCCAGCCAGATCATCAACTGTGACACTTGAAAATCCTTTGCGATTATTATAGTCACATATTTTTTTAAGCCAATTCTCGAAGTAGCCATAAATTAAAAGGAGCATAGGATTATAAAGAAATTTAGAATGCATTTCCTGATACTTTCTGTAATCTTCAATTAGCGAATCTAAATACTCGCTGTCAGGATCGCTTTCCGAAACAGCTTTATAATCAGCGTCTGCCTTTTTTACTTTAGAATTCAAATCTAATGATACTTCATCCACAAATTCTTTGAAATCAGAAAATTGCATCTTAATTTGTTCCTTAACAATCACGAATACTGAAGTTGCTTTAAATTGTCTTCTATCCATTCACATAATATTTATCTCTAATTGACCATAACATTCCGCTATTCGCCATAACCTCCAAGGAACATACACCTTTCACCCCAAATCGGCATTCAACACGGAAGTTTCCTGCATTTGCATGTCACATTATAAAATGAAACATAGGCGTCTCGGACAATCTTAACCATTAAGATAAAAGAATTTTAAGCTTTGGCAAAAGCAGTCGAGACCCGTTCGCATGGTCAAAAGGAATAGGAAAACTTGAATCATCATTGCCTGCATAAGGTTGACCGTTTACTCCTGACTAATTGACTGTATACGGTATATCCCGACTTGAACGATTTTTTAATTTCCAATCAAATAGTAAATTCCTGATAATCACCTACGTTCGAGCAATTTAATTGTCGGCATTGCGTCCTGTAGACGGCATACGGTAAAACATTTTACTTCAAGGTTAAACCTCAAAGGATGCTACTAATTTAAGAGAAACCATAAAAGCCTATGAAGAACTATGGTTGGAATTTGCCCAAACCTTGCAGGTTGAGCGGCTTTTTTGGAATGCCTACGTAAAGTTGGCTGCTGACTGTAAGACTGTAGACTGCCTACTGTAGACTGTAGACCGTATAATGCCTAATGCAAAAAAAGAACATCAATAAACGTTGCTGACTAAAAACCAAAACAACAAACATTCTAATCCGCCTGATAAATCGACAATACTCTGGCCGACGGGTCTGAAACGGCACCACACCATTTTGGTAACCATTGGTATGGCGTCAAATCTTGATGCGCGCCATAATGTTGTGTGAATAGCTTACGGTAATAATAGCCTTCTTTTAATCGAGGAGTATCATGCTCAAAGGTTGCAGCTTCACGTGTATACTCTTCATCGGACACGACTAAGTCGACATACTCTTGGATGATCATAGACCACGACCGCGTCTTGCTACTTACGGAGTCTGAAAATCCATTCTTACGTCTCCACAACACTTCTTGTGGAAGTAAATCCATGGATTCAAACGCCTTACGTATTAAGTATTTTTCTATGCGTAAGTCATTGAACATACGTAGACTCGGTTGGATACCCATGTAAAATTTGACGAATGCTTTATCACTGAAGGGCACACGACCTTCCAGTCCTGCACTTGAAATCGAGCGATCACCGCGTAGCATATCGAAGTAATGAATATCTTCCAACAAGCGCACAGCTTCTAACTGAAACGCCGATGCATCGGGTGCTTGTTGAAAATAGAGATAACTGCCCATTTCATCGGCGGTCTCTCCGGTAAATAGCACCTTCACATCGCTGTGGTCACGCACATACTTTGAAATCAACATGTGCCCGACAGACGCGCGTACCGTGGTGACGTCAAACGAACCAAGCTGATAGACGGTTTCTTCAATAGCACTGATAAAATCAGCTTCTGTCAGTTGCACGCTATGATGCGTCGACCCGATATGATCCGCTACGATTTGTGCGGCGGCCAGATCCGGCGACCCTTCTAGTCCAATCGAAAAGGTCTCTAGTTCACCATCATAGTGTTTGGCAACTAAAGCTGCTATCAAGCTGCTATCCAATCCACCACTTAGCAAACAACCGACTTTACGCTCGGACATTAGGCGTTTTTTTACCGCTGCGGTCAAATGCGTCCGAATGCCATCGAGAATAAATGCCTCAGATTGATCTTTATGCAATGGATAATCATGTGCGTACCACTTGGTGAATGATTGCGGTGCATCAGATGACCAAAAGTGACCAGGAGGAAATTGATCTAGCTGACCCATGAATGTCAGTGCTTTTGCCTCGCTCGCAAAACCAACAGCGTCGTCAGATTTGCCAATGTACAATCCGCGTACCCCCAAATGATCTCGTGCAGCGTAAGTCACGTCTTTATGACTGTCAAACAGCAAAAAAGCAAACTCCGCATCAAGCAACTTTACTGTTTTTTCGATGCCGAACGCTTTATATAGATGGAGTATCACTTCGCAATCAGAGTCTGACTCGAGGTCAAACCCGTGAGTCGTTGCGAGTTCTCGATAGTTATAGATCTCGGCATTGGCGACAAGAAGTATGCCGTCCATTTCCATCGGTTGATTACTCTGCGTATTCAATCCATTGATAGCTAATCGATGAAATCCAAACAATATATCCTCTGTGATCTGTTTCAACTCTGAGAAATCAGGACCTCGATGGGCGACACGTTGAAAGTAGGGTAAGAGAAATTTCTGATCCTTATCTGAGCCGATGTATCCAAATAATCCACACATAATGTCTTGCTTTTATTAATTTTTATAACTTTATAAGACAAATATGTGTGTTTTATTAATCATTTGCAAGTTTTTAATTAATTTTTTTAATCATGGACGCAATAGATCGGAAAATTATCAACATTTTAGCCTCGAATGCCAGACTATCGCTACAGAAAGTGGCCGAAGCTTGTGGCATTTCATCGACGGCAGTGCATCAGCGCGTCAAGAAGCTTGAAGAGGCCGATGTCATTCAAGGCACCAATCTCGTATTGAATCATCAGGCACTTGGATTGGGGACGATGGCATTCATCGGTGTATTCCTGAGCAGTGCGGATTTGGCAGGCGAGGTCGTGGAAGCGTTTAAGAAAGTACCCGAAATAGTCGAATGCTCATTCAGCACCGGTATATATTCGCTCTTTCTCAAAATCTACTGCCGTGATAATTTGCATTTGACAGAAGTGCTCAGTGAGAAAATTCAGTCGATCGACAGCATCTCGCGCACGGAGACATTTATCATATTGAAGCATCCTATTGATCGGCAGGTGGTGGTGGAGGAGTAGTGGGTTGGCTTTTGGCTATGATCTTTTTTTGTTCCGACATGAACAAAATATAAAACTTCATTTAGGCCAGTTCAAGGTTTTCGTCCATAAGCTTTACCTGAAAGTTAATTTTTGCATTTAGAGCTCTGAAAACTTTTAAAATAGTTTCTAATCTAACGTCTGAAATGCTATTTTCAATTTTAGATATCTGAGCTTTTTGCACACCAACTAGTTCCCCCAACTGACTTTGGGTCAAGTTTCTTTTCTTTCTCGCCTGCCTTATTGCATGACCTATTAGCTCTGATTTTAGTTCAGCATCAAATTCATCACGTTCGGCAGTTCCTTTTTTGCCAACCATTTCATCTGTTAATTCTTCTAAGGTGTAAGTTTTCATGATTTGCTTTTTTTTGATTTAAAATATGCAAGCCTGATTTTTTCTGCCTTCAGGATATCCGCTTTCGGCACTTTTGCTGTCTTTTTATAAATCCCATGTGTTCCGACAATTAGCGTATTTTTATTATCTTCTTTATCCCAAAACGCAAAAAGTCGGATATACTTCTTGTTGTATAAAGTTCTAAATTCATATATTTCACCTTGAAGGTGCTCAAAAAGATTCTTGTCATTTATCGTTTTCACTTTCCATATATTGTACATCACTTTTTTTCGAGTTTTCTTATCCATTTGCTGAAGGAAATCCCGTGTTTCTTGCAACGCGATAAAGCTAAAACGCTCATTCATCATGCAATATAAGAGTTTCCAAATAAAGAAACACATTTTTCGTCTTGTTAGTTTCGATTATTGTGGTGGTGTGGTAAAAAGCGGCGAGAGCTTTTTGTTGAAATCTGGCTCAGAGAAGGCAGGCAATACTTTTGTCATTCCATCCTTCGTTAACATCTCTAATAAAACATCAACGGTCATTTTTCAATCTTTAAAAGCATCTTGTGTCTTATGTGTTACACTGATCCTGCTCGGATCACAGGCGTCCCTTAACCATAATAAAAAGCAGCACTTCAATCTGGCTATCGCACATGAAACGAAGCAATTGGAAACACGTATTTCAAAGAATTGGGAATCCCTGGAGTTATCAATCAAACGGTCTGACGAAGAGCATTCACATTACGGCCCAATTATCGATACGCTTCAAACCGATTTTCGGCAAGCGACACGTGAACACTACGAATTTCAACACATATCGGTCGAATTACAAACATTTATTAAAAAAAATAAAGTTCCCAATACATCATATAAACCATTCAACTATTTATTTGCTATTGAAATATTCCAAAGATCAATATTAGACTCTTTAGTCCGACAGTCACATCAATTCAATTCTCAGACTCCTGGAACGCTGGACATAATTAAAATGAATCAAGGTGACGATTCGACTCAATTAACTTGCGAAATCTATTTTCCTATCCATTGGCATAGACACAATAAACAAATTATTATTCATGGCGACACGCTGGGCCAAATGAATTTTCCTATAAAATATCCGAATGAAATAGATTCACTTGAATTATTTTTGTCGAAAAACAAAAGTATTGTCATCTATGAGCCATAAATTAATCAATATATGGTTAATTCTATTTTGCCTAGCGGCCTTGGTGGTAAACGTGTGGCAATTCTATGAGTTCCGAGAGAACGAGAAAATGTTTAATTCCATCAATGAACGAATTGATCGTCAGCATAGTGATTTAAGATTTCATGTAAAAGCCAACATCACACTCGCCCACCCAGGACTTAATTTACATTACCAACCATTCGATGAAATGATTGCCAAAAAACATTCAATAGATATGTTGTACACGCTAAAAATCGCAGGGATAGATCATAAATTAAATAATGTAGTGCATGAAAAACCTGTGGTCGGTATGCCGGAAGTCTTAAATCACTATTGGGAATTGGGTTTACGAAGTAAATTACTAGATTTTGCGCACGAAGCCACAATGGTTAACTGCTGTATGTTATTGAGGAGTCAAAATATCTACAGAACATTTGACCAAGACTCGATACAGATCGGGCATAGTGCAAATCTCATATGCGACCCAGCGTCATTTTATATTACGATCAATGAAAGAGTGATTGTGCCAAATACCAACCCATTCACCGTGACTATACCAGTCTCAAATAAAATCGAGCAGACGACTCAAACGATCTTGCGCAGTCTCCAGCACAAGCATGCCTTTGATACCATGACCTCAACACATCAATTTAACTTTCCTTGAACTCATAGAATGATGGAGTAATCATCATAGCGACATGTTTATAACGCAGTGCAATGATCCGTCAAAGGCACAATTCAAGTCATTAGACCGTCGTCTGAAATTAAAATTTACTTAAACATAACCGTTAATTGGCTGAAAACCACCGATAACCGTTGATCTATGTTAAGAAAAACCAAACTTGCAGCGCTTTGTCATATATTCCCGTTATCTTGGATATACAATCAAAAAATTAAAAAATAATGAAGACATCTAACTTACTCCAAACACTGCTCTTTTCCCTCGTGCTCCTCTCGTTCGTTTCATGCGAGGACAAGTGCACCGAAGTCACAGATTTCGTACGCTACGTCCCGGTATTTATAGATCAAGCCGAGTATGAGCGACCTGTAAGTATGGAATCTGCTCAAGAAATTGTCAACCCTGGTGTGATTGCTTCTTATGGCGACTACCTTTACATCAATGAATTCAATGAAGGAATCCACGTGATTAATAATAGTGATCCGACCGCACCGGTGAACGAAGCGTTTATTGCTATCAATAATAATAAGCACTTTTCGATTAGCGATGGTCGAGTATTAGCGAATCGTTATGGAGACCTTGTTTCAGTTGATATTCGAAACAGAAATAATGTCCGTGAAGTGTCTCGAACTGCTAATGTCTTTCCAGATGAAGCCGAAATTACTCCAGAAGGGTTAATCAGCCATTACGAACGTACTTCTGAGCGTGTATCCCGAGATTGTGAAGATGCATTTTTTGGAAGTTTCTGGAGAGAGGGCAACGATATCTTCGTCAGCGATGCAAGTTTTGATGGTGCCGTGATGACAAATAGCCAACGAACGAATTCGTTGAATAACAACTCGAACACTTCGGTTTCAAGTTCAACCGCAAGATTTACAATTACAAAGAATACACTGTATGTATTGAATTCAACTTCGCTAGAAGTATTTAATATTTCTGATCCTTCAGCTCCAGTATTGACAAATACCACTGGCGTTGGCGGAGGTGTTGAAACATTATTTCCATTAAATGATTATTTATTTATCGGTGCGAATGCAGGCATGAGTATTTATGATGTTTCAAATGCGGAGACTCCTACGTTTCTATCACAATTCGAACATGCAGTTGCATGCGACCCAGTTGTAGCAGACGAACGCACGGCTTATGTGACGTTGAGATCTGGAAATCGTTGTGCAGGAATTGTCAATGAACTTCAAGTAATCAACATTGAAAATATTCGATCACCACAGCGAACTGCACGATTGCAATTAGATAACCCGCGCGGATTAGCCGTTATGGGTGAGCACCTAATGATTTGCGATGGTGATGATGGTGTTGTTACCGTCAATGTTAGCAATCAAATGAATCCTGTGATTACAGGAAGATTTTCGCAAGAGCATGCCAACGACATTCTGCAAGTTGCGGATAATATAGTTGTCGTTTCTGGTGAAAATGGTATTTACGAATTAGATATTACTGATATTAATAACCCTAAGTTGATTTCTAATATTACAAGATAAAAACCCTATAATGTGATTTAAATCCCGAAATAGATGTGGTATTTATTTCGGGATTTTTTTTAGCGGGTCCTATTTATTCAATAATAATTTTCATATAATGAAACATTTATTTTCGCTCTGTATTTTTATTTTATCCAGTACAATATTATTTGCACAAGAGTCGAAAACCGGACAATATGCCGAGATCGAAGTGAGTGACAAAGTAGCTGAAGCGGTAATATATACAGGCTACATTCAAGAAGGAACAAATCAGGATACTATATACCTCCTCACCAAAATGGACATTTTAGTAAAAATTCCTTACGCGGATGTGATCTCGATGAGCACAAAAAAAGGGAGTCTCACAGACAAGGATAATAGAAATGGGAGTTATAATTGGGAGATAGATGACAACACAGAAGTGGAAGAGCCTTATGCATTTCGAGAAAAAGGAATTTATGCAAATCTCGGTGTAGATGTTAATATCGAGACTAGTAATTTTGTAACCGTGCTCCCTGGGGCAGAATTCGCAGTTGGTTACAGATTCAATAGATTTTTAAGTCTTGGTGCAGGATTCGCATTCAGGAGATATACAGAGGACATTTTCCCCAATGGCATAGGTACAGGTTTTGTGGAAACACGAGGTTTTATATTCAAGAAAAAAGTATCTCCTTACTATCGATTTGCCGTGGGTTATGGTAAGCCCATGGGTTCAGGTCGAGAATTTCGCTCTAGTTATGACTCATCAGACGGCGGCATGTACTACGGTGCAGGTATCGGGCTTCGACTACTAGGCAACTCGACCATTCAGATAAACATTGAAACAGGGTACCGAAATCAAAAGGCCACTTATTACAATCTAAACTTTGGACCTTTCGAGCGCAACTACAGTTTCAATAAACACTATATCGGCGTCTCGATGATGTACTAGTTGGTTTAAGGTTCAAGGTCTAAAGTTTAAGGTGGTTCAAAGTTCAAAAGCGACCGGAGGGATTGCTAAGCGCGGAATAAAGTTCAACGTTTAGTGGTTCAAGGTTTCATGCTTCTAGGTCTAAAGCGATCAGAGGGATTGCTAAGCGCGGAATAAAGTTTAACGTTCAAGTGTTCAATGTTCAAAAGTGACTGGAGGGATTGCTAAGCGCGGAATAAAGTTCAAGGTTTAAGGTCTAAAGTTTAATTTGTTTCGAGTTTTTAGATTCACGCAATACATCGACTGAGTTGAGTGATTGAATTAATTGCATGAATTCAAAATTAGTCAGCTCGTTGATCACTAATCTGTAAAGTTAATTCAGAATCCTGGAAGGACGGCATGCTATAGCGTCGAACGTAAGTTCGAGGCGATTCTAGTTCTTATCGAGATTCAAAACAAGAATATTTTAGGTTCAAATAAAACCTCCAAGGTTATAAGTATTTAGAACTTAAATCTATCAAATATTCGAAAAAATCTCGACCAAAATATAATTATATTCTAAAACCTTGCAGGTTGATTTGATTTTTATATTCACGAAATTACATAGACTGAGTTGAGTGATTAAATTAATAAAATCGATTAATTGCATGAATGCAAAACTAATCAGCTTGTTGATCACTCATCTAAAAAGTTAATTCAGAGTCCTGGAAGGACGGCATACTATAGCGTCGAACGTAAGTTCGAGGCGATTCTAGTTCTTATCGAGATTTAAAACAAGAATATTTTATGTTCAAATAAAACCTCCAAGGTTATTAGTATTTAGAACTTAAATCTATCAAATATTCGAAAAAATCTCGACCACAAATAATTAAATTGCAAAACCTTGCAGGTTGATTTAATTTTTAAATACGGGCAATACAGCGAATGATTGTAGTGATTGAATTAATTGCATGAATGCAAAACTAATCAGCTCGTTGATCACTAATCCATAAAGTTAATTCAGAGTCCTAGAAGGACGGCATGCAATAGCGTCGAACGTAAGTTCGAGGCACGTGAATGGTTAATAAGTCCAATCACAACAGAATATGTAAAAATTGATATTATTTAATTCCTTGCTTACGCTTCTCTCGTTGGTCATCCGCACAAGAATTGCTAATCCGTAATTCGTAATTAATTAATTAAGACATAGTTTTAATGTCCTCGAGAATATGCATCATTTCATGTTCTCCGTGAACCAATACTTCTCTAGGTTTACTACCCTGTGCAGGCCCAACAATACCGAGTGCTTCTAACTGATCCATAATTCTTCCGGCTCTATTGTAACCGAGTTTTAATTTTCGCTGAATCATTGATGTGGATCCCGATTGTGATGCAGCAACTAGCATAGCCGCCTCTTCAAAGTTTTCATCGAGTTCAGAAAGTTTTAGATCTGAATTTCCAGCCTTGGCATCATCTCCATAGTATTCCGGCAAATAATAAGGATCACCATACCCTTGTTGATCACCGATAAAATCGATGACTTTCTCAACTTCAGGAGTATCGACAAAAGCACATTGCAGCCGCACCATATCTCCACCTACCGACAACAACATGTCGCCACGGCCAATAAGTTGCTCGGCACCGCCGGCATCTAAAATTGTCCGACTATCTATTTTACTCGTCACTTTATAAGCAAGTCTTGCTGGGAAATTGGCTTTAATAATTCCGGTAATAATATTAACTGAAGGACGCTGAGTTGCAATAATTAAATGAATACCAACGGCACGGGCTAATTGCGCTAATCGTCCAATCGGCATTTCAACTTCTTTACCAGCAGTCATAATTAAATCGGCAAACTCATCAATCACCAACACGATGAGCGGTAAATATTTATGACCGTCATTCGGGTTGAGCGAACGGCTAACAAATTTTGCATTGTATTCTTTTAGATTCCGAGCTCGTGCTTTTTTCAATAAATCATACCGGTCATCCATTTCGATACACAATGAATTCAACGTATGAATCACTTTAGTCGTGTCTGTGATGATCGGCTCATCTTGTCCAGGCAGTATGGCTAAATAATGTTTCAGCAATTTTGAATATGGAAATAACTCAACCTTTTTGGGATCGATTAGTACGAGCTTTAATTGACTTGGGTGCTTTTTATATAATAGCGACATTAAGATCGCATTTATACCTACCGATTTTCCTTGACCAGTGGCACCAGCAACGAGCAAGTGAGGCATCTTACCAAGATCCGCAACAAACACTTCATTGGCAATTGTTTTACCCAATGCAATCGGTAAGGTCATCTTCGAGTTGATGAATTTGGGTGATCGCAATACTTCTTGAAGCGAAACAGTTTGTTTGCGTTGATTTGGAACCTCGATTCCGATGGTCCCTTTTCCAGGTATGGGCGCAATAATCCGTATACCCAAAGCGGATAAACTCAGAGCAATATCGTCCTCAAGATTTTTAATTTTTGAAATACGTACACCTGGTGCCGGAACAATTTCATACAGTGTAACTGTCGGTCCTATCGTCGCACGTATTTTTGTGATTTCTATTTTATAGTTTAGAAGAGTTGTAATAATCTGGTTTTTATTCTCTTCCAGCTCGCTGCGATCAATTTCAATATTACCTTCTTCATAATTAATCAACAACTCAAGTGTTGGCTGCTTAAATTTCGATAAATCCAATTCAGGATCATAAGGCGCCATTTCCGTTTTCTCCTCTTCCTGCACACTTAATTTAGAAACTGGTGCGTGTGTTGGAGATTTCGTGTCTACTATTTCCAGCTCATCGTTCGCATCAGATTTTATTTCTTTCTTGATTTTTTTGGTATCCACTTTTTCAAACGACTCGATAGGTTTATCGCTTGGTTTTATTTCCCTTGGACGCAATGTCTTCACTTCGCCAATGGCTGCCGCAGCAGCAGGCTTAGCCCGTTCTACCTTTTGTTCTTCTTCGAATGAAAAGTCCATACTTTGTTGCTCTCCTTTCGCTTGATTGATGGCAGCAGGGTTTGGCTGCTGATCTGGTTCTTCCTCGAGAAAGTTGTGAATTGATTTTTTGACAGGATCCCAGCTAAACTTCCAGCTAATACTATTTTTTAAAGATCGGAATGAAAATTCTTTCACATTAAAATTAAATAGCCAAATAAAGTATGAGACAGTCAAAACGCTCAATAATAAAAACAATCCGATTTGACCAATAAAATGGCGTAACCAATGACATACCGATTCACCAAATGCACCACCCCATGAAAATTCTGAATTTCGAAAAATGAATCCGCAGATGACACTCAATGCTGCAATAACAAATAGGCCGTTAAACAATCGGCCAAAAAATGGTTTAAGTGATTTTTTATGAAAGAACTGCCATCCTAAATCGCCCAAAATTGGGATAAATAAAAAAGACGATACACCGAAACCAAAATAGATAATGGCGTGAGACATGTAAGCACCCAATTTGCCAAGATAATTTTGAACGTCAACATCGGCGGTAAAAAAGCTCGCCGATAAACTCATGACCTCATCCTGGTCCGCCTTCCATGTGAATATGTAGGACACAAATGCCACCATGGTGAACATAGCGACGAGGATAAAGAAAAGTCCGAGGATCTTTCTTTTTCGCTCGTCAGCCCAAAATGAGACTTTTGACGTCTTCTTCTTTGTAGACTTTTTCTTGCGATTTGCCATTCTCTAGTTTCTTAATATGACCTATGCACGCGATAACGCAGTGCATCGAGCAAATATACACATTACATATTAAGAAATAAAATAATATTTACCAAGCTATGAACTAGTTAATAGCGTGCCAATCATCAGGAATAGACGGAAAGCTCTCATAACAAATAGCATCACGAGATTGGCTATTTCATAGAAAGGAAGGTATCATTAACTGGTCGAATCGATCAACTTGATCATAGTTGATGGATAATCTTTTGATAGCTAGTCATTTGGCAAACCTGGCAACTAGGTAACTCTAGGTACTACTGAAACGGGAAAGTATCGCCTGGGTATGCTTTTTGAAAGTTATACTTCAAAACATCGAACGTTGTAATAATCCCCTGAAGGTTATCCTGTTTATCGACTATCGGCAAGAGATGAAACAAGTTTTCCAAAAAGATAGTCGCTGCTGTACCGACCTTAGCCTGTGGTTCTAATTTGGCGAGCTTAGTTGTCATTACATCTTTGACATCCATGCTTGAATATTCATCAAAGCGACGATTTAATCGTAATAAATCAGTGGTCGTGATAAGACCACGTAACTTTCCTTCGCTAACAATGGGCAAATGATGCAAGCGATGCTTTTCCATAGTGCGCTGTGCGGTCACCATGCTGTCTTCCGGTTTGCATGTAATTAGTTTTTCGGCGGCGGTCATTATCGAGGATACAGGTTCATTCATCATGGTACTGAAGTATTTATTGGTTCTTCTAAAGGTAAGAAATTAAAAATTTAATCCGAAATTTTTCAGTTAAAAAAGTTCGTCCAAATACTTTTTATCTACCAAGGTCGGAACCGTTACTTGTAACTCATCTGCAGACTTCATCGTTCGCTCAATGGTACTTATGGCACCTTCGTTTCGTGCCCAACTTCGCCGCGCGACACCATTCATTACATCCCAAAAGAGCATCTGGCGCAATTGACGATTACTGCGGTCACTTCCATCGAGAACCATGCCAAAACCTCCATTGATGACTTCGCCCCACCCTACTCCGCCACCATTGTGAATCGAAACCCAAGTAGCACCTCTAAAGGCATCACCAATGACATTGTGAATGGCCATATCTGCAGTAAATTTGGATCCGTCATAAATATTGGCTGTTTCTCGAAACGGCGAATCCGTGCCAGAAACGTCGTGATGATCGCGACCAAGTACCACAGGTTGAGTAATTTCTCCCGAAGCGATCGCTTGATTAAATGCTTGCGCTATACGAATTCGGCCCTCGGCATCGGCATAGAGAATACGTGATTTCGATCCTACGACCGGCAGATTCTTCTCGGCATCCCGAATCCAATTCAAATTATCAGTTAACTGACTTTTTATTTCATCAGGAGCATTGTCCAACATGTCAGATATGACGCGAGCTGCTATTTCATCGGTCTTACGTAGATCATCCATCGTGCCAGACGTACATACCCAGCGGAAAGGCCCAAAACCATAGTCGAAGCACATCGGCCCCATAATATCCTCCACATATGAAGGGTATTTAAATGTCTGCGTATCCCGGTCTTTCCAAACGTCGGCATCTGCTTCACCTGCTTCTTTTAAGAACGCATTGCCATAATCCCAAAAATACATGCCGCGATCGGCAAGTTTATTCACAGCTACGACATGTTTTCTCAGGGTTGATCGCACTTCTTCCATAAACTTATCCTTGTCGGTGTTCAAGAGCTTCTTGCCCTCATCGAATGTGAATCCAACAGGACAGTACCCCATGTCGTCTATGTTATGCAAACTGGTTTGATCAGATCCAAGTTCGACGGATAAATCAGAATTGGCAAGCGCCTCCCATAGATCGACCACGTTACCATGATGTACAAAGGTGATCGCTTGTTGATCGGCTTTGGCTTGGCGCACCACATCAATCAATTTATTGACGTCATCATAAACATGCTCAGCTTGAATGTAGCCATCTACAATCCGCTGCTGGACCGCATCATCGTCGATCTCCGAAATGATACATGTGGCACCAGTGATCACGGCCGCAATAGACTGTGCCCCTGACATACCGCCCAATCCCGAAGTGACAAATAGACTACCTCGCAGATTGTCATCACCAAGCCCATTCATCCGTCCGGCATTTAATAAGGTGATGGTCGTGCCATGGACAATGCCCTGAGGTCCAATGTACATGAAACTGCCGGCTGTCATCTGTCCATATTGCGTTACTCCTAGGGCATTGTATCGGTTCCAGTCTTCTTTTTTGGAGTAGTTCGGAATCATCATCCCGTTGGTGACGACTACCCTTGGCGCCTCGGCATGTGATGGGAATAGACCCATTGGATGACCGCTATACAACACCAGTGTCTGATCTTCCGTCATTTCGGATAAGTATTTCATCGTCAAATGATATTGCGCCCAGTTTTGAAATACGGCACCGTTACCACCGTAAGTGATGAGTTCTTCTGGGTATTTAGCAACGGTAGGATCGAGATTATTTTGAATCATCAGCATGATCGCCGCAGCCGACTTCGTTTTAGCGGGATATTCCTCAATGGATCTGGGATACATTTTATACTCAGGCAGGAATCTATACATATAAATTCGACCGTGTGTCTCCAGTTCTTCTGCAAATTCAGCTGCTAGCGTTTTATGAAATTCCGCTGGAAAATATCGCAAAGCATTTTCAACAGCAAGTGTTTTTTCGGCTTTGGTGAGCGATGAAATATTTCGTCGCGGGGCGTGCGGCATGTCATCACTGGGAGATTTCTTATCGGTCAGCTCGGTCATGTTGATGCCGTGCTGTAAGGCTTGTTTGAAGTCGATCATTCGCTATTGATATTGAGACCTGCGAATTTATCGAATATTGTGGTATGTGACGGTGGAAGTAAATGTCGCCTTGCACTTTAAGTGCCTTGCGACTTTCACGGCCGGCATGTTTCGGTGCCACCGTGCGAATCAAAGTTTCAATTTTTCTTGGAATAAGCCCTCCGAAAATGACAAAAGGCCCATCTCACTGAGAAGGGCCTTTGTTCTAAAAGATATAATTTCTAGTATCTACGGTTGAAGCCTCCGCCTCCTCCGCCTCTGTTATTATTTCTTTCTCTTGGTTGAGCTTCCTTTACAACGATCGTGCGACCATCGAGTTCGGTATCATTCAACTGGCTGATAGCGGCGTTAGCCTCATCATCATTTGACATCTCAACGAAGCCAAATCCTTTTGAACGACCACGTTCGCGGTCAAAAATAATTTTCGCTGAATCAACTTCTCCGAATTGCTCGAATGTGTCTCTCAACGTGTCTTCGCTCGTGTCGTAATTGAGCTTTGCTACAAAAATGTTCATCTAAAAAAATTAAAAGAATTAAAAAAAATCAAATCTCAATATGAGCATCTGGCTCACAATCAACTTGATATAAATACTGATCGATCTTTACCGATCGCTAAATTAATAGCATACAAAGATACCTTTGTTATTCTAAACTAAACGTTTTTTCTAAAACTAAGCTATCTCGTGTCTAGTAAGACGTCAACCAAAAATCTGATAAGTAATTGAAAATGATTCGATTAGATCGGAAATTTGCGGTGATAACTAGCGATAAAAACATTCGTTTTATAACTAGGTATTTCTAATATACACCTCTAAAACTCCTCAAAGGGCCAAATAATTCCATTTCATCGAAAGAAATTCAACAAAAATTCGTCTTCCTTGACATGATTGCCTCTATCGATCTTGAAGAATACCGCGGATATTCCAGTTGATGCTCTCGCCAGTGCGGTTTTGGTAGGTCAACCAATTTCCGTCAAAACTATCGAAGAGCCAGTCTCCGTTTGCATTTCGGGGACCTCCATCACAGCCCATGACTTGCAGGTTGTCCACATTGTTGGTAAATGCCATACTTAACCACAGCCCATTATTCAACGGAATGGGGGAACCTAGATCCACACGATTCCATGAAAACGGTACTATTTCTGTCGAGACATCTCTTGAAAACATGATATTACCCGGTGCATTACCGCCTGTCGATGCTGAAACAAGAATTTCCGCACTTGCAGGTCTGTCCTGAACAAAGTATTCGATCGCAATCAGTTCTGTCTGAGGATGATTTGCCACATCAGCAGCGGTAAAATGCGCCCCTGCCTCATAGTCTCCAATTGGAAGAGCAGGAGCAGTGGCATTTTCGCCATCATGTCGCAGCGTGAATAAATCAAAGTCCGAGTCATCATCCTGACAACTGCCGATAAATAGACCTAGTAAAACGAATGAAAAGAGTTTGATATAGTTGCTCATGGCTTTGTAATTTTTGTGTTAGGTGAAGATAGTGTGCTTGACTTGATGATTCTCTTTTGAAAATGTTTTTGGAATATTAAAAAAACGCTAAGAACCAATATTAAAAGTAAATGCCGCAGCACAAGGCCGCGGCATTAGATATTTCGCTTTTGAAAGCTTATTTAGACTTCAGCCATTTCATTGGCATACAATCCGTTTTCTAGTTTATGTCTGACAGCGTCAAACGCATCAAGTGTCAACTCGACGTCTGCGGGTGTATGATCGGCGGTCGGGATGAGACGCAATATCAACATGCCCTTCGGTATCACAGGATACATCACAGGTGAACAGAAGATGTGATGATTCTCCCGCAAGTCATACACTAGTTGTGAAGCTTCTTCAACACTTCCACTTAAATAGACTGGGGTGACACAACTATCAGTATTTCCGATATCATACCCGCGCTCCTTCAATCCGTTTTGCAGCATATTGACATTAGCCCACAATTTTTCGCGTAACTCAGGCATCGAACGGAGCATATCCAATCGCTTAAGAGCACCAATCGTCGTTGGCATTGGTAAGGACTTAGCGAATACTTGTGTACGCATATTGTATCGAAGAAATTCGATGACAGATCGCGATGCGGCAAAGAAAGCACCAACTGAGGCCATTGACTTTGCGAAGGTTGCGAAATATAAGTCTATTTCATCCTGTACGCCCTGTGCTTCTCCGGCACCCGCGCCGGTCTCGCCTAACACTCCAAAACCATGGGCGTCGTCCACCATCAATCGAAAATTATATTTATCCTTGAGTGCAACGATTTCCCTTAATTTCCCTTGATCACCGCGCATACCAAATACGCCCTCAGAAATTACGAGTATACCGCCACCAGTTTTCTCAACTACTTTCTGCGCGCGAGCTAAGTTTTTATCAAGACTCTCGATGTTGTTATGCTCGAATGCAAAGCGTTTTCCAAGATGCAAGCGCACACCGTCTACAATGCATGCATGACTTTCTGAATCATAGACCACCACATCATTTCTACTTAGCAGAGCATCGATGGCCGAAAAGATTCCCATATATCCAAAATTGACTAATAGTCCAGCTTCCTTCTGAACAAATTCGGCACATTCGTCTTCGAGTTGCTCATGATATTTTGTGTTACCTGACATAATTCGCGCACCCATAGGGTAAGCCAATCCCCAAGCCTCAGCTGCTTCGGCATCGACTTTTCTAATTTCGGGATGATTCCCAAGTCCAAGGTAATTATTGACACTCCACATGATCACTTCGCGACCGTTAAATCGCATACGTGGGCCGAGCTCCCCTTCGAGGTGAGGGAAGAAGAAATAGCCGTGGCCGAAGTCGGCATATTGGCCAAGAGGACCGAGGTCGCCTGTGCGGCGCTCAAATAGGTCAGGTACGTTGGTATCGCTCATAAACTGTGCGTTTTTCACCAGATTTTATCGACATCGGGACGGGTAAGAAGTTTGCCCCAACGTCTGTTGTAAGTATGGACACGTAAGGTAGAATTACCCTGCGCATCCTCGAGTGGATAGCCCTTTTCGACCCAGTCGAATATGCTTCCGTAAAGGTTATACACGTTTGTAAACCCTAGAAGTTGTAGCTCGCGCGCAACGTTTTCGCTGCGATAGCCTACGCTACAATATAGCACAATCGTTTCATCTCGATCACGCTCAAGAATCCACGAAGGGATATCTTGTTTTGGCGAAAGCTGAACAGCCCCCGGAATGTGACTTACCGAGAACTCTTCTTCGCTACGAGTGTCAAAAATAGCAATGTCTGCGAGCCCCAAGAGGCTATCAGCTCCTATCAAAGGTACATCATAGCGTAAAAGACGTGTTAATCGCTGATCTAATGCAGGGTTGGTGGTGCTAGGACGGCCTGTTGGAGGTGTCTGAGCGCATCCCGAAGGGGCCAATGTGAAAAAACTCACAATCCACAATAGGACAGTGATTTGACGATTGAACGACTTCATGAAGTGCCTAATTTCAAGTCTGGAAGCCGAGCTGCCGAAGCGCCATGCCCCACCTGATCATCAATCCTCCCCTGTGGAAGGAGCGGTGCAATCTCCGCCTGAAGCCAATCATTGACCTGCAAATCGATTGCTTTTGGGTAGAGCAGGTGGACATTCGGTCCGGCGTCTAACGTAAAGCATACGGGCAGTCCAGAGCTTTCGCGAAAACGACGCACGGCATTCATGACCGCGATTGTGTTCGGTTCCATCAGGATGTAGGGCGGAGTGCTTTGCATCATGAGGGCGTGTAAGTCGAGTGCATCTGCTTCGACGAGCG
>ENA-ORXU01000415-ORXU01000415.1-marine-metagenome-genome-assembly--contig:-NODE-415-length-50431-cov-5.005422_pt1 | contig 50431 bp, 40 predicted proteins | sample MGYA00237869_ERZ511484 | MGnify/ENA metagenome assembly ERZ511484 | reverse complement strand
GCATAGCCATCATGACGCCTAACATGGCACCGTGCATGAGTCCATGTACGAATTGACTCAATGTTTCTGGATCGTGTCTTACCACGTATGAAATGAAAAAGGACATGATAAATGCCATCACATAGGCAATCCCAAAAATGGCCGGCATATTTCCACCCTGAATGTCTTTTTCGGTAAAATTTAGTGATTTCATCCATGCATTCTGAAATAACATGGGTCCATACCAAAGAAAGCCGACGATCATAGGAATGATTGCAGCCACTGCACATTGTAGATATAACATGGTTTTTTAGGTTTGTTGGTCAGATTTGCTAATATATGTAAACAAAATGAAATTTACGGCATTATTCTATTCTTATGAGATTATGATCACGGCATGGACAAGTGTGGCATGCACTAAGCTACTGTACTTTAAGTCGATGATATTTCTGAACTTATCGTATTGGAGGTAAATGCCTGAAACAGTCAACAATCTAAAAAAATTTAGGCTATATCTTTATCAGTAGTTTCTTCTAATCGCAATATTTAGATAAGTGCTCTGATTTCGATTCGAATAAAATAGAAATATGTAATGATTTGTCGCATTCGGAAATAAATCAAACGTAATACTATGTCAAAGTCCTCTGATATAAGATTTATTCAATTTACTATGATATTGTTGGAATTGTCTTAGTTCTTTCTATATAATTCATAATCGCAAACATTGAAATAAGAGTTCAATAGGTAGAATAATAAGATGATAATAATTATCACTTCACTATTTTTATTGATCCGCACCCGCCTTCTTCATTATCGTGTGGTAAAGCATGAAAAAATAATTCCTCTACAAGAAGTTGCAGCGAAATACCCAACATGTAAAAATAAGATTTAGCCCTGCTGATCGCAGAAGGAAAGTATGGATCTCTTGACTTTATTGAGAACCTTGACGCCACCCATTTGGCATGAAAAGTCATACATCAAAAAACGAATATAAATCAATCATGGACTTTAGCCGTGATTTATAAATTATACTATATATTTAGAGCAAAACTTGCGTATAATTATTTTTTTGTCCGGCTATATCCAACAAAATACCCAATCAGCAATGGAACTAAACCTGCTAAAATATAAATAAAGAACTTTGTAGACTTATCGCCGAGTCCGGACCAAGGTGATATATCTGTATCGTTCATTCTATCGCACACTTTAGGACAAGGGTCAAAGAATCGTTCATCTATTAAAGCATTTTTTAATCCACTAGCTTTATAAACAGGATTACCTTCGTCATCAAGTGGATAAAGAATAGTTTGTAAATTATCGTCATCAGAGGCATAATAAAGTCGTACACCATAAAATGTACCCTCAACTTCATAACCTCCTTCTCCACTCGCCTCATGCAGAATAGAAATCAGTTCTCTACCTAGGTCTACCTGTCGTAGTTTTTTATTAAAAAACCTCCCGTCGCTGTACTCGTTGATCCGATCCTTTACCGTATTATGATCAGTATCTGCTTGCACTTGAGCTACTACTTGGGTAGAACAAACGAAGAAGAAAAAAATTGTAAAATTTGAAAAATAGCTTGTAATTGACATATTATTTAGATTAGATTATATAATGTCGAGCTATAAAGGGAACATAATGATAATACTTTTCTTTAGATTTACCAAATAATACGTTGTCTCATCGAAAAACGGAAATTGTATGTTCGAGAAATCACACCATAGAGGCTTTATCCTATTATGCTGCATATTAGTTGTCTTTGGTCTACCAAATTTTTCACTACAAGCCAAAGCCAACACGAAAAGTCAGATTATTGAAACGTGCGAACTTGCTACCCACACTGCACAGCAAGAAGGAAAATTTAATCGAGCAGATAGCCTCAATGTGGCTGCAATTAAGCTTGCAAAATTATCGATGAACAAAGATCTTATCTACTTGTCAGTCATAAATTTTCTTAGAAGAGACCATTACGCAACCAATGGACCTATTGATCCATACATTATGGAAGTCATACAGGATTTGGACGTTCAACAACTTCAGCGGAATAAAAAATTTGATCTGTGGATCGCATTAATTGACCGATTATATCTTGCGCATCTATCGGAAGATATGCCCGAGTATAGCAGAAAAATTTTGGCATTCGCAGCATCCTCAGACAACCTTGATGTTAAATTCAGCTCATATCTTGCTGCGGCAAAGACGGCCATGGTAAATCTAAATGTGACTGAAGCCTGGCAATATATTCTAGACGCTGAAACCGTTCTTTCAAAACAACAAAGTTCAGGAACGAAACAAAGCAAACTGAAAATACAAAACATAAAATTTGAATTTTATGATTCTCTCAGTAGTTATAGGAAGGCTCTGGACATAAAAAAATCAATTGTGGATTTCTTGATTATGCAGAAACCCATTGATTCAATTCAATTAGCCTGGTCGAGCTATGAGTTATATCGAACTATGATTCACCAAAGTGACAATATTGATGTATCCATCCAGTTAAATGACATTATTCGATTTGCGAAGCGAAAAAAAATAGTGCCACTTGAAGAGTATGCATTCGCAATTTTTCGCATGCATCTGATTAATGCAGGAAGACACCAAGAATTATTTAATAATTTTTTTGAATATTATCAAGATCTAGCAAAAAAAAACCCAGACATCGTTCGCACACCCGCCTATTGTCAGAGCAATGCAATTTTTTGTGAAGTGAGGAATAATCTTGATTCTGCTCAAATATTTTTTGAAAAAGGTATAGCCTATGCTACGCTAGAGGGAAAACCATATCGAACTGCAAACCTAAAACGACGTTATGCCCAGTTTTTACTTCGAAACGATTTATCAGAGAAAGCTTATGAGGTGTTACAAGGAGCGCTTGACCTAGCTATTGAAGCTGGATCATCGGATTACATCATGGAAATAACAGAAATTTTGGATACCATGGCAATTCGATATGGAGATACTGAAAAAGCATTTGAATACAGTCAAATACAAAATAAAGCATTAAAGAAAAAATCAGAATTAGTAGAAGGGGAAGCATTACTCTTAATGGAGCTCGAACATAGAAAACACGTCAACGAATTAAAATTAAAACAAGAAAAACTTGAAGCTAAGCGAAAACACAACATTGAATATTTCGCAATAGGCGTCGGCCTCATTTTATTATTCCTATTATTCGTTATCATCAGCAGCATGAAAGTGCCTAATTGGCTTATTCAAATGCTAGGCTTTTTTAGCATCTTGTTTGTATTTGAATTTGTAATCCTTATTCTCGATCATAAAATTCATCATTGGGCGCATGGGGCTCCAGTGAAAATCTTTTTAGTCAAAATTGCTATACTAAGCATATTGTTTCCTTTGCATCATGTCGCTGAGCATGGCATCACGACCTACATGGTTAAACACCAATTGATTAAACGACCAAAGAAAAGCGCGTTCAGGAATTTTATTAACAAGTTATATCCGTGGATGGATAACAATAAAAAAGCCGAACACATCTGACGCATCCGGCTTTTTAATCTATATCAAAACTTTTATCTATTAACTCGCCTGCTTCAATTTTGGTGATTTGATGGCATCACCATATCGCTCGACGATCATTTCTTTCAATTCTTTACGCGCAAAGAAAATACGACTTTTGACTGTGCCCAAAGGCAATTCAAATTTGTCAGCAATTTCTTGATACTTGTATCCTTCGTAGTGCATTTCAAATGGAATACGAATGCTGTCATCCAATGACGCAATCATTTTATGTAATTCCTTGATCAAAATATTCGATTCGGCATCGTTACCAATCATGATACTTCCCGAGTTAATGAAGTACATGTTATCAGTTGAATCGAAAATCGTAGCGGCTTTCATGCGCTTACGATAGTTATTAATAAAGATGTTTTTCATAATAGTAAACATCCATGCTTTGAAGTTGGTACCAGGCCTGAACTTGTCACGGTTAGTCAATGCACGAAAAGCTGTCTCTTGATAGAGATCATTGGCATTTTCACGACTCTTAGTCAAATTCATGGCAAACGACCGCAACACTGTTGTCAGTTCGTTTAATTTATCATTGAATTCTATAGCGGACATAATTACTTGGTTTTAGATTATAAAAGAAGATTTTTCGATCTTATCAAGTGGTTAAACAAAATTACGAAACTAGTTAAACAAAAACAAGTCCAAAAGTAGAAAAGTGTCATTTTGACCTAAAAACTGCGCCAAATAACACCATAAAAACGAAAATATCTACTTTCTATTGCAATCTACTACTACATTGTTCATTTTAAAATGAAAATTGAATTTCTTTTCTGAACAAAGCTCGTTTAATCAACTCCACTTACTATATATACGTGATGAGATGGCCTTATGGTTGCCTGAGAACGGCAAATTCTACCATATAAAGCATAAAATTCTGTTACTAACACATGTATCCGATGAATCTCTGTGCGCCGACTCCGATTAATATGATGGACTAAAAGCGCAAATGTCGCACGGTCAATCCATTGTTGATCAACTGGTGCAGGGATTCGATGCCTATATTGATATGTGTATCTACAAATGTTGAAGTGACAACTACATCGCTACTACTGGTCTTGACCCCTTCTGGAATCATGGGCATATCTGAAACTAACAGCAGAGCCCCGGTCGGTATACGATTATAGAATCCAGTCGAGAAGAGCGTGGCCGTTTCCATATCTACGCCCAAACACCTAATTCGCTTGAGATACTTCTTGAACCCCTTGTCATGTTCCCACACGCGTCGGTTAGTAGTATATATCGTTCCGGTCCAATAGTCATGCTTGAGATCTCGAATCGTCGTCGATATTGCTTTCTGCAGCGCAAATGATGGAAGTGCAGGCACTTCGGGCGGGAAGTAATCGTCCGACGTACCATCTCCACGTATGGCGGCGATCGGCAATATGAGGTCACCGACTTTGTTCTTCTTCTTTGTTCCCCCACACTTTCCTAGAAATAGACATGCTTTCGGCTTGACTGCCGTCAACAGATCCATCATGGTGGCTGCATTGGGGCTTCCCATACCAAAGTTGATCATCGTCATACCATTCGCCGAGCAAGCGCTCATGTTTCGCTGATATACCTTCGAATCGTAGAGTTCAGCGAACTTTGTAACGTAGTTGGAGAAATTTGTCAAGAGTATGTAGTCTTCAAATTCATCTAGCGGCATACCTGTATATCGAGGTAACCAGTCTTTTACTATATCTGTTTTTGTCTTCATCTCGTACCTTTATTCTACTATGCAAATATAGAACATGTCATGTGGGCGATCTTTTGAATAGAATTAACAACATATGAAGAATAACAATTTAGGAATCAAAAAACTTGAGCATATCGGAATTGCTACGAAAGACTCAGGTGCACAGGCTTTATTTGAACAGTTATTTGATCGACCAGTCTACAAAGAAGAAGTCGTTGATTCCGAACATGTCTTAACCAAGTTCATGCAAGTTGGGGAAAGCAAAATCGAATTATTATCTGGAACGAATGATAGCAATGCAATCAGTCATTTCATCGAAAAACGTGGTCCCGGTATCCATCACCTCGCGTTTGAAGTGCATGATATTTATAAAACATTTGAAGCTGCAAAACAGATGAATTTAAAAGTATTAAATGACGCACCTAAAGAAGGAGCTGATAATAAATTAATATTTTTTATTCATCCAAAAAGTGCAGGTGGAATATTAATTGAATTTTGCCAAGAAATTAAATCTTTTTGATACTTAATTCAGCCCTGTCACTTTATGAAATGAGTCCAATAAATGAAAATAAACAAAGTCAAGCTTTCATCTAAGTTTAAATCGTTCAATGATCTTTGGTCGCCCAAGATAGTTGGCGAATTAAACGGACAACAAGTTAAAATAGCGAAGGTTAATGGTGAGTTTACCATGCATCATCACGTGAACGAAGACGAGTTCTTTTATGTGATAAAGGGCACACTTTTTATCGAACTGATGGATCAAACGCTGGAATTGCATCCGGGCGAATTCGTGATTATTCCGAAAGGCATTGACCATAAGCCATTTAGCCACGAAGAAACGCATATTATGCTTTTCGAGCCGGCGAGTACAATTAATACAGGGAATAAAATAAATGAACTTACCGTAAATGACTTAGAAGAAATATAGTTAATACACTCATTCATAAAAAAAGGGCCGGTAATGACACCAGCCCTTTTTTATTTTATCGAAATCCAGTATTTACAACTTCAATATTTTTTGAGTTGCTAATAATTTTCCATCGACAATAGGTTGAAGGATATACATACCTGCGGCATAATCCGCTGTATTAATTTCATACATATTTTCACTTCGCTCCAAGATTCGATCTTCAATGAGACCAACCCGATTTCCTTGCATGTCGATAATCTGAATGGATAACTCGCCACCGATTGGTGAAATGATTTCGACAAATGCTTCATTTACGATCGGATTCGGTGCCACATTTAATGTGAAAACGCCTTCTGGTAAATTCGTCGTTGAAGTAATGATTCCCCGCGTGATTTCAACACTACTACCTGTGGATACTGTCCGTAACGAACCATCCGAACTCATCACACGATGATACAAGGTGATCGTCGACCCCACTGGAATGCCCGCTGCTTGTAAGAGCCCATCGAGTACACCATAAGTTGTTTCAAACATAGAATTGGTGCCTGTATTGGCACTTATTGCGACCAAATTAAAACCAGGATCCGCGGCTAACTGCCAGATATATACAACTTCATTTTCATCGACATCATCAACAGCCTCAAATTCAACTACAAATGGGATGCTTCCGTCGCCTTCTATGGTCACGGATGCGCCATCAGCAGGTGAGGTGATGCTTGATTCGTTAGGAAACTGGTTCGTCTCTACGAGTGTTTGGCCACGTAGCTCACCTGATGGAATAGCTCTTGTATGGATATTGACGTAAGCGGCTTCATCTTGTAAAATTGCCAAAGTCGCAGCACCAATATTCTGAACACTATTGTCTCCAGGTAAAAATCGTCCTCTCAAACTATCGGCAGATAAGGCCACATTGAGCCCTTGAATGACACCGCCATTTTCACCTGGTCCTGCATTGTGTATATGCGCACCTCCAGCTATATCAGGATTGAAAGGACTCCCAAGATTTTCAAACGAGCCACTCACTATCATGCGATTGGCGTCCAATTCGATTTTTACGTCACCAGACGCGTCACTCATTTCAGGCTGTACTTCATTCATTGCGTCAAGCGTAGCGGTCATATACATTTGCGAGAAGCCTAGCGCATTTCCGCGTACTGATCCACTCGCCACATCCACCGAGTGGAAGTTGGCATATACTGCACGTTGTCTCAATGTATCGAGGAAACCATCGCTGGTTGCCATCGTATTCATGTCCGCTGATAAAATGCCGGCGGCACCATCGGCCCCTTGCTCGACATTCAATCCATAAAGAATACCACCATTTTGACCGGCCAATCCGAAGTGCAAGTGCGCTCCACCAGCTACATTTGGGTCAAAATTTGACTCGAGATCATTGAATGAACCTGAAGCCACCAAGCTAGCACCTGTTTGCTCTAGCGCTACTGCTCCACTTCCATTATTGTCTACAGGTGAGTTTTCCGATGATCCGGAAAGTGGCGTATAAAAGTAGTTTTGCGCTTCACCCAATAATTGACCGCGCACTTCACCTGCTTGGTAATCGACAGAATGAATATTTACATATTGTCCGCGCTGGCGCATCGTGTCTACAAAACCTTGGGATACATCATAAATATTATCTATAGAAAATACAACGCCTTCGTTTTCAGGATCTTGTACTTCAATCGCAAGCGGTAAACCAATAGGCCCATCAGATCCAGCGAACGCATTGTGTACATGAATACCACCTGCAACATTGAGGTCAATGTCGGATGTCAACACGGTCGAGCCTGCATAAGTCAGACGTCCATCGTTGAATTCCGCAATGACTTGGCCGTTTCCGGTGTGTGCGATATCATGCGTTTCTTGACCACCCGTCAATCGCGCATAGAAATACTCTTGCGCTTCTGGTAAAATCTGAGCTCTGAGTTCTCCGCTTCCATTGTTGATCGAATGTACATTAACATACAATGCTCTCAATGCAAGTGCAAAATCAAATTGTGAGTTTATAATAAACGAATTGGAAGTTCCTGGAAAAATAATGGATGTCAAGTCCGGCTCAACCGCCGCTGATGAAAGCGGGACTACGACATCACCATTTTCTCCGGCAAATCCTGCGTGCAAGTGCGCACCGCCCAATATACTTGTATCCATCGGAGACTCTAATCCGTTAAATGAACCGGAAAGTGTCATAATAGTATCCATATGTTCGACCATGACCATACCAGTCGCAGAAGTCATGACAGGTGGATTTTCGTTCATGCCTGTTAGATGTCCGCGATAAACTGAATGTGCCGGCCCACGAATTTGCCCACGAAGCTCTCCCGACTGATGGTTCAGTGAATGAATATTGATATAAAATCCACGTGCGTTTAAAAATAAAACATTCGTGTTGTCAAGGAAGTATGTGTTGTCTTCAGCACGAATCACTCCACTGCGCAGATCATTACTCGGCACTACATTCAAGGGCACAATTACTGGTCCATTTGACCCGACAAATCCTGAATGCAGATGGATGCCCCCTACAATACTGGTATCCATAGGTGAACTCAACCCAGCATATGATCCTGAAATAGTCAATTGGTTGCCATTCAGTTGGGCGGTTACAGCACCGAATGCATCGGTTGATACTGCCGGATTTTCATAGATCCCCATTAAGTTTGATCCGAAATAGGCGTCAGACTCAGGAACAATTTGTCCTCTTATTTCACCGGCGGCATAAAGCAGCGAGTGAATATTAATATAGAAGTTTTGATTTCTAAGGGCTGCGATTTGAGCAGGTGATAAAACGAATTGATTGTCTTCAGCTCGAAACTCTCCTCCAGACATATCCGCATCGAGCTGAGCTTGTAGTACAAATATGACATCACCATTGCTTCCAGCTGGTGCCATATGGATATGTGCGCCACCTGCAATTCCAGTATTTACCGCTGAAAGTAAATTACTAAATGATCCAGCCGCGACTAATGTATCACCTCTGAGTTCTAGATTGACTAGTCCGCGACCAAGACTCCAACGCTGTGGTGACTCGTTGGCACCACCTAAGTGTGCTACAAAAGATTCGTTCATGGGTTGGGGAGGACCATTGACGAACACACGTCCTTTCATGCTCTGACCCGCATGTGGTTGACAGACATACCAATATGTGCCAGGTGCGTTGAACATGACGGCACCACCGCCGAAGTCCACAGAAAAACCACCGTTCGGGGTCGTTCCATTAGCATTCCAGGTGGCTTCTGATACTTCGACAGCGTTGTGATTTGCTGCGATATTCCAATTCACGGTGTCACCAACTTCTACAGTGATATCTGCTGGTGTAAATGTCAGCCCCGCGTTGGTCACCGTAATGATATCTGCCGAAGCAGTCATCCCGATGCACCCGAAAATAAATAGGGCAACTATTTTAAAATAGAGTAATCTTTCAAAGTTCATAAATCAAATTTTTTGGTTAAATCAAATGTTGGAAAACCAAAAAGGCATTCCTGCTATAAAATTACAGTTTTATTCATTACTAGTCCACCAATGTCTACCTGAATAGGCAATTTATATACCTCAATTGATGAAAAGTCCGTTTTGGACATTTTATAATGCCAATTCAAAGCTTAACAGCTCTTTTGCGATTTCATAAACTGGAAAGAAGATTTAAGGGGTGAGGGTCGGGCAAGGTTCATCTAGGTCACCTGTTTTTCAATCACACATTCGAAAGTAGTCATCATCCGATATCTGATACCAATTATATTTTTTCTTGCTGCCATCATAGCTTTCATGTTGATAGAACGTTAGTCCAATCTTTTCCAGAACTTTCCATGAGCCAATATTTTCGGGTGCAGCGATTCCTATAACGCGTTTCAGTTGTAATGTTTCAAAACCGTATTGAAGTACTTCTCTTGCCGCTTCTGAAGCAATTCCTTTTCCCCAATATTCAGGTAGGAACCGGTATCCGATATCGGTATCATCTAATTCCGGCAAATACTTCAAGCCGGCGAATCCAATCAGTTTATTATCGGGTTTATAAATGACAGCCCAACGACCATATCCGTGCGTGCCATAATCTGAAAACCATACGTCAGTAATAATGCTACGGATTTCTTCGATGGAATGAATACTTTTATCCCCCGTGTATGTATTGACTTCATCACTAGAACTAAAAGCCAAGACTGCCTCAGCGTCTTCCATGAGAAATTCCCGAAGAATTAATCGTTCAGTTTCAATTTTTACACCCATAATTTCCGATGAAATATATTGATAAGATACACACAGGTTAATAAAGAAATCTTAAGCAGACTGACGTTACGAAATGTCGATGATTAATTTAATCATGTGTGGCATGTTCACCTTCATTTAACCATGGATAAAGTTTGGCAAGCGACTTGCGTAAAAACCCTTGCTTTGGTCGTTTAATGAGTTTATTCTTTTTCATATAGGTAATGACACCATGCTCTATGACATGATGCAATGGAAATAGAACGCTCAAAATGATAATCTTGACAAGAAATATTTTGATGGGCTCACCATGTGCCCAGTGGTGAATTTTATGATCGAGAATTAAAATGACGAATTCGAAAATAAAAAGGATACTAAAGAAACCAAACATTTCGATCAGCCAAGCAGGTACGGTCATAGAACTCAATAGGACAAATAACAAAAACAATGTAATCAATCCAACGGCAATCGTTAGGTATTGCAAGTTGTGTTTTTTCGCTGCTTTTTCTTCGGCCGCTTGTACAAGGTATTCATTTTGAACACGATCATTTTCGAGTTCCATGAGCAACAAGTTTTCTTTTATTTGCTCGTCCGCAATGGCCGCGGAAGTCTTGTTTTTTAAATCAGCGTAAGTATATGCTGACTTGTAATCGTTAAAGTTTTGCGCCAATGAATCGAGTGGATCCAACACGGCGACGATATACGGCGAGTAATTTTTTTTCTGAGCCAAGGCCAATGACCGCTGAAAAGCTTCGTAGGCCTCTGACTCAAGTCCATTCCGCATTAAAAACTCTCCATAAAGTCTGTAGTAGTTTGCCAGGCGATAGTCATTGTTTGACTGTTCAGCCGATTTCAGTGCAGCTTGATAAAATATTTTGGCCGAATCAATGTGTTGTTTATATTCACAAAACAATGCATTCCCAAGACAATATTCAGATGAATTTATATTATAGTTTTTGTCTGAATATTCGGATGAAAATTGATTGTAAAAATCTTTTAATTGAAAGTTATTAATAAGATAGTTTCTATTTAGCGCGTTGACATAGTGGTTAAGTGATTTTACACCATTTCTATCGGTAAAATTTAGCAGTTTTTTAATATGATGATCAATACGTATATCGTTTTCGCCTGAAGCCAACATGCTGCTGAGATCAAACAACGACCACATGTATTTTATAGAGTCTACAGGTGTCTGCTCCAGGATATGTTTCATTTGTTGCTGCTTCGTTTCCAGCGCTTTTTTATTATTATTAATACTTAAATGAAACTGGGTTAATTCTTGGTAATATTGATTTTGCAATTCGACTTGTTCGCTTTGCTTCAACTTTGCAATATGATTTTGCGCATTGAGTAAATTCTGCCATGCTTGTTTGACCTGTTGATTATACCGAGCGGCAATAGCTGAAATAAGGTAGGCTTTGGTTTTTATTTTATTATCAGAAGATGAGGCTGCGTATGATAGTGCGAGGTTGGCAATTTCAGATCCTTTACGATATTCTCCATTAGCAAGATATTGCTTTGATAAATTTATCCAGAATTGGAAACGCTTCAAAGGGTCTTTCAACTGATCTGCCACTTGCATCCCTCTGTCAACATATTTGATCGGTATGCGATCCATGTTGCCATATTCGTCCCGGGTCATGTATGCCATGATCGCCTCTGAAACCAGTATCTCGTTTAGACTGGCTTCGGCACGCGCTATTGCTTCTTCGCTGACGCTATCCGCTTTGGACTCCAAATAATCCATGTGCGATAACCGCTTGGCCTGCTTATACAAAGGCTCTAAGGAGGTTTGACCTTGTATGGCAGTCACGAAGAAGAAACTAAGACCAATAACTAGCCGTATGGGGTTATATCTGCGTTTCATTGGTATCAATTCGATTGAACATCGACATCAAAAGTAGATAAATTCACACAGTTGGTATGGAGTTTGTAGATGTTTGTAACTTGTAGTCAAAATTGTAATCGACCTATGCTATGGGGATATTTCTGATGAAATGACGCATATGTCGATTTTTTAATCCAGTTCAAAACCTTTAAATCAATTTGATCATGAAATTTTTAATCGTATTTACATTACTCTGCTTTTCATTAGCAGCCACTTCTGCCCAAGAGCGTGAAGGTAGTGGAGATGGTGAATCTGTTGCTCAAAATTCCCATCTAAGGACTTTTTATTCTGAGGTTGATTACCGGATAGCTAAGACGTTCATCTCAGATTATAAAACTGAAGTTGGCCTGCAACAAGCCGATGCGGTTCGTGCAATCAACATGCATGCATCTGTCAGCGCTGCCATCGAGAACGCGCAGTTTCAAGACCAATATAAAGTCAATGGCCAATACGAAGGCGTGCGCGTTTACTATGGCACGAAACAGGGAAAAAAGGTGGCTGTGATCATGCCTTTGGATAGTGGTGGTGACCTAAAGGAACCGCGCGAAACAGAAAAGGTATATGTCGTTGACATGCCCGAGCGCTTTGCCGACCCTTGTCCGCCTCTTTGCGAGTAGCTATATCGACAGCACGGACTCGAGCGGTTGGTTTTCCGACACCATCCGCTTGGCTTTAATGAACGTTTCATAGCGGTCCTTCGCAAAGTTCGGGTCATTAGGATTTAATGACTCCACTTTAACACGTCCGGCTGCGTGGATGATTTTACCATCGCCCATGTAGATCGCAACATGTGTGATCCGTTCACTACCGTCATCTCTATAAGATCCGAAAAATAATAGGTCTCCTGGGATTAGATTCTTCCAGCTCTTATCTGTGTTGATCAATTCTCCCGCGTTAACTTGTTGGGATGCATCGCGCGGCAGCAAATATCCATTTAATGCATACATCGTTTTGGTGTAGCCACTACAGTCAAACCCCTTCGAAGATGTTCCACCCCACAAGTAAGGGACTCCCATAAATTTTTGCGCTGTATAAATAATTGATTCACCTATTTCATCAGTTATTGAAATGGTATTTGCCGATTGAATAAAACCACGTCGTCCGTCCGGTAATTCAATTTCTGAAAATAATCCGATGGTATTTTTTAGATCGACGACTTGGCTGCCGGCCACTATATCTGAGACAACTTCTGATGACATGTCTGCTTTTGCATATACCCAACCAACTGGTTGATTAAATTGTACTTTTTCTTGACTTCTAAAGTTTTTCAATTGTGTATCCGTCACTCGAATAAAACCTCCATGATCAAGCCAACCGATATACTTATTCGGAGTCTGGACCAGGTACCATTCGCCACTCTTAGATAGGATAGTTAATATTGTTCCGAGCAGTTCTTGCGTTGCTAATTCCGCGCTGTGTTTTGGTGCCGAACGGATATTGCATGCGGATAAATTCACTATACCAAAAGATTGGTTTCCAACTGTACTATCGGGATAGCTAATTATTTTATCTTTATACACAACGGCATCTGCATCTAGTTTCTTGAGCAGTGCATCCCGAGCCTTGAGCGAAGTAGTATGACCTGATAAAATGTATGTATCATCAGATTTATCTACCTCGATTTCGAATCGCGCAACGCGCGTGTCAGGTGCATATTCAGATTTTAAATCGGAAATATCTTGCTCGATATTTTTGAGCGTAGCATCATTACTACATGATAAAAAGAGTAAACTCACAACACTCAATATGAAAAGCAAATTTCGATTCTTCCTGTTTTTGAAAATATTCATCTAACCGTCTTTATTTCATGCAAAGATACGCGTTTCTAAAGTCTGTCATAAAATGGTTATGGCTGAAAAGCTACGGATGGCTCATTTACATTTTTGATAATATTCGTCGGCTACGGTAGCAAATTTCCGGTCCTTATCCGTGACAGTATCCCCAGCATCGTGTGTTGACAATTTGATATTTACTTCGTTGTATGTATTCGTCCAGGTTGGGTGATGATTGGCCTTTTCGGCATACAAAGCGAGTTTTGTCATGAAGGCAAAAGCGGTTTGAAAGTCTTCGAATTCGAATTTCCGTTCGAGTTTTTCTTCAGTTTCTTTCCAGTTTGACATTTGAATATGTTTTATATGAATTGATAGTACTGAATAGACAGATCGATCTACGATCTTGTTCTTTCGGATTTAGCTCACGCTAGAGCAGTTTCAACATAGATGTCAACGAATCCTCATTCTGACCCTATTGTTCAGACCCTTTATCTATCTTGGCGGATGTAATGTCAATGCGTGTTCCATCAATCAAAAAACTAGCTGGCGAGACGGTCATATATGGGCTGAGCTCTGTATTGGGGCGTGCGGTGAGTTTTTTATTATTACCAATTTACACAGCCGTTTTTTCAACGACAGATTATGGCATTCAGTCTATAATATATGTGTATGCGGCCGTGTTTTTCGTCTTTTACGTACTTCGATTTGATACGGCATATTTTCGTTTTGCCAAGGACAATACGAATACGTTTGATACAGCTTTTTCTGGAATTGCAAGTAGCGGTTTTCTAATTAGTGCTTTATTATTATTGCTAGCACCTTGGATCACAACGGAAATATTTAATATTGATCCGACCTATACGTATATCATCAGAATTTTAGCGTGCATTTTATTTCTTGACGCGCTGTCCGAAATTCCTTTTGCTCAATTACGTATGCAGAATCGAGCCTGGCGATTCGCGTCGATTCGGTTGACAAATATTATTTTAAATGTAGGATTTAATTGCTTTTTTTTATTATTTATTCCTTGGTTCATCAAGAGTCATCCTAGTTCTGATTTTTTCAATTGGTATGATGATTCGATTGGTATCGGATATATATTTATATCAAATCTCATCGCGAGTTTGATCATGTTTTTAATGTTGTTTTCCGAATGGAGGATGATTCGATTCAATATCGATAAAACATTGCTGAAACGCATGTGGTACTATGCAGCTCCTTTAGTCGTTGTCGCCCTAGCTGGCATTATCAATGAAATGATTGATCGTGCCATGTTGGATCGGTTGCTTCCTTTTGACAATGAAACCAACAAGGCACAAGCAGGTATATATTCGGCTGCCTATAAGTTTTCTATATTGATATCCTTATTTACCCAAGCTTATCGCTATGCCGCAGAACCCTTCTTCTTTACTTATGCAAAGGTTAAAAATTCACCAACGATATATGCCAAAGCGGCGGAGTATTTCGTGTTAGCTGCTTGTTTCGGATTTCTTTGCATTATGTTTTTCTTACCTATTCTTAAAGAATTGATGCGAAGCAAAGATTATCATGAAGGGGTCATTATTGTTCCTATTCTGATTATAGCTAATATATTTTTAGGTATATATTATAATCTCTCCGTGTGGTACAAGTTGACGGACAAGACTAAGTACGCCATGTATATCGCAGTTGGTGGGGCTCTGGTTACTTTGGTATTAAACTTTATACTTATTCCAATTTTTGGATATATCGGATCGGCGTGGACGACATTGGTATGTTATGGAAGTATGACGTTTGCCAGTTATTTTATCGGACGTCAATTTTATACGTTGAAACATGACATGATCCGCATGATATTATATATTTTGGGAAGTGTGATAATTTATTATTCGGTCACTTATCTAGCGGATAGTCTAGGTTTAATTAGTGTCTCGCGCTATATAATGTTTAGTGTGGTATTATTCGCACTGGCTTCGGTCGTGGGTATGCAATTATTCAATAAAAGAAAAGCCTGATTGATTACTTGCTTATTAATTTTTGGAATTCATCAATTTCTGAAAGGTAGCGTCTAGTTTTCGCGGGATGATAATCGATCATATTGTCTTGACAACTAGGATCATAATTAAGCTCATAGATTTCTTTCTTGCCTTCTTCTGATAGAAAGAAAAAATTGTGATTTCGAATCCAATAGCCGTTTTTTGACTTCCCGATAATTGATGTTCTTGCCTTTTGCTGTCTATTTATTAGTAGATTTTTCTGGGATATGGCGAATTGATCGAGTTGTTGTTCTATATTCAGAAACTCAAGCAGAGTCGGCATTACATCTATAGCTGAAAAAAGCACCTTAGACCCACCTTTCTTTATATCATCGTCGTTCAACATAGAAAACAATATTGGCGTTCGATACATAAGATTTTTTCCATTAAAAAGCCCTCCATCAGTCATATATAAAATGATCGCTTTTCTATTCGCTCTATTTTTTCTATAGTCTCGAATCACGTTTGAAAAAAAATCGTCGTTTGTCCGTATATTTTCAATTTTTAGGTTTGTATCAACTTCCGTACTTCGTTGTTCCTGAGCTGTGGTGGCATATAAAAATATAGGCTTATTAACCGGTAAAAAACTTTTATCTACAGTATTATTACGTGATAGTGAATGGTCAAATCCACTCGCAGAAACATCAAATGCCTTTTCATTTCCGATAAAAATTGATGTATAACCGGCCTGTCTCAATATCTTCGGAATCGTGTTTTCATGTGAAAAAGCTTTGAATTTTTCAGTGCTAACAAAATCCTCAAGTGCCTGCCTATTTTTAAAAGTCTTTCGACTCATTTCATCGGCTATCTCTTGCAAAACTTGCTCATGAAGTATAGCCGGGTGAACGCCTGATAATAATGACCGGTGATTGTAAAGATAATCATCTGAAAGTACATAGCCTTGCGACATTGTTATCGAGTGCGCTGACAGACTGTCTAAAAATGGTGTTGCTAGCATGTGCTCGTCCATAAAACCATGGTTGAGCACGGATTGTTGGTGTCCGATCATCATGATGATATCCGGAGTGATGTATCTATCATTGTTGTGCGATGATTGACAACCGAATGCCAGAACTGCGAAAAGGTAAATCAAGTATTTCATTGTGAAAGCAAGGTAGGAGTTTTGGGTTCAATGGCGACAATGACCAAATTTTGCATCAATGTCGAGCATCCACGATACCGACAATTAAATCAATCATATTTAATTATCGAGTACCAGGGTATGAAGCGAAATCGAAGATTTCGACCATGTCGGGATAGGCGTTAGGCACTGGAAAAGAATTTCAGTTTCTGTTCAATCCAATTGACGAAATAAACGTACATCAAAGCCAGCTTTTGCCATCGCCTTGAAGTCCCGTTGATAAATGTCCTCTACTTTTTCAAAAAGTGCATCATTGAAAAATTGTCGATAACGCGGACGAGCACCCCGGATCATATGATCGAATAATCGCTCCCCTACGAATTCATTTGACGGACTATCACTTTTTACGCTATGATGCTTTGAAACCTGAAACAAGCTCAAATCATCGATAGTCTTCAAGTTTAAAGCACCTTCAATTTCATTAAGCTTTAAACGCAAATCCTTGACAAGCAAGATATCGTCGAAATCAAATGGCGGTTTCCCGTGATCAAATTGGAGTTTCCAATGTGGGTTTGATTTGGCTATATCAATGCTGCTTAGTAATTCCAAAAAGGCACTAAAGCTAATTTCTTTTCCAAATGATTTTCCATGGAATGCTTTAACCATTGGAACGTCTTCCCTATTGACACCAACTAAATAATGAATATAAGAACTGACAGCCCGCTTAAAGGGGTTTCTTACTACTTTAATTTTATAATACGATTTGCCTTTTTGATTAATAAAATCGCTGACTGCATTTTTATATTTTTCCGAATGAATAAAAACATCCATACGGTATTTATGGGTAAAATGATGATGCGCATTGGCTTCATTTAATAAGCCTTCATGTGATAAAAACCATTTCAAAATGAACGAGCTAGCTGATTTAGCAGACCAAAAAATAGCGAGCTTACTTTGGGATGAAATCAACGGATGTGGGCGAAGGTGTTTTATAAAGGACTTAGTGCCTTTTAAATGAAACGGAAAGAAAGGTGTGCCTAACGGCATGATCTATGCTGCTGTGATGAGTGTGTAAAAGTATCGAATTCAATTTATTTGATGTGAGTTGCAGTAGGCAGTGCCGACATTGACAAAATTTGCAATTTTGCATCAATGTCGAGCATCCACGACATGAAGCGAAATCGAAGATTTCGACCATGTCGGGATCGGCAGGGATCAGGGTGCCGAGTTTAGCATTGCGGGAGGGAAGGAACCCTGAGCCTGGTGTTGAATCATCGGTCTTTGTTTTTGAAATCACTTAAGATTATTTGGCGGTGGGCTACGATGAAAATTATAGAAGTCAGCACTCAAAACTAAAACTTCACATTCGTAAATACCCTCAACTCATTATTCGTCAAATGCTCCACAGCTATATAAAATACACCAGCACCCCATGAGGTCAAATCAATAGTCAATGGCCCAGCAACACCAGTGTAATCGTCGACTTCTTGGCCAATGCTATCAAAAATTTTAATCCGATAATCGCTTAGGTTTCCGTCGACATGGAGCACGTCGGTAAACGGGTTTGGGTAAATAGTGATATCCAGCGGAGTTGTAATAATTTGCGTAGAAGAAAAGGTGGCAAATTCGTGTGCTCCGATATCGAATGCGGATGAATCTCGAAGACCTTGATCAAAATCGTCAATGACATCTTGCGATAAATTCATACCGGCGTCTGCCACGCCGCTTACGGGTGAATCTAAATGTAAATCACCCGATAATACATCCACAAAATAACTCGGAAGTGCATCCGTCACATTATTATTTAAATTAGCTTGTCCGCCATTTCGGGAAGTAATATTTTGATTAGTGAGATTATTTACGATATCCGTATTAGTTGTATTCGTAAAACGATATTCGATGGCATTGGGATATTCGATAAAGATTGTGTTGTTGTATACTTGTGTATTTGGTGACGATTCAAGACCAATGCCTACATCATGAAATTGTCCAGAACCATCATTGTAAATCATATTATTTCTGATCATTCCCCCTTCGTTTGGGCTACTTCCTAATCCGAAACCAATACCCCGATCACAATTTATTATCCAATTTCTTTCGACAATATTATGTGCAGAAAAACTCCAGAAATGTACTGCATGTTCCGCTAGCGACTGCGAAGGACTGGCTATATTTTTAAATACGTTGTCTCGAACGAGCCATGCTTCCCCTTCGTGAATATCCAATCCGCCGATATAAAACTGCGGACCGACTCCTGCCGGATATTCCAACAAACAACATTGCACCGTCGCAGAGTCGGCACCATCTCCCGCACTCGTTCCTTTTATCATCTGCTCGAATGTATTTTGGATTTTCACATTGTGTACGTACATATGATCGCCTTGTGTGGATATTCCATGATTACCCACATCTCGTATGGTCAAATCCGCAATGGTAATACGATCACCCACCACTGACAACCCTATCTCCGTTCCAGGCGAAACGCTTTGCATCCCAGTCCCGGTGAGGATGACAGCATCACGATTGCCTGATTGACTTCGGATCACCAAATCGCTGGCAGTGATATATGGATACCAAGACGTCGATGCAACTTGATATGTCCCGTCAGCGATTAAAATGGTCATGTTTCCACCATTGGAATTAGCCTGGGTAATGGCATTTCTAAATTCGGTAACTGTGGTCACAACGACTGTAGTACCGATGGTGATATTGCATGATGCGACTTGATTATTTATGACTTGATCGATGGTACAGTCGCAGTTTTGGGCTGACACTTTATGAATTGTTACTAAAAACAATGTAATAATTAAAACTCGTACAAAACTAAAATTATATGTTTTTTGATGCATATGCTATAATATTTTAAATAATGACGATTCGTTCTACGGACGCCTCTCTTCATACAATTATTTGTCAAGGTAGTTTTTATCGGAAGGCTAGATCGTTGTAGCAGGTGCATTTTATATGAAAGTTTCTCAAACGCATCTCTCCACGTTTGTGAACTGAAAGTCTCATTCACGTAAAATTCACTGATAGTGGGTTATTCTTATCAAATTCAGAATTTTTTTTCGAAGATAAAAAGAAGCGAATTAATTACACTATTTTCGATTTTACATACAAATGCGTTGACTTAGTAACAATCGGTGTGATCTTTAATTTTATAGATAGGAGCAAGTTGACTATCCGAGTTTTGGCACGAAATAAGTGAGAAAATGTTATATAATATCACAAATTTAAAATATGATCACATCATTCGTATAAAATAAACATGATGTTTTATGCCTTTTGCTACGTACGCCAGCACTAACAATTTATCAGATGCAATATTTTTATAGTTGAGTACACAGGAATAGAGCTCGATTTGGCATATCAACTTGACTCACTGAGGCGAATCCCTAAATGGTGATTAATATTCTATCAGTCGCAGAATTTCGCGAACAAAAGATAAGATTTAAAGATCTCCAAATTCCCGAATCACTTTCTATGGGAAAATATTACCAATACACCACGATATACCCATCTCCGCCATCATTATTGAAATTAAATCCGCCGCCGCCGCCGCCACCGGGCTGCATACCATCCGTTCCAGGACTATAAATAAAGTTAGGGCTTGAGAAATATCCCGTTTCTCCTTTGCCGGACACTTGACGGTCAATGCCTCCCGGTTGACCACCACGCCCGTATTTGGTGAAGTCTGTTGAACTTGTTGCTGGTTCAGAGCTAACGGGTATGCCATTTTCTCCGGCCATTCTGATTATTGAAAGGTACGATCCGGTTGGCACAGCACCTGCGGAACCAGCTTGTTGATTTGTTGCGCCTCCACCTGCAGAAACTGAAATGACATTAGCTACATTGCTGGTCGATTGAAACACCGAAGCAGATCCGGAATTGCCACTTCCATTGATCGTATTTGACCCGGCTCCACCTAATCCGATCGTCACATTAAATTGCTCGTTCGGTGCGACTTCCATGAGCACCTTCACATAGGTCCCTGATGCGCCACCACCACCTCCGGCTCCACCTCCGCCGGCTCCCCATATCTCGACAAGAATGTATTCTGCACTGTCTGGTACAGTCCAGGGCGACGGCGGACTTATGACAAAATCTTGAAACCGGTTGTAATTGGAAGGGTTCATCCAGGCCATACTTTGTGGTCCTGTTGCCGTCAAAACCTGTCCTGCTTGAGCCATTTGTCCGTTGGCAATGATTGCACCATTAATATCGATTTCTCCTTCTATAGAACCCACTAATTGCGCTGGTGCGCTGAATGTGAGTAAGACAAACAAAACGCATAAAATAACATTATTTGATTTCATCTTTTAGAACTTATAAGTTTAAAATATCCTAAATTAATGAAAATTCTGGAATTTGTAAAATTGGGATGTAAGTTTTTATGGCTGTAGTATTATACCCATCAGAAAGTGATATGGGATTTTTTTCATCTTAAATTACTTGCTGATGGTAAATACTCGGCATTAAGATGGAATAAAAAAAGTCCATTTTTAGTTTTCATGCCGTTAGAATTGCACAACTTGTAATGTGCAACAAGTGATGTATAAAAGTATTGAAGTATTTGGAGTCTTGACTTATTCTAAAATTATTGGAATACCTTAATTTGAAAAATATTTTTATCATGGCTGTGAAAATATTCTTTATAAGGAAATAAATATCATGATTTTGGTCATTAATAAAATTGTTTGAGTCATTTTGATGCATTCAGTCACTCATGACATTCCTTCTATAACCCCATAGGTCGAAAATAACTCCCGTCATCAACTACTCCAAGCTGACCAATGATTCGATATGTTTCCCCTTTTGCAATAACCATGGTGACTGTCGTATGGTGGCTGGGATAGATATCATTCCTTGAGGCAAATGCTCCATTGACTATCAACACGACATTTCCCGGATTAGGGTGTGGCATATTTGGATCTGCAGTTAGCGTATTCTCTGCTCGGATCACTAGAAAGCCGTCTGTTTCCGCCGTGTAATCAATATTGAAATCCCTATTACTTTTCAGTCCAACGACATTGACACGACCACGAACTCTGAGTTCCGCATCTTGGGTAAAAGAACCGATGTCAACACGGTCAGCACTTTCGTCAACATTGAATGTGGATCCGTCAACTTTTACATCACCTGCAACTTCCAGTGTGGCAGTTGGGTTGGCTGTACCAATTCCTACGCGATTGACACCGTTGCGTACATTGAACGTTGAGCCATCGACTTTCAAACCATTGGCGACTGTCAATTGAAATTCTGGATCAGTCGTGCCGATCCCGACCCGACCATCATCGCTGATCGTCATATGAATCGGGATATCTCCATCTGTAGATATCGAAGTCTTCGTCGCAAAATGCAACTTTCCTTTAGAAGTATTTCCTGTTCGTTCATGAATGATAGCCGCTCCCACATTCGAGCGGTGGGTTGCGCTTTGAAATCCGATGCCGGTTCCTTCATTTAAATTATCGGAATATTTGCCAATTATCATGGCCAAATTAGAAATGTCAACTGTACTGGAATTAAACATGGCATTTGAAGCATCCGAAATATTTAGTGTGTGAGATGGGTCCTCAGTGCCAATACCGATTCGATTCTCATCCGATATTACATTGAAAGTATTATCATCAATCTTTACATCGCCAACGACATCAAGCGCTTTTTGGGGTTGACTTGTATTTATTCCTATTCGACTAGGAGACGTTCGGACATAAAATTGTCCATTATTCACTCGAAGCTCGCCGTATACATCGAGTTCAGCGCCTGGATTTGTTGTATTAATACCGATTCGATTATCCATGTGATCAACGTGAAAAGTTCCATTATCTACACGCATGCCACCGGCTACTTCAAGGTTGGTATTTGGACTGGTCACTCCTATTCCGACATGCCCATTATCGTTGATGGTCAGGTGGATCGGAATGTCCGCATTTGTATTATTCGTCGTCTTCGTGGCAAAATGCAATTTCCCTTCGGATGCAATTCCCGTCCTTTCATGAATAATTGCTGCTCCAATATTTGATCTATTCGTGTCACTTTGGAATCCGATACCTGTGCCTTCATTCATTTCATCGGAATATTTACCAACAACAACTGGTATATTAGAAACATCGACCGTTGACGAATTGAACAGCGCATTGGCGGAGTCTGCAATATTTAATGTGTGCAATGGTTGTCGCGTCCCAATACCCACCTGCGACCCTTGAATATTATATAAATTATTCCCAACAAGTCTCCAATAGGTCGCACCTGAAGATAGAATAACTGAATCTGGATGTGTCCATGCTGTCAATCCATTCGCGTCTGAAACCAATATATATCCATTTGAAGCGCCGGCAATCAATTTCAATGTCTGAGTTTGCGTTTGACCAATCACCTCTAGATCGGATTGGGCATTTATATATTGTATCGCAATAAAAAACAATAAGACGAGTCCAAATTTTTTCATGAAATAAATTTATCGATATAGTCGAAGATAAAGTAGTAAGTAATTTACATAAAAAATAATATCCTCATCATTTAACAGCTTAAATAGAACTTCTATACCGACATGAAAATAGAATGGGTTTTTTATTCCATTAACATGTCGGGTATAAACAATCAGAAAGTGATTTAAGACTGTTTAAATTCCCAAATCACTTTTTGATAGGTATACTTATTGCCCCAGCGGTCGAAAGTAGCAATTGGTTGAATCCGTTATTTCTGGCGCAACTAATATTTCATAAACATCTCCTTTCGCTATTGGAAAACCCACTGTTCTGCTTTCTTCTGGGCTCAAGATATCCGTGGTAACAGTACTTAAGTTTAATTCAATTGACATGGTCGCATCGGCAGTTGTTGATGAATTGGTGACCGATAGGCTAAGAAAGCCATCTGTTTCTGCTGTGTATGTTGTATTAAAGTCCCTGTTTTGAAGGCTGCCCATCATTTTCACGGTGCCATGGACTTCGAGTGCGGCATCCGGATTCGTGGTACCAATTCCTACTCCTCCGTCATCGCTAATGCTCATATGGATAGGAATATCGCTAGCCGCCCCGGTAGATGTTTTTGTTGCAAAATGCAACTTTCCTTTAGACCCATTGTCAGTGCGTTCATGAATTATAGCGGCCCCAACATCAGAAAAAAGAGACGACCTTTGAAATCCTAGTCCGACAGCTTGATTATTACTGGCACTTATATTTTTGATAACCATCCCCAAATTTGATACATCGACCGTGTCAGGCGACAAGAGCGCATTGCCACCTTGATGGAGACTCAATCTATGCGTCGGCGATTGAGTTCCGATTCCGACTCGGTTGTTTCCAGCATTAACATTAAATGTAAAGCCGTCCATGCGTACATCACCAGCTACATCCAATGTTTTAGTCGGATTTATCGTTCCTATACCAACACTGCCATCATCACTGATAGTCATGTGGATTGGGATATCTCCAGCTGTGGATGTCGACGTTTTCGTTGCAAAATGCAATTTACCTTTTGATTCAATATTTGTTCGTTCATGAATAATTGCTGCTCCGATATTCGTGCTGTTTGTCGAACTTTGAAATCCAATTCCTGTGGCTTCGTTGATATCGTTCGAATATTTTCCAAAGACCGTATTTAGATTTGAAACGTCTACAGTATTTGAATTTATTAAAGCATTGGATGTGTCGGCAATATTTAATTTATGTGATGGGAATGTTGTGCCGATGCCGACAAACTCAGCTGTTTCGTTAAATATTGAAGAATCAGTTTGACTCCAATCACCATCACTAGCGCCGACATCAAAAATACTATCAGGATTCGTCCAAGTCATGTTTCCCAGATTATCAGATACTCCAATAAATCCTTCTTGACTTCCAGCGCGCATGCGCAACTGACCATTAATATCTAATTTATTTGTAGGCGATCTAGTGCCTATTCCGGCATTACCAAATTGATCGATAGTCATTCGGATAGGAATATTCACATTTCCATTGACAAATGATCTAGTGGCGAAATGTAATTTACCTCCCGGAGCAAAGCCATTATTAAGGTTTTCATTAACCACAGCTGCCGAAAACAGATCACTAACTCCGTCAAATGCTCTGAATCCAAGTCCTGTAGATCCATTAAATCCTGTAGAATTTTTTCCTAAAACAAGTGCTAAATCAGATACATCTACATTATTCCCAGTAATGGCATTAGCATTTCGAATAATTGTCAATCTATGAGAGGGATCATCTGTGCCAATTCCCACTCGATTGGAGCCATTGCGGACGACTAATGTATTATTGTCAATTTTTAATCCGCCTGCGACTTCCAATTGCGTGGTAGGTGTGTTTGTCCCAATTCCTACAAATGACGCTTGGTCATTGTATAATGTATCACCGGACATTATCCATTTTAAATTATTAACTATTTCCATTACTGAATCAGGATGCATCCACCTGGCATTCCCCAAAGTATCAGAAACTAGAACATAACCTTCCGTAGCTCCATTATTAATTTGTATTGAGTCTGTGATAGTTTTTCCTTCGACCTCCAGATCTGATTGGCTGAATGAAATGGAAATGATGAAGAGAGAAAAGAGCAGTGTCAGTAGATTTTTCATGGTTATTTTGAGTATTAAGTTAATTTATACTATCTAAGATATTATTCGATCTCTGTTTTTATACTTTTGATCATACGATGCAATTCATCTATTTTATTTTCAAGTTTAGTGATTTCAGTTTCATGTTTTAATTCTAATGCTACTATTTGCTTTTGCTGATCTTGAATTGATTTTAGAAGCAACGGCGTAACTCTTCCATAGTCGACCATCCATGGGTCTTTAACAGGATCTTCTCCTCCGCGATTAACAGCAAATGGATATATTTCATAAAGTTGTTGTGCCAAAAACCCATTTTCAGGTGTTTCGGGATTGGAAGTATAATGGTAATCCATCACCTTGACTTTCATGAGATCGCTGAGCCCATACTTTGATGGCTGAAAGTCAGATTTAAGTCGTCGATCGGAAAGTGTGCTATATGTCACCGAATTTCCGCTTTCTTGTCTAATAGATCCAGTAATAGATTGATTCGTCTGAAATTGAATAAACCTACTTTTTTCCGAAGAATTATAGGTATTGTGGCCGGCAATTATTAGTAGTCCATTGCTTTCACTTGTATTAATATTTGTTCTTGTATTATGAACACAAGCAACAAATTCTCCAAATCCCGCTACATTATCTTCTACAAGTAGCATATAATCCGCTGGGAGATTACTACTCGTTCCGATCCCTATACCTTCGCCCATATGTCGTGTCCCTATGGAGTTGTTTGCTATGCGATTACTCGTGACAGAATTTAACGCCAGCTTTGAATTAGTTATTGATTCTGGAAAAATATGAGCTGTTCGAACTGCATTATTTTCTATTTCATGCTGAGTTACACAATCATTTGACAAATGAGTATTAGTAATTGCATTACTTTGAATGTCATTACTTCTTACAGCATCTGGCTCTAAATGAAAGCTTGTTATTGCGTCAGGTGCAATAGCGTTGGATTGCAATCCAAATGGAGAAATTTTATCCGAAGTAATTGAAAAGTCGGCAATATGAATAATTCCACTAATTTGACCTTGACCAATATCCTGAAATTCAATTGAACCATCTATTATTTCATCTGTACTAATCGCATTTATGGCTATAGCATTTGAATCTATGCAGTGGTCGCAAGAAACATCTAGAGCGGATATTGTGCCAATAACCTCTAGTTCAGACGATGGACTTGTCGTTCCTATTCCAAGGTTTCCCATTTCATCAAGTGTCATTCCAATAGCAATATCTTCTCCGGCTATAGATGAATTTTTGGTGGCGAAATGAAGTTTTCCTGTCGACGCCTCACCAGATCGCTGATGAATAATTGCAGCCCCTATATTGGAAAGGTCAGATGAACTTTGAAACCCTATTCCCACCGCCTCGTCATTAATATTAGCTGGTTTTTTAACAATCATCGCTAAATTAGAAACATCGACGATATTCAAGCCTGAACCTCCAATTGCATTTTCAAGATGATGAAGAGAAAGTCTATGTGTTGGAATTTCTGTCCCAATGCCTATTCTATTATTTAAAGCATCAACATTAAAAGTGAAGCCATCCATTTTTACATCCCCTACCACATGTAATTTTGAGGCCGGATTGAGCGTGCCGATTCCTACCCGATTGCTGCTTTCCGAAACTACCAGGGTATTTCCCATGACTTTCATATTCCCATCCACTTCCAACTGCGCTGTAGGTTTATTTGTGCCTATCCCAACAAAAGAAGCTTGATTATGAAACAATGTATCGTCCGTTCGAGTCCAGTTCGAATTGTCTACAATATCTGAAATAGAATCAGGGTGTATCCAAATGGCATTCCCTATTGAATCTGAAACGAGCACATAGCCGATAGTTGCACCATCATTAATTTGTAATGAATCTGTAGTGGTTTTGCCTTCGACCTCCAGATCTGATTGGCTGTATGAGATGGAAAAGATGAATAGTGAAAAGAGCAGTGTCAGTAGATTTTTCATGGTTAACAATTGTTTTATGACTATGATATTCACAATATCTTAAGCCGATTCATGTAATTAAAATAATATTCACCAACGACATCTTATGCCCTATGAAATGCACAATTAAGAGGTCGAATATGAGGTCGCATGATGCCATCACAACTAATTTTCAGATACTCATCAGAAAATTAATCGTCTCTTTTTTCCGCGATCGTGCGATAGGGATGACAAGGCCATTTTCTAAGACTACGCTTGATCGTTCGCATTTGATAATTCGGACTACAAAATCAGGATTAACCAAGTGACTCTGATGGATTCTAATAAAGTTATTTCCATGCAGTAGTTGCTCTATTGTTTTGAGGGTTTTCGAACAAAGAAACTTTTTGCCATCAGCTATAAAAACTTCTGTATAACTTTCGCTGGCCCTGGCATGCATGATCTGATCAACCCGAACCAATTCATATCCAGAGCTCACAGCTATTGGTAAGCGTTTTCGTACACGACAATAAAATCGCATAACATGTCCAGACGCTGATTGAAGCTTTACAGTTAAGTCTTCATCGATATATACTTTCTTCAGCATAATTTAATCTCTCGAAAAAGTCAAGTAATTGTCTACTGAGGGTGAAAAAAGTATCCCAAATAGGATATTAAACCTCAGGTATGGAATCAAGATCCCGAATAAAACATTTTTGGTGAATAAAATTTTGCGAATGACATTTTTCGCACTATGAACAGCAATTATTAGCCCGTTACTTATAAGAATTTATAACGAACACTACAACAAATTCAACCGCTCAAAAAAGGCTTCGCGATAGCTGCGGCCAATGGTGATGGTCTTGTTAGGAACTTGTATCATATTGCCTGTAATAGACGTAATATGATTTAATCCAACTATGTGAGAGCGATGAACACGCATAAATAGATCTGTAGGTAATTTCGATTCCGCCGAAGTGAGGCTGAAATTGACAAGGTATCGACGATCTTTGGTGTGTATGCTCACATACTCACGCATACTTTCGAGATATAGAATATCTGCATAAATAACTTTTTCGAATTTCCCATTAGATTTTACAAAAAAGTGATCCTCTTTTTGAGATTCAATTTGTTTAGAGCCTTCTACATCGTCAACCTTAGATAACAACTTTGTTTTCTCAACAGCTTTATCCACGGCATGTAAAAATCGCTCAAATGAAAAAGGTTTGATTAAATAATCCGTGACGTCGAGCTCATAACCCTTGACAGCAAAATCTCGGTAAGCTGTCGTGAGGATCACTTGAGGTTTTTTGGATAGACTTTCCAATAGTTGTATGCCTGTAATCTCAGGCATTTGAATATCTAAAAACAAGATTTTGATATCGTGCTGTTGAAGCGCTGATAAGGCCTCTACGCCATTTTCACAACTTGCCACTAAATTCAAATAAGGCAGTTTGGCAATATAGGCTTCCAACAGGGCAAGTGCCGGATGCTCATCATCAACTATTAAACAATTATACTGCTCCATTTAATTTTAAATATATAGTAAAGTCAACGATAAATTCAGACCCTGTGTTTTTCATTGTCAATTCATGCGCATTCGGGTATAATAGTTCCATGCGTTTACGCACATTTGCAAGTCCGACACCCCCTTGCTCATACTCGCGTACTTTAGAAGATAGACTATTGGTTATTTTAAATTCGATTTTATCATTCTCAATTTGAAACGAACTAGTTAAATAGCCATTCTGAACATCGTCGATGTTGCCATGTTTGAATGCGTTTTCAAAAAATGGAATAAATAACATGGGCGTCAATCGAATTCCATTTGGATCTCCTTGGATTTCAAGACTTACGTTGAGCTGTCCACTTTTCTTGAGCTGCTGGAGCGCCAAATAATTTTGTAGATAATCTATTTCCTGACTTAAATCGACAGATTCACCCTGACAATCATATAGCATAAAGCTCATCATATCCGATAATTTCAGGATCATATCGGGTGCCGAATCGGACTTTGTTACTGACAGCGAATAAATATTATTCAACGTATTGAATAAAAAGTGTGGGTTCACCTGAGCTTTGAGAAATCGTAGTTCTGCTTCAAGTTTTTGTGTTTTTAATTGTTCTTCTGCTCTCATACGTTTAAGGTATACGTCGAAAAATCTGAGCGGGATAGATAGTATCAAAATAAAAAGGCCTCCTACTGTTAGTTGAAATAAAAATTCTCTGGAAACAAACATGTCGGTGGGCAAATCCATCCATGAAGCCGCTAGTATCGTTCCGTAATAACGAAGAAGGCCTGAAACGATTAGGATCGATATCATTCCTAAAAAGAAAAGTCCATATCGGCGTCGATCCCAAAATCTGGGAATGATATACAAGAGGAAAAAATAAATCAAAGGCATATTGACCAAAAGACTGATGGCGGCTAGACAAAGTGACAGGCTTAGATTTTGAGATACATGCGACGATATAGTTGTCACCAATATAAAAAATGCACTCCAGAATCCAACATGTAATATTGGAATAATATTTTTTCGTAGTACGGAAAGCAAGATTGAGGCTATTTCGATTCAACTCCAAGATACGATTTTTTCTATGTGATCAATTCGACTACAATTAAGATAATTTATACACTTCTTGTTTGATTTTTTCAATGAACGACAGAAAAAGCCACTTGAATTGTTGATCCTGAACCTTGAAGGATGTTGAATCACTATTCATCGACAAGTTCGCAATTTACACGGTCAAGAGTTCAGAGTCATATTGTTATTTCAGTAAGTCATTTAGAATTTTTACTTGAGGTAAGCTATTTTTATTTATCTACCTTTAGCACAGTCACCAATGATCGCTGCTGGCAGCTTGTTTTTTCACGTTGGTCTATTGGCGGCTATATCATTGTCTCTCACATCAAAATATGAAGAAAAAAAAACTATAATTGGCAGAAAGGATAAGGCACATTTTCCGGGGCTTGGGCTTAAAAATGTGGACATAAAAATGGATACTGGAGCTTATACGTCAGCCATCCATTGCCGAGACATCAAGATTAACACGGTCGATGGAAAACAACAACTTGTCTTTACACTACTCGATCCCTCACACTCGCTTTACAACGATTGGGAGTTTTCGACGGAGAACTTTAGTGAAAAACGTATCAAAAATTCATTTGGCATTTCCGAAAAGCGGTATATCATCGAAACGACTATCAAATTATTTAAAAAAACATACCCGATCGAACTATCATTAAGCGAGCGTGGAAAAATGCGGTTTCCGATATTAATTGGAAGACGGTTTCTCATGGGCAAGTTTATTGTAGACTCATCGAAGTATGACATCTCTTATAAAAAATCAAAAATTAAACCCACAACAAAATGAATATTGTCATACTATCTCGTCAAGCAAATTTATACTCAACCAAACGTCTCGTCGAAGCCGGTGAAAAAGCGGGTCATCACATGCAAGTCGTCGATCACCTCAAGTGTAATATAGAAATCGAAAAAAAGAGTCCAAAGGTTTATTATAATGGTTCATATTTAGATAATGTGGACGCTATTATTCCTCGTGTGGGTGCGTCTGTTACATTTTATGGTACTGCCGTGGTACGCCAATTTGAGATGATGAAAGTATTTAGTGCAGTGGAGTCCCAAGCATTGGTTCGGTCGAGAGATAAATTAAGAAGTTTGCAGTTGCTTTCTCGGGCCGGAGTCGGTATGCCCAAAACTATTTTTACGAATTTCTCAAAAAATGTAGAACATGTGGTTGACTCTGTTGGAGGCGCACCTGTTATATTAAAATTACTAGAAGGGACACAAGGTCTGGGCGTCATACTCGCAGAATCACAAAATGCGGCCGGCTCAGTTATGGAGGCATTTAATGGGTTAGAAGCACGATTAATTGTACAAGAATTTATTAAAGAAGCTGGCGGTGCAGACATAAGAGCTTTTGTGGTCGATGGTGAAGTTGTCGGCGCGATGAAACGTCAAGGCAAAGAAGGAGAGTTTCGATCGAACTTACACCGTGGCGGTAGTGCCAACATAATTGAATTATCAGAAGAAGAAGAGCATACTGCATTAATTTCTGCTAAGGCCATGGGTCTAGGCGTGGCAGGAGTCGATATGTTGCAGTCTAAAAGTGGGCCGATGGTGTTGGAAGTGAATTCATCTCCCGGTCTTGAGGGTATAGAAGCCGCAACCGGAACAGACATTGCTATGAAAATAATTAATTATGTCGAGCGAAATGTCTGATAAAAAATTAACGCTTCTCGGTACAGAAATAAATCCTGGTGATAGCATTTGTCTTCAATTCGATGTGGCCAAATTGCATACGAGAAATAGTATTCAAGTTCCAATATTTATTGAGCGGGCAAAAAAGGATGGACCAGTTTTATTACTCTTAGGTGGTGTTCATGGTGATGAAATAAATGGCGTCGAAATAGTACGGCGTATTATTCGAAATAAAATTAATAAACCAAGCAGGGGGACTATCGTTTGTATTCCTGTATTTAATATTTTTGGGTTTCTACATATGTCTCGAAAGTTTCCGGATGGACGTGACTTAAATCGAGTCTTTCCGGGTTCGTCGACAGGATCTCTCGCGAGCCAGTTTGCGCACCAATTCAAAAAGGAAATAGCTCCGCATGTAGACTATATTATTGACTTTCATGCCGGAGGAGCAAACCGAGTGAATATGGCACAAACGCGTTGTATGCTCAACGATAAAAAAACGGTTGAACTGGCAAAAGCATTCAACGCACCTTTTATCGTACAGTCCAAACATATTCCAAAATCTTTGCGAGAAACCTTTCATAAGTTAGGAAAAACGGCCTTGCTTTTTGAAGGAGGCAAATCGATGCTATACGACGAAGACGCCATTCAGTCAGGTGTTCAAGGGTCAAAAAATGTGATTCGACATTTGAATATGAAGCGCTGGAAAAAATCTGAAGAAATCACACCCGTCATTATAAAAAAATCGAAATGGTTAAGAGCTGCACATTCTGGCATGTTTCATGTCCGAATAAAAAATGGTGAATGGATAACTAAAAAGACTGTTTTAGGTGTTATTACTGATCCATTCGGTGCGTTCGAGCGAAAAGTATTTGCGCCATATGACTGCTATGTGTTTTGCATCAATGTCTCTCCCATTGTCAATAGAGGTGATGCGTTATTTCATGTAAGTTTGGAAACCGAAGAGTAATATATCGATATAGATTTTGAAATTCTTAATATCCTTAATGTTTAAAAAGACGATGCTCTTTAACATCGTATACGCGAGCTACTAAAAAGCTCGCTCAACCAGTCGACTTGGTTTTAGCTGATCATCTACGACAACTTCGAAGTCAACAACACCGATCAACAATTCGTCATCTGTCAATACTTGAACTTTCCACCGACCAGTCTTGACATTTTCCTTGTACGTGTATCCACGATAACCTCCATCCCGTCCTCCAACGATTTCAAATGGAATATTATCGACCACATCCCATTCTTCACTTATCTCATTGTACCAAAGCCATCGGTGCATAATAGATTTCTCCAAACTGGTCGGCGCAAAGACGGATGAGAAAAAATAGATTGGCCTACCGTCTTCATGAACATATTTAATTCTATTAATCCTCCAAAATTTATACCATTCATCTCGTTCAAATGTCACCATATATTTGTCGCTAGAAACTGACACATGATGGGCAACAATCCCGCAATCGAGTGCGAGTGGTACGGGTGGAATTATTTTTAAGAAATAAAAAGCATAAACGAGCAAGTACACTCCTAACACGAGTCCATATAATTTGTAACCTCTTACCTCATTGCGTGTCGACTGACTCGATAAATAAGTAACGGTTACTAGTGTAAGCGTGCAAACGAGACTGGCGAGTCCCGACAAAACAAACACCATCGAATTCATCTCCGAAATAAACACTGGAATGATAAAGCTGAAAAATGTGAAACTCAAAAAAGAGTAGACGCCAAATTGCAAATATTTATTCGACATTCTTTGCTTTAGCATTTCATTTGCTAACAGCATGACTAATAATAAAATGAAAAATATTGCTGTTTTTGATAAAGATACCGTTCGTGAAAAATATACAACGTAAGCGCTAGACAGGGCACCGAAAAAGAACTGTATGGCTAGAGGTAAATAAGTTTCATATTTACCTAAAAGCGTGCCATTCCATTTTCCATCCTCTGCGAGATTGAATAAATACAATGTGACACTAAGGCTGATCATGTGCGAACACAAAACGATAAGATCATATAGTCTGTCAATCCGCGTGAGTGTGAGCCAATCAAATAAAAATCCACCAATAAAAAAAAGGATCAAAGCATACTTCTGATGCTTCAGCACAAAATGTCTGAAGCGACTATTTCTATATCGGACAAGTGCTCTTTTCATTGCATGCGTCGATTGTAAGCTGATTGTATTTTAATAGTTACATCTAGACAATGCTTACATATTAGTGCTAAAGAAGACATCTATTACATCTTGGGGTTGGAATCATCTTGTGAATGTAAGCATACTATCTTTAATGAAATATTCAAGGTAGCATGCTCATTCAATGTCTATTGCTTGAGGATTTTGAAAACCCGCTTAGAAACATTATTGGTATCAGCTACAGAAATAAAATGAAGTCCGGGAGGCATCGTAGACAAATCCAATAGTAAAGGTGCTGAAGAGTTGCTGTAGTCAGAAATTAGTTGGCCGATAGCGTTGAATATTTTAATATCGAAGTCGTCAAAATCTCCATCAATCATGACTGTATCAATAAATGGATTGGGGTAAATAGTGATACCAGATTCTTCAACGAAAATGTGACTCTGATTCGCAGCGATATCATATTCATAACATCCGATGTCGTATGCCGTTCCAAGCGGACGAAGACCACCTTCTATATCGTCTTGCACAATGGCATTCACTAACAAAGCACCAGCATCAATTGCTTGACTCATGTTTGCCAGATGATAGTCTGTTATGGAAGGCTGTTCAAATATTTCATGTAAAGAATCGGCCAACATAGATTGTAAATCAAACCCAAGTGCCTGCCATTGTGCCAATGAAATAGTCGTTCCATCACCGTTATCACTCATTTTATTCTGAACAATATTATAGTCGCTGCGAAAACCGGCAGTGTCTTCGACAGTAATACAACCTCGCCAAGAATGTTGATTCAGGATAATGTTATTATATATTTCAGTATTGATATTTGCTCCCGATTTAACTAATATTCCCCATCGACCATCAAATGGTACGATGATCGTGTTATTATAAATTTTGGCGCCATTGGTGACTATCGCTCCATCTTGCTGAAACAGCGCAATTCCCTGCGAAAAATGGTTATTATATATTAAATTATTATAAATGATGGGGTCTTGTAAACCATCCATATTTATTCCAGCCGCTCCGCCATTGTCATGAATAATATTCCCATAGATCTGAGCATTGCTAATAATACCATCACCACCAGCCGATAAATCTCCGTTCATATGAATACCGATATTATTATTTCCATAGCATTCGTTAAATCGAATTATCGGATTATCGGAACTATTCGAAACGTAAATCCCGTGTTCGTCAATGGCATTTGTACAGGTATTATATTCTATTAAAATATCGTCGGTGAAGCCCGTGAAAATGCCGCGTTCAGCATTGTTATCACATCGACATCGTCGCACCACACAATTATCAGCAAGCACCAATCTGATGCCATTACCTGAGCCAATCATATCGTTAACGATAAATCCATCAATTACGATATAATCGGCGTTCTCAATGTTAATTCCGTCATCTCGAATCGACCCACTCGCATTAATTAACACTTGATTACCTAGCGCTATGAAAACAATTGGAGATCCAGAAGATCCATTTTTATTTCTGAGGTCAAAACCAAGATAGGTCCCGTTCGCAACGAAAACCGTATCTCCAGCCGCGACGACATCGGCCGCATGTTGTAGTGTTAAAAATGCTTCAGAAATTGTTAATCCTGAATTAGTATCATCGCCCGTATTTGTTACAAAATAATTGGTCGAGCATAGTTCTATAATGGGGCTCATAAAGATAATAATAAGAATTAATAATTCTTTCTTTTGCATGATCAAGCTTGCTAAGTAAACTGATCTCGTAAAGATAATCGATGCTCGGTTAGTAGCTATGGCTCATCTATACGGTGGATACTACTTTCTATAAAAAATATTACTTTGAAAATACTCTATAATATACAGAATAAAACTGGTGCGTCAAATAATATGGTAAGAAGTAGTTATACCGATGCTTTATAAGTGAAACTCGATTTCATAAAAGCAGAAAGGTACATTCGAAATTGCAATTAGCACATGACGAAGTTGACTCAATGTTAAAAGAGACACAATGAAATAAGTTTACTCTATACATTTTTCATACTGTTTCTGCCCTTGGACCATCCCAATCCTTGATCTCAAAAACACCCAATAGCTTTTGTCGAATTGGTTCGGTTACATCATTGATGGCTTGTAAACCAAAGTCCATGCCCACCATTGTTCTTATCGGTCTGGTGCCATGTGGCATGTCGATGAGATCATCAAAAGCTTGAACGACGAGCATTGGATCTGTTGGTGCATGCTTATCTTCAAAAGCCGCCATGACCTTATTACTAAATCCTTCACTAAATTCACCGACATGTTTGTATGCTTGAGCAAGTTCTTCGTCCTCGGATGGAATAATTGTATTAAAAAAGTCTGTAGCAAAAGGCCCCGGCTGTACCATGACCACGTCGATACCTAGAGGAGCTAATTCGTAGCGCATGGATTCACTTAAGCCTTCTACTCCCCATTTGCTGGCGTGGTAGATGCCAAACCCTGGTGAGCAGCAGCGACCGGCAATCGAACTTATTTGAATGATAAGTCCATTTTGCTGAGCGCGCATTTTTGGCAAAACCGCTTTTGCTACTCGAAACGTTCCGACGATATTCAAATCCAATTGATCAATAAACTGATCGGATGAAAATGATTCAATGGGTCCGCCATATCCCCGACCTGCATTGTTTATCAGCACGTCGATCTCGCCAATGTTTGAAATGGCATTATTAACACTTTCATCAGAGGTTACGTCTAAGTCAATGATGTCTATGTCTAGATTATTTTTATTGGAATAATCGGAAAGCGCTGAGGCTTTGTCTGCATTCTTACCATTCACATTTCGCATTGAAGCGTACACGTGGTGTCCTTTTTTCGCTAAATGTTTGGCAGCCATATGTCCAAAACCTGTGCTGCAACCTGTAATTAAAATATGTTTCATTATTTTTTAATTTTTTATTGTGAATATTAATTTGTCTTGTACACTTCCATTTCTATTTCAATCATAAACGCTGGTATCGCCAACTCTTTTACGCCTAACCATGAACCTGTTGGAAAGTGATTTTTATAAATCGTGCCTCTGTACGCTGCTTTTTCCAAAAACAATGGCATATTAGTTGTAAAAATATTTTCGACAACTACATCGTCAAAAGTGCAACCGAAATGCTTTAATATTTTTTCCAAGTCAGCATAGCAATTTTTCATTTGTTGTTCTAGATCACCTACGGCTGTTGGATTGCCCTTATCATCCATACTGACTGCACCTGAAATAGAGATGTGGTTTCCAATTTTAACGGCGTGAGAATATCCGTATGCTTTTTCTACTTCTGGACGCAGTAAAAAATATACGGGCATTTCTTTGGCTTTATCGGCGCGCGCTTTAGCACCTGTCATGCCCATCGCGGCTGCCTTGTCGTATAGACCTGCAGCTTTACTATAATTTTTTTCACTCATAAAGTAATCCGCCATACTATCATAAGGGTTAGCTTCATTGGGCGCTAATTCTATGTATTTTTCGAAAGCTGATTTGGACTTTGCCATTTCATTGTTTCTCATGTACACATAACCCATGGTATTGTACACTGGCGCATAGTCGGGGTCCAACGCGATCATTTTTTGACAGTAATCCAATGCTGCTTTGTCATCGTCGTCAGTAAACGCCGCGTGCGCATATGCCCATTGATACGCTTGTGGCGTCTGTGGATAAGCTGCAACCAGAGCTTTCATATTTTCTCCAACTTTAGCGTCAGGATCTTTTTGCCAAACTACTAACTGCTTACGCACAATTTTCTCTGCTTTGGTAAACTTACGTTGATCGATTGCCAATGCCTTGTCAATTAATTTCGCAGCCTCTTTTTTACTGGAAATGTAAATTTGAAGGGCATAAGCCATAAAGAAATTTGGATCAGCTGAAATTGCATTTGTCAGGTGCTTTTTACCATCCGTTATATTCGCATGTGCCACCAACTGATCAGCTTTTTGATAATCCGTGATGGCTGTCTTTGATTTCGACGAAACGGGTAGGAAATAATCTTGTGCGATACAAAACTGTGTGCTTATTAAAATTAATGTAAATATGTAAATTGGTTTTTTCATGGTAAACTGGATTTTTAATGTGATAAAATTGAATTTTTGAATATTGTACTATTGCTAATTGTTTTTGAAATTGATTTTCTGAGTTTGATATTTTATTTTTGAACATGCGCCCCTTCGGCTTCTGCCAATTTTTTGGTGTCCACGTATTGTTGAAAGGCGATTACCTTGCCTTCATCATTTAATGTCCAGAGATGTGCCGCTTGTGCATTATAAAGTGCGCCATTGCTTTTCCTTTTTGCATCATATCGCAGTGTCGACAACACCTGATTGTTTGACATGCCATGCAATTGAACATCTTGTGCCTTGAAGTATTCATGCATGCCACCAATTCTTGCAAAAACGCCGTTGAGTACAGCATCAGGTCCGATGTATGGATTGCCATCTGCCAGTGAGTTTCCTTCAGCTTCGTTCCACACAACCTTTTCATCCAAGAGAGCAAGTACGGCGGGCACATCTCCTTTGCTGAATGATTTATATAAGCCATCGATGATGGAGATATTTGCTGGATTGGAAAGGACACCCAGCTGTTGCATAAAAATCATATTGTCCATAAAATCCTGCTCCTGTGCGATCTTTCCATTTTTCATTTTGGCAATTGTCGCACCATTGACATCTATTTTTCTACCTGTCGCCGGTATGCCAAAAAAACTGCCAGTATGTGTTCCTTGAAAACGCCAATGCTTAGCCACGTTGTCATTTTGTCCAAAAATGTCAGTTATGGTAAATTGAATATCTGAAAAACCTGTTAGGAAATTTTGGTAATAAGCTTTGAAGCCTTCAATACCGACTATGTTTTTTGGACTCAACACCATAGTGATATTCTGATCAAAATGGTCTGCATTGATTTGATCAATTTTCCCTTCATTTATGATTTCGTGCCATACGTTCTCATACATGGCAATGTCCTTTTTCATTTGCTCGTCTTGTGATTTTAGATTAGTTCGCTGAGCAAAAAGTTGACTAGATAGACTGCCTATAAAAAGTAGTAGGAAGATGGTGATATGTAAGGTGAAATGTTTTGAATTGAACATAATTTTTGTTTTAGACGGTTAGTTAAATACGACAAGTCAAATGTAGGAGTAAGGCCAATCTGCGGCTAGGACAAAGCGATTGACCTATAGGACTTTTAGTGAATTCAATAGGACAAAGCGCGCAACTGACGGATTATCTTTCAAGATTCCCCTATTTTCATTCTATGATTTCAAAGCAGGAAATATTAAGTTCCTTGATATTGGGTATGCTCGGCTTAATTTGCTCTGGAACACTCTTTGCCCAAAGTGACTTTAAGGTGGAATTGATTACTACAAAGGATGGCTTGTCTCAGGGTATGATCTATGATGTATTGCAGGACCGAGAGGGGTTTCTCTGGTTGGCGACAAAGGATGGACTGAATAGATATGACGGTCATGAATTCAAGGTTTTTACAAATGATCCGAATGACCCTTGGTCCATATCCGAAAATACGATTATCAAACTGTTCGAAGATTCGGCCGGGAGAATTTGGGCAGCGTCCAATAGCCGAGGTATAAATATTTACGATAAAAAGACTGGTCGATTTCATCAGCTCCGCCATGATGTCAATGATCCGGCCAGTCTTTCAGGCAATCATATAGATGCCATCATAGAGGACAGTTCTGGATACTTCATTGTAAAAATTGCCGAAAAGGAACTCAACATGTTTCGCTTAGGTGAGGATTTTTTTACGTCGCAAAAAGCACCTACAATAATTCGTGTTTCAATGCCTCCGCAAGAATATGTCAAATTGAAAGCTTTGGATGGATTTAGAGGAAATAATGCAGAATTAAGAGATATAGTACAAGACAGAAAAGGCCGTATTTGGATTGGAGGTGATCATGCCATCTATCAATTAAATGTAAAAAAAGCAGAAATAACTCTGGCTGTCGAAGGCTATACAATTTTTTCTGCGGTTGCTGACAATGAGGATGGCTCAATTTGGGCGAGCTCCATTCAAAATGGCATCTATAATTGGGATGGAACAAACGTTACTCCGTTCTTTAATAATATACGTTCTTCAGACGAATTGCTAATTGACAAAAACTCAACCTTATGGGTGGTTTTGAAGGATATATTAATTGGTTTTGATCTGACAGATTGGACACCTAGTGTGCCGGCGAAATCGAACGCTGACCGGCTTCGGTATCGATGGGTCCCAACAAATTCTGAGCAGCCACTTGATGGGAATTATTATACTGCCATTACGATAGATAGGTCGGGTGTGGTTTGGATCGGGTTAAATGGATTTGGGCTTAATAAAGTAAACCCTAACACTGAACAGTTTTCTCATAACTGGCCAGGTTTTAGTGTTAGAAATATAGTCACAAACTCAGAAGGTATTTATTGCATACAAGATTTTGCAGCGCAATGGTTTAATCAGGATAAGAGTTGTTTTTTAGCGTCTGAATTTGAGCCACCATGGGGCTGCGTCGTTGGTAATGTTTTATCGTCTAAGACTGGAGATTCTTGGATCAGATATGAATCTAGTGAAAGAAAAGGACGGCTATCAAGCCATAGCTTGTCTGCTGACGCAGAGCTCTTTAATGTGCTCAAAAAATACAATCCGCGCACAAAAGAATCACTGACCTATGAGTTAAGCTGGGACCATAATCAAATCCAACCATTTATTGAGGCTCAAGACGGATCAATATGGTTAGCTGGCGAAAATGATGTGCTGTCTCAACTTGATCCGATCACCGAAGAATTCTTGTCATATGACGTCAATTCAGGAGAACCAATAAAAGGTAATTGGGAAAGGTTCAGAAATGAATCGGTAGATAATTCAACCGCCTTAATGGAAGACAGAGAGGGTGTTTTATGGGTAGGAACAGAGCGCGGATTTACAAAATGTATTCGGCCAACGGGCAAAGGAAATAAACTCCAAGTCACGGCATACAAAAACATCCCTGGTGATCATTCTACACTTAATTATAATCATGTCACTAGCTTTTTAGAAGATCCAATTGCGTCAGATCGTTTTCTTTGGATAAGCACACAAGGTGGTGGATTAAACCGACTGGATAAAAAGACAGGACAGTTTATTCACGTGACTCAAAAGGATGGATTGCCCGACAATGTGGTGTATGGCATTTTAGCAGATGACGAAAAAAATATTTGGGGTAGCACGAATAAAGGGCTTTTTTGCATGAGTCAACACATGCATGTAAATGGAGATAAGCAAACGGAATATGTTTTTCGCAATTTTTCGAAAGCCGATGGGCTTCAAGAAAATGAATTTAATACTGGGGCTTATGCAAAATTACCAGATGGCAAATTGGCTTTTGGTGGAATAAATGGTTACAATGTTTTCGACCCAAAAAATGTACTTACAGCCGACTTTTTACCTCCTGTTTATATCACAAAAATCTCAGTGAATAATCAAGTTCTTACACCAAATGATCCAACAGGAATTTTGGATCAGACCATCGAAACCACAAAGCACATCAGCCTGTCTCACTTGGATAAAATTCTAACGCTGGAATTTGCTGCACTTGATTTTACTGCAACAAAAAATAATAAATATAGATATCAGTTAGTCGGTGCAGATGACAACTGGGTAGAAGCAGGCAAAAACAGATCAGCTACATTTCTCAACTTGCCCCCCGGTGCATACACTTTCCGAGTACAAGGGTCGAATAGTCAGGGCATTTGGTCGGAGCAGATAGCCGAATTGCAAATTACCATTTTACCGCCTTGGTGGAAAAGCTGGTGGGCTTATTTGATCTACTTCGGAATTCTTGCCGCGGGCTTCTGGGCTTATTTCCGAATTTCTGTCAATAGAGCGAAGCTTCAGCAACAACTGGAATTTGAAAAACGAGAATCTGATCGCGTCAAAGATCTTGATGCACTCAAAACTCAGCTCTTCATGAATATGACGCATGAGTTTCGTACACCACTCACCATTATTATGGGAATGGCCAAACAGGTACAGGAAAACCCTAAAGAATATTTTAATAGCGGCATGAAAATGATTTCGCGAAACGGACAACACCTACTGAACCTCGTCAATAAAATGCTGGATTTGTCCAAATTGGAATCAGGGAAAATGACGTTAAATATAGTACAAGGAGATATCGTAAGTTTTCAAAGAACCATCGTTGAGTCATTTCGCTCCTATGCTGCGAACAAAGAAATACAGCTCCATTTTCTGCCAGAAATGGATGTATTTATGATGGATTTTGATAAAGAAAAATTGCAGCAAGTCGTATCCAATCTGATTTCAAATGCATTTAAATTTACGCCAGATAATGGACATATTTATTTCGCAATAAAAAAATCCGGCCAACAGTTGTCTATTCACATAAAAGATACAGGTCGAGGCATTCCAGCTGCTGATCAAGCCAACGTCTTTGATCGATTCTACCAAGTGGATAATAGCACGACAAGGCAGTTTGACGGAACTGGTATTGGCTTGGCGTTATGTAAAGAATTGGTGCATTTAATGAAAGGAAAAATAAATGTACAAAGTCCACCCACTGGTGCCTATTCAGGCACAGAATTCATAGTCACACTCCCCATCAGTCAGGAAACGGTATTTGAAGAATTGCCTGTGCCTTTAATTCCTGTTGTACAAAAAAAAAATAAAGCGATTGCATCGTCAGTCATAGAAAATATAAAGTCTTCACCTCTAAAAGAAGATAATGTAAAGCATTCTTACCAAAATAATCTAACTGCGCTAAAGGATGAAGTACCTTTAATTTTACTCGTCGAAGACAATCCAGATGTGGTGGCCTATGTCGCATCATGTCTAAGCGACTATCGTTTGGTAATAGCTGAAAATGGCGAAGAAGGCTTCGATATTGCAACAGATATTATTCCAGATCTCATTATTAGCGATGTGATGATGCCGATCATGGATGGCTTCGTAATGTGTAAGAAAATAAAAACAGATGAGCGGACAAATCATATACCTGTGATCATGTTAACCGCCCGTGCTGACATGGATAGCAAAATCGAAGGATTGGAATTAGGTGCGAATGCCTATTTGCCTAAACCATATGAAAAACAAGAATTGTTGCTAAGTATAAAGAACCTTTTTGATCTGAGAAACACAATTCGAAAAAGATATCAGGCAAAAGTTGGAATTTCTGACGACCTTGAATTAACTAAAGATCAAGCTGTTGATGCAGTGATAGAAGATGAATTTGTGACTAAGGTCCGAGTGCTAATCGAACGGCATATAGATGACTTTGATTTGACCGTGGAACAACTAGCCGACGCTGTACATCTTAGTCCATCACAACTCCGGAGAAAACTAGATGCCTTGATTGGGTATTCACCAAAACGATTTATTCGTTTCCTCCGATTAAAGCGCGCAAAAACCTTGCTGATTGATAAGAATAGAAGTGTGATCTCTGTTTCATATGATTGCGGATTCAGTGATGCGAGTTATTTTACGCGTGTGTTTAAAAAAGAGTTTGGAATGACGCCTGTGGAGTGGCGAGCGGAAGATATATTGTAATGTTCCACCATGATTAAATTGATGTTAGTATTTGTGACGTAGAAATTGAGTCAAGAATTCTAAATATATGCAGCATTTAATTCTTTAATTGTTCCAGACTATTTTTACCCGATATAATGTAATTTCCAATGAAAAGTCTTGAAGAGCAACTTCCAAAATCAATATTTCAGCGAATACATCGATCTTATATTGTTAACTTAAAGCACATTGACAATGTCGATGAAAACTCTGTAGATATTAATAGTCAAATCCTAAAAGTGAGTAAATCTTTTAAAAAAGAGTTTCACCAACGCATACACATGACTTGATTATTCTCGAAATATTAGGTATTCTTTCATCTATTGTCTAACACAATAATTACAATCTTCTATTACCTAAAATATAATAGGAATAACAGCATCATCCTCTTAATCGTTTTGGAGTCCAGATGTAATATGTCAACCCAAATGTAGTTTGATACACACCGAGGCCAGCGTCGAAATAATTTCCCTCTGCATTTTCATGTCTATATTCTACATGTTTCGAAGCAGTATATGCAGCACGAACACATAAATTAGGTCGTAAGGCATATTCCACGCCTAGACCCATTGTCCGAACACCGGTGTAGACTCCCTTAGAAAATGTAGGGTGCTCCGCGCCTTTGGATATTTTTGCATCATCCAAGTCATACATGGTCCCATTTGGCACTAAAGAATTCGTATTATTCCATCTCTGAGATAAAAAGCCGAATACATTTGTGTAAAAAGAAAGTTTGTTTTTTTGAATCCCGACAGTAATTGTGGGACCAAAACTATGATGTATAGTCGTTTGATAGTTTAAACTATCCAAATTTAATTGGATATTCATATTTTGTCGATTATATGAAAATTCCATGCCTGCCCAAAACCTTAGTTTTTCTGGATTCTTTCCAAAAATATGTTTGTAGCCAACATGCCCTCCAAGACCAACATTTGGAAACGCTTGAGGCAAGGTAGAGGTGCTATTCGAAAAACTGGCGGCCGCAGTAAAATTATACTGATTGTCTTTACTTGTGACTTCTTCTGATGCATTCAGGAAAAGCAAGCCACCTCCTGCGTAAAATCCTTCTTGAGCATGGCCTAGTGTTGAAAACCATACAAGAAGTGACAAACACAATACGAACTTATTAATGAATCGATACATGATCTAGCATTTTGGTTAATAGGCACAAAACTATAGTGCTGATGTACCTCATACCTACCTAAAAACGTCAAACGACTACTCCTAAACGTCATTTGATCGCGCTTGGTAGCGTGCCGAAGTGCTTTTGAAAAGCTTTTGTGAATTGGCTAGGATTGGAATATCCAACCAAAAATCCAACTTCCGAGACAGCATATGACTCAGACTCCAGCAGCTCCATTGCCTTTTCCATACGATTTGCTAAATAATATTGATAAGGTGTGGTGCCGAAAATTTGCCGAAATAATTGCTTAAATTTTGACAAACTCATCCCTGCTTGTTTAGCCAACTCATCAACGGAGTCCATATCATCAACACTGTTATCGATCCTCTCACGTATTTTGATCATGGTCATGAATTCCGAATGAATAATATTTGAATATCCAACCTCAATTAAATTCCGTTTTGAAACTTGATTAAAAAAGTGTTCTAATAGTTGAAATGTTCCTGAAGCCACTGAAAGTTTATCTTGCTTTTGTAAGTCCGTCAGTTTTAATTTCTTTTTGTACAAATAGTTTATTGTCTCAAACAAATATATCGGATTATCACTGTGAAAAATCGAAAAAATATCCTTGGATCTCGATGCAAGAATATGTTCTTTCAGCCACTCGATAGTGAATCCAATATTAAAAATTTTGACAGGAACACCGGCGGGAATCGAAATGGTGGCCTCCGTGCGTGCCGATGCCAACAGAATGTTGATATTTTCAAACCCCAGCTTATATGCCTTTTCACCTGACTGCTGCACTATCTCAGACCTTGACAAGTGAAAATTTAATATAAAGTAATCATTTACGTCGCTTGGTGTTCGCTGCAGTGTAACCGGATTATTAATTTTCAAGTTAATCTGATTAACATACAGTCCCTCCTGTATTTTAATATAGCTCATGCCACCCTCACCAAACTCCTTATTAATGATTAGCCTATTACCCTCAATTCTTGAAGGTATTTTTTTTTGAAGTAACTTATAAAACTTATCTGGCGAAGTCAGCTTTATTTTAGCTATCATATTAGTTAAATATTTTTATCAGTTTTCCGTTTTATTACTTTTTCAGTAATCGGTACACCTGACACTTCGATAAATATTTCTATCGAACAATACACAAAGCATTCATTTAACAAACTCAAATTGTAAATATTCATTCTTTTTAGTTTTCAGTCATATCATAAACTTATTGACGCTCTATGTAGTCCTTCAACCGCTGCTTAATAAAATAATTCCAACCTTCTATACAACTCGATCGTTCAAATTCTGGAATGTTCGATGGAAAGTCTTCATAAATATTCATAGTCAATCGCAATTTAGAAAGGTCATCTTCTTCGCTCAAGTGAAATTTTACTGAAGCATCACCATCATGTTCTTCATAACGCCACTGCAATTCTATCAACTCCAACGGTCGAACTTCAAGGATCTTCCATTGATGCGTATATATTCGATCTTCAACTTTTACTACGAACTCAGTTTCAAAACCACTTTCAGGTCTAAACTCCCTTATTTGCTCAAAATACCATTGTATCATTTGCTCAGGTTCTGTCAATGCTGACCACAATTGATTTATGGAACAATCGAATGTTTCCGTTACAGTGATTGGTGGATCTGTCTTTTTCATGATTATACTCAATTAATTTGTTGAAGATAAATCTAATATTACATTTCCCAGTTTCCGCCCTGATAAAACATAATCATATGCATTGATAATATCTGATAATCCATAAGTTCTGTCGATGAGCGGTTTGAATTTTCTCTCCCTCAATAGGCTAATGACATAGGGTATCGTCTTTTCAATTTTATCTGGCACCGGAAAAATAACTTTTTTAGATAATATGATCGAATAAAATAAGTTCTGAGCGTATGGACCTAATTCAGAAGAGGTATATGTTCCTTTTTTCTTTAGTATAGGCTTACACAACCCATAGATACTTTTGCCAACGGCATCGAAGATATGGTCATATTTTTTACCGCTTTTGGTAAAATCCTCGGCCGTGTAATCATATACTTTATCCGCTCCGAGAGATTTGATTAGTTCTATATTCTCGGTGGAGCAAGTAGCTGATATGTGGACATCATATTGCTTCACAAACTGCAAAAGAGCAGAGCCAATCGCTCCTGTTGCACCATTGATTAATATGTGTTGCCCTGATTCGATTTTAGTTTTATGAATAAACGAATACGCATAGTGCGCACCTTCCAAACTTGCAACGGCTTGTTTATAGCCAATTGCTGCCGGAATCTGGTGGGCGTCTGTTTCTGAAATTGTTAGGTATTCTGCTTGGGATGATAGCCCTGTATCCTTAAAACTCAATACACGGTCACCAACAGAAAATGACTTCACATGCTTGCCAGTAGTCACTACCTCCCCTGCAAAGTCGGTCCCCAATATTATTTTCTTGGGTTTAAAAAAGCCTAAAACGAATCGCATCAGAAACGGTTTTGCCATCAGGTTAGCGCAGTCTGAACGGTTGACCGTCGTCGCAAACACCTTTACCAATATTTCATTGTCGGAGGGATTTGGCGTGTTCATATTTCTAATCTCAATTCCCGATGGTTGGCTATATTTTCGTCTTGTCGCGGCTTTCATTTTATAAGTTAGGTTTGATGATGAAGATAATTGATTTGACATTTATAGGAGTCTATTAGACTGATCGTAGACAATCAATTAAAAAAATCATTCCTATTGTCATATTATCCAACTTTACGGAACTAACTTAATAGAAGATCGGAATGATTGATAATAAAATATACTAGTTTTAGTAAAATTCAGATGAACGAGATAGATCAAAAACAATTCTTACACATATTGGATGCGAATCAACATCGCATTCAAAAGTTGTGTGCGATGTACACGGCGCAGCATGAAGATCAAAAAGACTTGGAACAAGAAGTGGTCTTAAACATTTGGAAGTCATATCCAAATTTCAAAGGTGATGCTAAAGTCAGCACATGGATCTACCGCATCATCCTGAATTTATGTCTAAAGCATCGATATGCAACAACGAACAATCAGAAAACTGTATCCTTAGAAATCGTAAAAGAAGTAACAGTATCGAAGACATCGAAAGATGAAAAGTTTCAAGATCTGCGTGAATGTATTCGAGCGTTGGAGTTTAGTGATAAATCAATCATCATTCTATACCTAGAAGACCTTCCCTATAAGTCCATTGCAGACATCATCGGTATCACCGAAAATCATGTCGCTGTAAAAATAAAACGGATTAAAGCAAAACTACTCACCTGTCTGAAAAACAAATAAAATGAACGACGATCAATTAAAAAAGAAATGGAATCAAATGGAAACTGATAAAAAAGTATTACATTACAATATTCCTATAACTACTTCAGCTATGAAAACTGAAATGAAAAGATTTGAACAACGCATTCAGTTTCGTGATCGTATAGAAATACTTTCTGCATCTGGATTAATCATCTTTCTGATTGTACTAGCAATCACAAGCGATGGGTTTCAACGCATAGGAAGTCTTTTGTTGATCGCATATTTTATGTGGATTATTTTTTATCTCATCCGCACTAAAATGAAACGACCTATGTTCAGCATCTCCAAAAGCTTACGTGAGCAACTCATTAACTACAATGCATATGTTCAGCGACAGCAGCGCTTAGTTGACAGCGTGTTCTTGTGGTACCTTCTTCCGATTATTCCAGGTGCCATCTTTATCCATTTGGGGTTTGAATCTACGGTACTAGCAATCATCTCAGGTTCTATTGTGGTACTTAGTTGCACCTATGTTTATTATACCAACAAAAGTGCGGCTCGGGTTAATTTTCCGCCGTTGTTAGAAGAGTTGGATGAGGCGATTGCGTGTTTGGAGGAGTGAAATTGAAAAGTTTTTATTTCCAGGGATTGCTAAGCCTGGAGTTTGCGGAAGGATTGGTAAGCCGGATTAAAATAGTTGAATGGTTGAATAGGTTCGATGCTCAAAGGGTGCAAGAAGTTCAAAGGATATGTGGATTGCTAAGCCCGATCGGAATATTTAAAGTCTAAAGGTTTCGAGTTTGTGCAAAAGGGAATACGGACTTTAGTTTGCAGAACGGTAGTTTTCATATTTTTATTGAATCTTTTTTTAATAAATTCAATTGGCTCAGGCTAAAGCCTGATTTCCCCTGCTTTTATTCCAAATAATGAGTGCAAAAGGGAATGCGGATTTTAATCTCAAAATAATAATAAATGTTCTGGTTGAGCTTGGATGAGGGTTGAATCGTACTTTGTGCTTTGTGCACCCTTATCCTCGCGATGAGAAAAAGGATCAGGGTGCCAGGGCAGGCTTTTGCGCGGGCAAGGAACCCTACGAGCCGAAGACACCAAGGGGTTGCTGAGCCCAATTAAAAACAATATTTTATTTAATTAAAATTTACATCTAGATGTTTTATTTTAAATTCCAAGGCCGGGCTTAGCAATCGCTCCTTACTCGCGCTTACCAATCCCAACTTTTATATTAATTACGGTCGCTCAATAATCAAAGTTCTCCACCTGGTTTCTGTGCCTGACTGCAATGTCACAATATATGTTCCATTGGCTGCTGCGCTAAAATTAAATGGCTCTGATAAATTGCCGGAACCTGACCCTTGTCGTATCTCCACTGAATTACCATTGATTTGATAGATTCGAATACTATACGGTAAATCCATATTTAATTCGAAACTTACATCAAAAGGACCTAAACTTGGATTTGGTGCCACATTCATCGAAAGAATTTGGCGATTACCAAAATCTGTCGGAATTATTATTTGCGACGAATCTGCAAATACTTCAATGCTTTTTGTAACTGTTGAAGAACACGCACCTAATTCCGCAATCATACCCAAATCAAAGCTTCCAACAAATGGAAATTCGAACCAATATTGATTACCGAATTGACCGATAAAATTCACGGAGTCCGTATCGAATACCCAATCGACTTGCGTTGGAATTGGCCATGTAACCTCTAATGCCACTATAGTATCTCCAACTACGATTTGTGTTGGTGCAACATACAATGATTGCAGCACCGTGCCGGCATCTTGTACCGTCACGGTTTCACTATCCGAGCACGAAGACACTGCCGCTTGAACAGTATAGTCACCCGGAGTCGAAACAAATATGATGGCATCATCGCTGGTGAAGCCATTCGGTCCAGTCCATGAATATATCGCACCAGGAATATCGTCTGACCCGATTGCTACTGCTGATCCTTGACAAGCCACTGTATCGATAAAATCCAATTCCAGCATAAAGTCTGGCGCATTGGTCAGATCAAATGTCGAATCAATAGCGCAACCTGTGGCATCAGTCACCGTGACTGTGTACATATCGATCGTGAGTCCATCATTGAGCGGATCATTTATGCCATTCGACCAAGCATACGTCAATAGTCCCGTTCCTCCTGATGCATCCACTTCAACGACTCCATTGTCAGCCGTAGCACACGACGGATCCATGATATCCAATACCATGATGTCAATCATAGGTGACTGATCTGTCAAGGTTATATCTGCAACAGCTTCACAAGAATTGGCATTTGCTAATGTAATTATGCTGAAGGGATCGCTTATAAATGGAGAACCTACATTTACACCACTTATACTTGCTTGCGTTCCAAGCGCAGGTGTAGATGCACACAATACTTCGCAGCATTCTAGATTAACATCCATCTTTATATTTAATGGATCTGATTGGCTAAATACAATTGTGCCTCCAGGACTAGAAAAAGTTTGTATTTCATTTTCTACATCACAGTCGGCACATACTACATCACCGAAGCACTGCATTAGCTGTGTACATGTGAAGCAGTTTGCACACTCATCACTTACTTGTTGTGCGCTT
>ENA-ORXU01000404-ORXU01000404.1-marine-metagenome-genome-assembly--contig:-NODE-404-length-51276-cov-3.758726_pt1 | contig 51276 bp, 55 predicted proteins | sample MGYA00237869_ERZ511484 | MGnify/ENA metagenome assembly ERZ511484 | reverse complement strand
AAGCGTTGGGGCTTCGGTGGTCTGCGCGCGACGCACGGCGTTTCGATCTCTCACCGTTCGCACGGTTCGACCGGTCAGCGTCAGGATCCGGGCAAGGTCTTCAAGAACAAGAAGATGGCGGGCCACATGGGCGATCGCCAGCGCACGCAGCAGAACCTCGAAGTCGTCCGGACGGACGCCGATCGCGGGCTGATCTTTGTGCGGGGATCGGTTCCCGGGTCCAAGAATGGCTGGCTTCTCGTGCGTGATGCGGTGAAGCTGCCGTTGCCCGAAAACGCGCCTTTCCCCGGCGCCATGCGCCGTAATGCCGACGAAACAGCCAGCGACGATGCCAAGCCCGGCATGATCGAAGGCGATGCAGCAGTTGAAACCAACCCCGAAGTCCCTGTGGAGCAGCAGGAAAAGCTCGCTCAGCAGCAGGATGCCGGTGTCGGCACGTCCAGCGGTACGCCCGAGGCCGATGCCAACGCCAAGAACGAGGAGTCCTGATCGTGAAGGTCAAGGTCCAGAAACTCGACGGCAGCAAGGGCTCCGGCGATGTGGAATTGAACGATGAGGTGTTCGGCGTAGAGCCGCGCGCAGACATCCTTCACCGCGTCGTCACCTGGCAGCTGGAAAACCGCCGCGCCACCGCACGTCCGACGCGGGAGCGTTCCGACGTTGCTCGCACGGGCAAGAAGTGGGGCAAGCAGAAAGGCTCCGGCGGCGCTCGTCACGGTGCCCGCAGCGCTCCTATCTTCATTGGTGGCGGTAAGGCTCACGGTGCGCGCAAGCGTGACTTTGACCAGTCGCTCAACAAGAAGATCCGCGCGCTCGGCCTGAAGATGGCTCTTTCGAGCAAGGCGAAAGACGGTTTGATCATCGTCGACAGTCTTGAACTGAAAGATGCCAAAACGCAGGCGCTTAAAGGTCACTTCGACAAGAATGGCTGGAGCGGCAAGGTGCTGGTTATCGACGGTGAAAGCGTGGCCGATGGCTTCGTCAAGGCCGCTGGCAACCTGCCGGGTGTCAATGTGATGCCGGCAATGGGCGCCAATGTTTACGACATCCTCAACCACGACACGCTGGTCCTGACCACGGACGCGGTTGAAAAGCTGGAGGCGCGTTTCAATGGCTAAGAAGCAAGGAATGGACGCGCGTCACTACGACGTAATCCTCGCACCGCACATCACCGAGAAGGCGACGTTGCTGAGCGAACACAATGCCGTGGTCTTCAAGGTCGCGAACGATTCCACCAAGCCTGAAATCAAGGCCGCTGTGGAAGCTCTGTTCGACGTGAAGGTAACGAACGTGAATACGATCCTGACCAAGGGCAAGTCGAAGCGCTGGAAGGGTAAGCCTTACAAGCGTTCCGATTTCAAAAAGGCTATCGTGACACTGGCTGAAGGTCAGTCGATCGATATCACTGAAGGCGTGGGCTGATCCGATGGCACTTAAGCAATATAAACCAACAAGCCCGGCCCGCCGTGGTCTCGTTCTGGTCGACAAGACCGGCCTCCACAAAGGTGGCCCGGTTAAGTCTTTGTCCAAGGGCAAGACCAAGAGCGGTGGCCGCAACAACAAAGGCCATATCACTTCGCGTGGTATCGGTGGCGGTAACAAGCAGAAGTACCGCTTCATCGACTTCAAGCGTCGCAAGTGGGACATGGAAGCTACCGTGGAGCGGATCGAATATGATCCCAACCGCACCGCTTTCATCGCGCTGATCAAGTATGAGGACGGGGAACTGTCCTACATCATCGCTCCCAACCGTCTTGCTCCTGGTGAGAAGGTTATTGCTGGCGAGAAGACCGACACCAAACCAGGCAACGCCATGTTGCTGGGTCAGATGCCGGTCGGCACCATCATCCACAATGTGGAGATGAAGCCGGGCAAGGGTGGCCAGATCGCACGTTCGGCAGGCACCTATGTGCAGCTGGTCGGTCGCGACCGCGGAATGGTGATCGTGCGCTTGAACAGCGGCGAGCAGCGTTACCTGCGTTCCGATTGCATGGGTACAGTTGGCGCGGTTTCGAACCCCGACAACCAGAACCAGAATTTGGGCAAGGCCGGTCGCAAGCGTCACATGGGCGTCAAGCCACTGACACGCGGCGTTGCCAAGAACCCGGTCGATCACCCGCATGGTGGCGGTGAAGGCCGTACCAGCGGTGGCCGTCATCCGGTTACCCCTTGGGGCAAGCCGACTAAGGGTGCTCGCACTCGTAAGAACAAGCAGACGGACAAGATGATCATCCGTTCGCGTCATGCTAAGAAGAAGAGGTAAGGCACGATGGCACGTTCCGTCTGGAAAGGTCCGTTTGTCGATCTGCACCTTCTGAAGAAGGCGCAGGACGCACAAGAAGCAAGCAGCAACAAGCCGATCAAGACCTGGTCGCGTCGTTCGACGATCCTTCCGGATTTCGTCGGCCTGACGTTCAGCGTCTACAATGGTCACAAGTTCATCCCGGTTTCGGTGAGCGAAGAAATGGTCGGGCACAAGCTCGGCGAATTCGCGCCTACCCGTACATTCCCGGGTCACGCTGCCGACAAGAAGGGTAAGCGATAATGGGCAAGGCGAAATCACCCCGCCGCGTCGCCGATAATGAAGCGATGGCTGTAGGCACCACAATTCGTGGCTCCGCACAGAAGCTCGGCCTGGTGGCCGCGCTGATCCGTGGCAAGAAGGTCGAAGAGGCTCTGAACATCCTCTCCTTCTCCAAGCGTGCGATGGCCCGTGACGCTACAAAGGTGCTCGCATCTGCGATCGCCAATGCGGAAAACAACCACGATCTCGACGTCGACTCCTTGGTCGTCGCTGAGGCGAGTGTTGGCAAGGCTATCACCATGAAGCGGTTCGCAACGCGCGGCCGTGGCAAGTCCACGCGCATCCTTAAGCCGTTTAGCCGGCTGCGGATTGTCGTTCGCGAGCAGGAAGAGGCTTAAGATGGGTCATAAAAGCAATCCGATCGGTCTGCGCCTGCAGATCAACCGTACCTGGGACAGCCGGTGGTACGCCGAAGGCGGCGAGTACTCCAAGCTGCTCAAGGAAGACATCGAGATCCGCAAGTACATCGTCGGGAAGCTGCCGCAGGCGGCGATCTCGAAGGTAGTGATTGAGCGTCCAGCCAAGCTGTGCCGCGTTTCAATCTATGCTGCGCGTCCCGGCGTCATCATCGGCAAGAAGGGTGCAGACATTGAAAAGCTGCGCGCGCAACTGGCCAAGATGACCGACAGCGAAGTGAAGCTGAACATCGTCGAAATCCGCAAGCCGGAAATCGACGCCAAGCTCGTCGCTCAGGGTATTGCCGATCAGTTGATCCGCCGTGTTGCATTCCGCCGCGCAATGAAGCGCGCCATGCAGTCTGCCATGCGTCTGGGTGCTGAAGGCATCAAGATCATGTGTGGCGGCCGTCTTGGCGGTGCTGAAATTGCCCGTGTTGAACAGTACCGTGAAGGCCGTGTGCCGCTGCACACGCTGCGCGCCAACATTGATTACGCTGAAGCCGAGGCACTGACTGCCTATGGCATCATCGGCATCAAGGTGTGGGTCTTCAAGGGTGAGATTCTGGGTCATGACCCAACCTCGCAGGATCGTCTGATGATGGAATCACAGACGGCCGGCGTCCGGCCTGCGCGATAAGGTGAGTAGATAACATGCTGCAACCGAAGAAAACCAAGTACCGCAAGGCCTTCAAGGGCAAGATCCATGGCAAGGCCAAGGGCGGTACCGAGCTGAACTTTGGCTCCTATGGCCTCAAGGCCTTGGAACCCGAGCGTATCACTGCGCGCCAGATTGAAGCTGCGCGTCGTGCGATCACACGCCACATGCGCCGTCAGGGCCGTTTGTGGATTCGCGTATTCCCCGATGTGCCGGTTTCAAAGAAGCCTGCTGAAGTGCGTCAGGGTAAGGGCAAGGGTTCCGTTGAATTCTGGGCCGCTCGCGTAAAGCCGGGCCGCATTTTGTTCGAACTTGATGGCATTCCTGGCCCGCTGGCCGCTGAAGCCTTCAGCCGCGCAGCGATGAAGCTGCCGATTAAGACCAAGGTTGTCGCTCGTATGGGTGATACCTCGCACCTGGGTGGAGGCAAGTAATGGCGAAGATCGAAGACCTTCGTACGAAGACTGACGACCAGCTCTCAGAGATGTACGTCATGCTCAAGAAAGAGCAGTTCAACCTGCGTTTTCAGGCCGCGACCAACCAGCTTGAGGGCCCTGCCCGAGTGAAGCAGGTCCGCCGCGAAATTGCGCAGATCAAAACGCTTCAAAAAGAGCGCGCAGCCACGGCTGCGGGCGCTGAAGCGTAAGGAGCAGACAATGCCGAAACGTATCCTGAGCGGGACTGTCACCTCCGACAAGACCGACAAGACCGTGACCGTGAAGGTCGAACGCCGCGTGAAGCACCCGTTGTACGGGAAGATCATTCGTCGTTCGAAGAAGTATCACGCGCACGATGAAGCCAACGAATATACTGTGGGCGACACTGTCCGGATCGAGGAGACGAAGCCGTTCTCCAAGACCAAGACCTGGAAAGTGATTGACCGTTTGGTAGCAAGCAAGGGTGTCGCTGTTGAAGCTGACATCGATGTGAAAGAATCGCAGCCGACCGGTGCTCCGGCCGACAAGCAGGTAGAGGCAAAGCCAGCGAAATCCGAGAAGGACGCTACGTCCGACAAGGAAGCTGAAAAAGCCGAGTAAGTAGTAGCTCCTCGTTTCGGCGAGGGCAGACGTTAGGAACTTCCGGGCGGGTCTAGGCCAGAGTCTCGGAAAGCCAATGAGAAGGAACCGGATCGATGATCCAGATGCAATCCAATCTCGACGTCGCGGACAACAGCGGCGCTAAGCGCGTCCAGTGCATCAAAGTGCTGGGTGGCTCTAAGCGTCGTACCGCGAGTGTCGGGGACGTGATCGTGGTTTCCGTCAAGGAAGCCCAACCGCGTGCCAAGGTCAAAAAGGGCGATGTTCATCGCGCTGTGATCGTGCGTACCCGTAAGGACGTTCGTCGTCCCGACGGTAGCGTGATCCGTTTTGACGGAAACGCCGCGGTGCTCGTGAACAAGAACGAAGAGCCAATCGGCACTCGTATCTTTGGCCCAGTCGTCCGCGAACTTCGCGGCAAGGGCTTCATGAAGATCATCTCACTCGCTCCGGAGGTAATCTAATGGCTTCCGCAAAAATCAAAAAGGGTGACACCGTCGTCGTGCTTTCGGGCAAGGACAAAGGCGTGTCTGGCACTGTCCAGAAAGTCATGCCGAAGGCCGGCAAGGTCTTGGTGGAGGGCGTCAATGTGATGACTCGTCACCGCAAGCCCAGCCAGGCGAACCCGCAAGGCGGCATTGACCGCATTCCGGCACCGCTCGCGATGGCCAAGGTGGCTGTTGCAGATCCAAAGGATGGCAAGCCAACCCGCGTCCGTTTCGAAGAAAAGGATGGCAAGAAGGTGCGTGTTGCCGTGAAATCCGGGGAGACTATCGATGTCTGATTATACCCCCCGCATGAAGCAGAAGTATGCGGACGAAATTGTGAAGGCAATGACCGAAAAATTCGGTTATTCCAATCGCATGCAAGTTCCGCATGTGTCCAAGATCACCCTCAACATGGGTGTGGGCGAAGCCAGTCAGGACAAGAAGAAGGTCCAGATTGCTGCGCAGGAAATGGAAGCGATTGCCGGGCAGAAGCCGGTGATCACCAAGGCCAAGAAGTCGATCGCACAGTTTAAGCTGCGCGAAGGCATGCCAATCGGTTGCAAGGTTACCTTGCGCCGTGACCGCATGTTCGAATTTCTCGATCGTCTGGTGACCATCGCGATGCCGCGTATTCGCGATTTCCGTGGGCTGAATGCCAAGTCGTTCGATGGCCAGGGCAATTATGCCATGGGCATCAAAGAGCAGATCATCTTCCCAGAGATCAGCTACGACAAGATCGAAAAGGTGCGTGGCATGGACATCATCGTCACCACCACCGCTAAAACCGACGAAGAAGCACGTGAATTGCTCCGTCTGTTCGGTTTCCCGTTCCCGGCTGAAGCAGCCGCAGAAGAAAAAGAGGCCGCGTAAGCGGCGCAGGAGAGCTTAAGTCCAATGGCGAAACTGAGTTCCATAAACAAGAACGAGAAGCGCAAGCAGCTCGTCAAGAAGTATGCTGGCAAGTATGCCAAGCTGAAGGCAATCGCAGACGATGAATCGCTGGACGATTCAGAGCGTCTGATCGCGCGCCTGAAGATGGCTGAATTGCCGCGTAATGCGAACCCGACCCGGGTCCGCAATCGTTGCAACACCACCGGTCGCCCACGCGGCTATTACCGCAAGTTCGGGCTTTGCCGCATCGAACTCCGTGATCTGGCCAACAAAGGCCTGATCCCGGGTGTGACCAAGTCGAGCTGGTGAGGATCTAGAACATGGCAATGACCGATCCCTTGGGTGATATGCTCACCCGTATCCGCAATGGCCAGCAGGCGAAGAAGGATTCCGTCCTTTCGCCCGCTTCCAAGTTGCGTGCAAACGTTCTCGAAGTTCTTCAGCGTGAAGGCTACATCCGTGGCTATAGCGAAGACGAGACCGGCAAGCACAAAGCGCTGCGGATTGAACTGAAATATTTCGAAGGCGAGCCCGCTATCAAGTTTGTGGCCCGCGTCTCCAAGCCGGGTCGCCGGGTCTATTCGGGAAGCCAGGAGCTTCCGGTGGTCCGTAACGGCCTTGGTATCACCATCGTCTCGACGCCCAAGGGCGTGCTTTCGGATGCCGAAGCGCGCACCGAGAACGTCGGCGGCGAAGTGCTTGCGGAGGTGTTCTGATGAGCCGCATTGGCAAACGGCCGGTAACGATTCCTGCGGGAGTTACTGCGAAGGCTGAGAACGGCGTGCTTAGCGTGAAGGGCCCCAAGGGCGAACTCACGATGAACATGTTCGAACTGATCGACTATAAGGTCGAGGGTGACGAAATTCAGGTCAACCCCGTGAACAAGACCACGCAGGCCCGTCAGTTCTGGGGCATGCAACGCACGCTCGTTCAGAACCTGGTGGATGGTGTGACCGAAGGTTTCACCAAAGTGCTTGAGATCAATGGCGTTGGTTATCGTGCGCAGGCACAGGGCAAGAAGCTCAAGCTGCAGCTCGGTTTCAGCCACGATATCGATCTCGACGTTCCTGAAGGTATCGATGTGAAGACGCCCGATCAGACCACGGTCGAAATTTCGGGCATCGACAAGCAGAAGGTCGGGCAGTTTGCTGCCGAGATCCGCGAATGGCGCAAACCTGAGCCTTACAAGGGCAAGGGTGTGAAGTATCGCGGCGAGTACATCTTCCGCAAGGAAGGGAAGAAGAAGTAAGATGGCAAAGCTCTCTCTCTTTGAACGCCGCCGCCGCCGGGTGCGTACTGCGCTCCGCAAGCGTTCCGGCTCCAAGCCGCGCCTGTCCGTGCACCGCACCGGCAAGCACATCTATGCACAGGTCATCGACGACAAGGATGGTCGCACCGTTGCTGCCGCCAACACGCTTGGCGCAAAAAGCTCGGGCGCCAATATCGATGCCGCCGCTAAGGTTGGTACGGATATTGCCGCAGCCGCCAAGAAGGCTGGCGTGACGACTGTCGTGTTCGATCGCGGTGGTTTCCTGTTCCATGGCCGCGTCAAGGCGCTGGCCGATGCCGCTCGCGAAGGCGGGCTGGAGTTCTAATATGGCAGACGAAAAGAAAACCGAAGACGTGAAGGTCACGAACGAAGGTTCGACCCCCACGCCAACGACGACGACAAGCGAAGCTGCTGCCAACCAGTCGCCCGCACAGGGTGCTGAAGGCCAGCCACGCGGCGGTGGTAACAATCGCGGTGGCCCCGGTGGCAATTCGGGTGGCGGCCGTGGTGGCCGTAACGACAATCGCGGAGGCGGCGGTGGCCGCGGCCGTGGTGGCCGTGATGGTGGCCGCGGTGGCCGTGGTGGTCGCGGAGATGATGATGGCGAGGAGCTGATTGAAAAGCTCGTCCACATCAACCGCGTTGCCAAGGTGGTGAAAGGCGGTAAGCGCTTTGGTTTCGCCGCGCTGGTCGTGGTTGGTGACGGCAAGGGCCGCGTTGGCTTTGGCAAGGGCAAGGCCCGCGAAGTGCCTGAAGCGATCAACAAGGCAACCGCAGCAGCCAAGAAGAATATGATCCGCGTTGCGCTGAAAGAAGGCCGCACCTTGCACCATGATGGCACTGGCCATTTCGGCGCTGGCCGTGTGGTTGTCCGTTCGGCACCTGCGGGTACCGGTATTATCGCCGGTGGTCCGATGCGTGCTGTTTTCGAAGCGCTTGGCGTTGCGGACGTTGTGACCAAGTCGGTCGGTACGTCCAATCCCTACAACATGATCCGCGCTACTTTTGACGGCCTGAACAATCAGTCCTCGCCAAAATCAGTTGCGCAGCGCCGTGGCAAGAAGGTTGCTGACCTTCTCGGCCGTGGCGGTGCAAACGAAGCGGAGGCCGAGGCTGACGCAGCGGCTCTTACGGAGTAAGAACGATGGCAGCAAAGAAGACCATCAAGCTCAAGCAGATCGGTTCGCCGATCCGCCGTCCAAAGATTCAACGCCAAATCCTGATCGGCCTCGGGCTGAACAAGATGCACAAGGTTGTTGAATTGCAGGATACCCCCGAAGTACGCGGCGCCCTTAAGAAGGTGCCGCACATGGTGGAGATCGTCGAGTAATCGACGTTCCCCTCCGCGCGAAAACAGCGAAAGCGAGTGCAGACAATGAAACTTAACGAAATCAAAGACAACAAAGGCGCCCGTAAAGAGCGCATGCGTGTCGGCCGTGGTATCGGTTCCGGCAAGGGCAAGACCGCTGGTCGCGGTCAGAAGGGCCAGAAGGCCCGTTCAGGCGTGGCGATCAAGGGCTTCGAAGGCGGCCAGATGCCACTTCACATGCGCTTGCCAAAGCGCGGCTTCAACAATCCGTTCGGCAAAAATTATGCCGAAGTGAACATCGGCCAGATTCAAAAGCTGGTTGATGACAAGAAGCTCGATGCCAAGGCCACTGTCGATCATGCTGCTCTTAAGGCTGCTGGCGTGGCTCGCGGCGGCAAGGACGGTGTGCGTCTGCTGGGGAAGGGTGAAATCACTGCCAAGCTGACCTTCAACGTTGCTGGCGCCTCGAAGAGCGCAGTTGCTGCTGTTGAAAAGGCTGGCGGTAAGGTCGATGTGATCGATCTCGGCCCGTCCGAGCACGAAAAGAAGACCGCTCGCCGTGAGGCGAATACGGCTGCGAAGGCCAAGAAGGCCAAGTAAGCTGGACAAAATTGAGGCGCGGGGTTCGACATCGGGCCCGCGCCTCCCTATCTAGCTCTCCAGAGCCGGGGAGGGTCCGGCGACTTGATCAGGATTAAGGCTTCAGATGTCATCTCGCGCCGATAATATCGCCAGTACGCTCAGCCTCGCCAACTTCGGCAAGGCCACTGAGCTGAAACAGCGTATCTTGTTTACGATCGGTGCGCTGATCGTCTTCCGCTTCCTCAGCTTCGTGCCGCTTCCCGGTGTGAACCCGATGGTGCTGGAAACCCTTTACGACCAGACGCGTGGCGGCATCCTGGACATGTTCAACATGTTCTCCGGCGGATCGCTGGAACGGATGAGCCTCATCGCGCTTGGCGTGATGCCTTACATTACCGCTTCGATCGTCATCCAGCTCGCATCATCGCTGCACCCCAGTCTGATGGCGCTGAAGAAGGAAGGCGAAGCAGGTCGTAAGAAGCTCAACCAATATACCCGTTACGGCACAGTGTTCCTGTGCGCGATCCAGGGCTGGTTCCTTGCCAGCGGGCTTGAAGCCTACGGCGCGCAGAGCGGCCTTCAGGCGGTGGTCGACCCCGGTATTCAATTCCGCATTGTAACGGTTATCAACCTTGTCGGCGGAACCATGTTCCTTCTGTGGCTGGGTGAACAGGTGACCAGCCGCGGTATCGGCAACGGCGTATCACTCATCATTATGGCGGGTATTGTTGCCCAGTTCCCAAGCTTCGCCGTCAACCTTTTCGAAGGTGGCCGCACCGGTTCGATCAGCGGTCTCGTGATCGGCGGTATGCTGGTTATGATCATTGGTCTGATCTTGGTAATCTGCTTTGTTGAACGTGCTCAGCGCCGCCTGCTGATCCAGTATCCGAAACGAGCGCAGCAGCGCGGCGGTATGCAGGCTGATCGCTCGCACTTGCCGCTTAAGCTCAACACAGCCGGTGTAATTCCGCCGATCTTTGCCAGCTCGTTGCTGCTGCTGCCGCTTACGATCACGCAATTTGCCGGCAATTCAATTGACACGACCAGCGGTTCGGGCAGCTTTATCCAGTCGCTCAACCAGTATCTGGCACACGGACAGCCGCTGTATATGCTGCTCTATGCTGTCGGCATTATCTTCTTCTGTTTCTTCTACACCGCCGTTGTCTTCAACCCTGAGGACACTGCCGAGAATCTGAAGAAGCAGGGCGGGTTCATTCCCGGCATCCGTCCGGGCAAGCGGACCGCAGAGTATATCGATTATGTGCTGTCGCGCATTACGGTGGTTGGAGCGATTTATCTGACCTTGGTCTGCGTCATTCCCGAATGGGGTATTGCGCAAACGGGTATCCCGATTTTCCTTGGCGGTACCAGCCTGCTCATCGTGGTGAACGTGACTGTGGATACAATCAGTCAGATCCAATCGCATTTGCTGGCGCATCAGTATGGTGATCTTATCAAGAAGGCCAAGTTGAAGGGCCGGACCCGCTAGGCTAGCGTCGCTGGCTCAACTCAACTGGGATTCGCTGCAGCAATGAACATCATCCTTTTGGGCCCTCCCGGTGCGGGCAAGGGCACGCAGGCCAATTCGCTCGTCGAGCATCATGGCATGCTGCAACTCTCAACCGGCGACATGCTGCGGGAAACGCGCAAGGCGGATACCGAGCTTGGCCGCCGTGTCGCCGCTGTGATGGACGCAGGTGAACTGGTGTCCGACGATATCGTATCCGCGATGATTGATGCCAAGCTGTCTGACATGGGCGCCAATGTCGGCGCTATCTTCGATGGCTACCCGCGCACAGAGGCGCAGGCGCATGCGCTGGACGATATTCTCAGCAAGCATGGCCGCCAGCTTGATCATGTGATTGAGCTGATGGTGGATGAAGAAGCGCTGGTTGACCGCGTCACCGGCCGTTTCACCTGCGAGAAGTGCGGCGAGGGCTATCACGACCGGCATAAGATGCCTGCTGAAGACGGCGTTTGTGACAAGTGTGGCTCAACCGCGTTTAAGCGCCGTCCCGACGATACCGAAGAGACAGTGCGCACGCGCATGAACGAATATCGCGCAAAAACCGCGCCGATCCTGCCGATCTATGAAGCGCGCAGTATCGTGCAGCGCGTGGATGGCATGGCGTCCATCAGCGACGTGACAACTTCCATTGAGAAGGTTCTGGCTTCGGCCTGACGAATAAATCCATCGCTTTGGCGTGCTTCGACGCTTTTTTACAATTAAATGTAATGTAAAACTGCTTTTTCTGCAGTCGTGTTTTGGCGACGCGGCTTAATTGCTGGCGCGTAGAGCCATTAAGTCAACAGTATATAGAAGTCGCGACACCTTGTTGATCGCGAACAACTCTTTGCAACCACGGGTCGCAAGGAGGAAGTCATGTTTAATGAACTTACGATAAATCCGCAAATACAGGATTTGCGCAAGCGCCATATTGAATGGGCGGAAGTTGAGCTTCGGCCATACTATTTTGGTTGCCGTCTCAAGATCCTGATTGTTGCTGACAACTTCATTTATTTCAATGACACCGATTTCGGGCTTTCCGAAGTGATCGATACCCTGCGCGGTATGGCAACAGGAGCCTATCCGGTCACTGTTGATCTGGCGCATCGGCACAACCCAAGCAGCGCGCGTTTGGCCGGTGGAACGGCGGGATTCACGTTTTCCGACGCCTCGCTGAGCGGATATGATCAGGTCTGGATCTTCGGATCGGAATACCCCTCCCGCCGCCCGTCCGGCCCTCCGATTGGGGACGATGAACGTCAAGCCATCAGGCGCTTTATGGATTCCGGAAAAGGTGTGTTTGCAACTGGAGATCATGAAGATCTCGGTGTGACCATGGGTGGTTATATCCCACGGGTTCGCTCAATGCGCCGCTGGTTCTGGCCGGGCGCGGGGCCACAAGAGGAGCCAGTTGCGCCGCACGGCGGGGATGCATCTCGGCATGATACCAATCGTCAAGGGCATGATGCAGGCTGGACGTTTGAAGACCAGTCCGACGATGTGCCCCAAGTCATCAATCCGCATTACTTTGGAAGTAGCCTATGGTCCTCGGTCCATCCGCTCCTGTGCACCAGAGCCGGCGTGATCAATGTGCTGCCTGATCATGCGCATGCAGGCCAGTGCGAAGTGCCGGCAAACCTCGGCGGCAACTATTCCATCGGCAGCGACAGTTTTCGGGAATATCCCAATGGTTCAAATGGCCAACCGCTTGCTCCCGTTGTCGTGGCCACTGCGACTATGATCGCCGGGGCCGAGGCCCCTCCAACCAAGCCCCCTATTCCCGGAGGTTCGTTTGGTGTTATCGCGGCATGGGATGGCTTCAAGGCGGGGGAATATGGCCGCGTTGTTGTTGATGCGACATGGCACCATTTCATCAATATCAATCTGATCGGCGACAAGTTCAATTACGGCCCGCCCGATCCGGCTGTGCCCAAATCCATGGGCTTCCTACACACCGCAGCAGGGCAGGCGCATTACAACAAGATCAAGGCCTATTTCCGCAATATCGCGGAATGGCTGACTCCCAAATCGCGGCGCCGCTGTCTTATCCAGCGCCACATCTGGTGGGCAACGCAAAGCGGGTGGTTCAAGGAAAACTTCATCCGTGACGATTTGGTGGCGACAGGCAATCTGGTGCTCCAACGCCACTATTACCTGCGCCCCTGTGACAGGCTGAACATCATCTTTGAAGTTGAAGAATTGCAGCGCTGGCCGTGGCTCGACTTGCTTGATCCGCCCAGAGAGCTTGGCGAGCGTATCGAGAAGATGCGCGGCACAGCGCAGTTTGAAAGCTTGCAAGCTTTTGTTCGTATGGCTCCAGCTGCGATGATCGGTGCGATCGCTGTTGAAATGGCAGAGCTGGATTTGCCGGTCGAAGGTCTCTCGAAACAGCTTGGCGATGAAGAGGCCGCAATCCCGGAGCTTGATAAGGCTGTGAAGGCCGGGGCAGAGCGTGGATTTGCCTACATAGAGAAGTATCTCTCGGGCATGGGAGAGCTGAAAGACATTGTCGGTAGCCTGGCCAAGCAACGCTGAACCGTAGCGGACATAAACACGGGCGCGGTTGTGACAGCCGCGCCCGTGTCATACCCCGTGTAGACGTAGTCTCGTGACCGGCGCATGGGGCGGTCTGGCAATGCCGCCGACGAAAGTTAACGTCCGTTTTGACTAGCCAGCTCAGGCAGGCTATATACTCAAAACAGAACAGGATGATTGCAAACGGGCAGTGGGTGACTACTGGCTCGCTTATCCCTGTTGACGTAGAGGGGGAATCACCCTATTTGCGCTTTCCAATCCATTGCAAAGACTTGAGTGATTCAGGCCGCTTCCATGCGCGCCTAGGTTTTTCAATTCCCAGCACCGGACGACAAGCAACCGCTATGAGATAGAGGCGCGCCACCCGCTTGCCGGGTTCAGCAAAACCTCTGTGGAGCATGGAGAACTATTAAGTGGCACGTATTGCCGGGATAAACATCCCTACCAACAAGCGCGTAATTGTCGCGCTCACCTACATTCACGGGATCGGACCGACTACGGCCCGCAAAATCGTCGACACCATTGGCATTGATCATGCGCGCCGCGTGCAAGATCTGACTGATGGTGAAGTCGTGCAGATCCGTGAAGCTATCGATGCTGACATCACCGTGGAAGGCGACCTTCGCCGCGAAACCGCGATGAACATCAAGCGTCTGATGGACCTCGGGTGCTATCGTGGCCTGCGTCACCGTAAGGGCCTTCCGGTCCGCGGTCAGCGCACTCACACCAACGCCCGTACCCGCAAGGGTAAGGCCAAGCCGATTGCCGGCAAGAAGAAGTAAGTCTGGGGCCTGAGGCAACTTGGGCCAAAGCTTTTCCCTTCTTTCGAGTTACGAGGAACACGAACAATGGCACGCGAACCAGGCCGAGTAAGGCGCCGCGATAAAAAGAATATTTCAAGCGGTGTTGCGCACGTCAACGCCAGCTTCAACAACACGATGATCACCATCACCGATGCACAGGGCAATGCGATCAGCTGGTCCAGCGCGGGCGCGATGGGCTTCAAAGGTAGTCGCAAGTCGACTCCTTATGCAGCACAGGTCGCCGCTGATGATGCCGGTAAGAAGGCCGCCGATCACGGTGTGCGTACGCTGGAGATCGAAATTAAGGGTCCGGGTTCGGGCCGTGAAAGCGCGCTGCGTGCATTGCAGGCAGTCGGTTTCAACATCACCAGCATCCGTGACGTTACGCCGATACCGCACAATGGCGTGCGGCCGTCCAAGCGTCGTCGCGTCTGATCGAAGCCTGCCGCGAGGGCATTCCGGTCCTCGCACTCACAGTCATTCGCATCAGCCGCGGCGGTAAAACGCCCCGCGGCTTTTGCGCCACAAATTACCTTTAGGGGAAGTCCATGTCCGTCAATACCAAGAACTGGCAGGAACTGAAGAAGCCCAACACTCTCGAAGTCAAGGAAGGCAACGACAAGAAGCGTAAAGCGACTTTCGTAGCTGAGCCGCTTGAGCGTGGTTACGGCCTTACACTCGGCAACGCGCTGCGCCGCGTATTGCTCGCCAGCCTTCAGGGCGCGGCGATCACGTCGATCAAGATTGAAAACGTGCTGCACGAATTCAGCAGCCTTGCCGGTGTGCGTGAAGACGTGACCGACATTGTGCTCAACGTGAAGCAGATTGCACTCAAGATGGAAGGCGAGGGCCCTAAGCGCCTACAACTTTCCGCAACCGGTCCGGGCGATGTGAAGGCCGGCGATATTGCTGTGTCTGGCGACATCGAAATCCTCAACAAGGATCTCGTGCTGTGTCACCTCGATGAAGGCGCGACGCTCAATATGGAGCTGACTGCCGACACCGGTAAGGGCTATTCTCCTGCCGTGGCCAACCGCCCGGCTGATGCGCCGATTGGTCTTATTCCTATCGACTCGCTCTATTCACCGATCAAGCAGGTTAGCTACAAGGTTGAGAACACCCGCGTTGGGCAGGAACTCGATTTCGACAAGCTCAGCCTGACTATCGAAACAGACGGCACCGTCACTCCTGAAGATGCCATCGCCTATGCGGCGCGCATTCTGCAGGACCAGTTGACGCTGTTCGTCCACTTCGAAGATGGCATTCCTCAGCCGCAGGCCGCCATGATTGGCGTTGCTGCAGAGCCTGCCGAAAGCGACACCAACCAGCTTAACCGCTACCTTCTCAAGAAGGTGGACGAGTTGGAACTCAGCGTCCGTTCGGCCAATTGTCTCAAGAACGACAACATCATCTACATCGGCGATCTGGTTCAGAAGACCGAAGCCGAGATGCTGCGCACGCCGAACTTCGGCCGCAAGTCTTTGAACGAGATCAAGGAAGTGCTCTCCAGCATGGGTCTGCGCCTCGGCATGGATATTCCAGGCTGGCCGCCAGAGAACATCGAAGAAATGGCCAAGAAGCTCGAACAAGAGTTGCTTGGCTAAAGGGTTACGGCGGCGCGCCCTAAGCGCCGCCAGCACTGGGCTGCCGTAAAACGGGCTCTTTTCGAACTGGAGTTAGAATTATGCGTCATGGAATTAAGGGGCGTAAGCTCAGCCGGAAATCTCAGCACCGTACCGCCATGTTCCGCAACATGGCTGCCGCGCTGATCAAGCACGAGCAGATCCTCACCACCACAGCCAAGGCGAAGGAAATTCGCCCCTATGTCGAAAAGTTGATTACGCTGGCAAAGCGTGGCGGCCTGTCGAACCGCCGTCTGGCGCACAGCCGCCTGATGGATGCTGCGCAGGAAAAGAAGCTGTTCGACGTGCTCGCAGAGCGTTTTGCTGATCGTGATGGCGGCTATTGCCGTGTTATCAAGGCTGGCTACCGTGGTAGCGACGCCGCAGCCATCGCCTACATCGAATTCGTTGACCGCGACCCGGACGCAAAGGGTCAGGACAGCGGCCCGGTGATGACGGACATGGATGAATACGAAGAAGCGTAAGCGCTTCTTTAGCGAGACACATGAAAAGGGCTGTCGGAGCAATCCGGCGGCCCTTTTCTTTCGCCCCTTTTAATTTGGCCCCTTACAATTTGGCTGGCCGGTGGCACAGTGCGCGCCATGATCCGCAACGCCATAATCGCAGTTTCAGCGCTGCTCCTCACCCCGCTCCCCGCCGCTGCGCAGTCACAAGCCGACCTCGACGCCCGCTATGACCGCGCGCTCGCCGCCGGATACAAGGCTATGTTCCTGTGCAGCGCGATTGCCAATGCGGAGCGCAACGGTTCCACGCGCACGCCCGAAAGCGTTATGGAGTGGGAGCTGACGGGAATTCAGTCGCCGCTGAATGAGATCGTGGGAGATTTAGACCATCAGCTGTATCGCGACGAGGAAAGCGAGCTTTACGCCGTGGCCGTGTATTGGGACGACGAGACCACTCCGCGTATCGCTTTGCATGAAACTGATACTGGCTGTTCGATCCAACCAATCGGCTACGATCCTGCATTTCTGGCGATGGAAAAGGCTAACGATGGCGGCAGCGATCTGACTTCAGGCGCCGCTGAGGGAATTGGTATAGAGCAGCTTAACAGAGCGGGTATCAGGCTCGACGATCTCAGCTCTTCTACCAATCAGTACATCGATACTGCAGGGGCAGCGATGTTGAATGACTACGGTGAAGATGCGCGGACTACCGCGTCGATCATCGTTGAGCGTGGCTCGATTGTCGGTGAATTGTACCGGCCTGACTTTGAAATGTTTGTGCCTCAACGAACGTGGTCTGTCGCCAAGAGTATTGCTGCCACACTGATAGGTGCAGCGGTCTATCGCGGCGAAGTCGACGTTTCGAGCAGCGCAGGTTTGGGCGAGGCCGCACGCGATACTCGGCGCGCGATCACCATCGACCAAGCTTTGCGCATGGCTACGGGCCGCTACACAGACACACCGGGCAATCGTACCGATCCGCTCTATTATGGGGGTGCTACAGTGGATGAGGTGGCCGTCGATTGGCCGCTCATTCACGAACCCGGCACTGTGTATCGCTATGCCAACAACGATACGCTCGCCGCCGTGCAGGCGATTGAGCATACCTTCGAAGCGCACCCGCCCGCCGAACTCTTTGAGCAATTGGGAATGGACCACACCGTCGCCGAGACTGATTGGCAGGGCAATTATATCCTCTCCAGTCAAGTCTGGTCCACCGCGCGTGATCTTGCGCGCCTCGGCCAGCTTTATCTCAACGACGGCGTGCTGCCGGATGGCACTCGCATCCTGCCCGAGGGCTGGGTCGAGTATGTCTCCACCCCCTCAGGCCCGCAGCCGGGCGGTTCGCGCGGTTGGGGTTATGGCGCAGGCTGGTGGCTCCTCAACAATTCCGAAGGCATCCCGTCAGACACTATTCTGGCGGCGGGCAATCGCGGCCAGTATATCGTCGTCATTCCAAGCCGCGATGTCGTGATCGTGCGGCGCGGGGAAGATCCGGCAGGCGGAAGCGGCTTCGATATCGAGGCATTCACACGCGATGTCCTCACTGCTCTTGAAGACTAGGTCTTAGGCATAGCTTGCATCCAGCAGGTTTCATCGCCAACTATATTCGACGATATTCGGACCCAACACATGAGGCCCTATGACACGTTCAATTCTTGCCGCCGCCGCAGCTCTTGCCACAGTCGCCATTCCCGCTAACGCGCAGGATATGACAGCTCCTGACTATCCCGAAACACAGCGCGGAGACGTGGTGGAGACTTTCTTTGGCGAGGAAGTTGCCGATCCGTATCGCTGGCTTGAAGATGATGTGCGCAACAATGAAGAGGTTGCCGATTGGGTGGAGGCGCAGAACGCCATCACCGATGCCTATCTTGAAAACCTGCCTGCGCGCGATTGGTTTGCGGACCGTATTGGCGAATTGACCGATTACGAGCGGTTCTCCGTTCCCGTGGCGCGGGGGGACCGATATTTCTACACCAGCAATTCCGGCCTGCAGAACCAGTCTCCGCTTTATGTGCGGGACGGTTTGGACGGCGAACCACGTCTGCTGATTGATCCCAACGAATGGGCCGATGACGGTGCAACTGCGCTGGCAGGCTGGGTGCCATCCCCCGATGGCTCAAAGCTGCTCTACAGCGTGCAGGACGGCGGAACCGACTGGCGCATCGTGCGCGTAATGGATGTTGCCACTGGCGAGCAAATCGGCGGCGAAATCCGCTGGGTCAAATTCTCCGGCCTGTCGTGGGTAGGCGAGGAAGGCTTTCTGTATTCGCGTTTCCCCGAACCCGAAGAGGGTGAGGATTTTCAGGCGCTGAACACCAATCAGGCTGTCTATTTCCACGGCCTCGGCACGGATCAGGCGGCTGACCAGCTGGTTTTCTCCACGCCCGACTTCCCGGAGCGCAATCATACGGCTGGAACCAGCGATGATGGCCGCTGGGCGATTGTCACGTCCTCCACCGGCACTGAATCGCGCTATGAAGTGCATATGATCGATCTCGCGGCGCGCGCCACGCAGGGCTGGCAAGCGACTCCGCTCATTACCGGCTTCGAAAACAGCTGGAGCATGATCGAAAACGTCGGTTCGCGCCTGTTCTTCGTTACCAATGAAGATGCGCCGCTCTACCGTGTGACCTCCGTCGACATGGACGACATGGATGCGGGCTGGACCGAGATTATCGCTGAGCGCGAGCAGCCAATTGCCGATGCCGGACTGATCGGCGGGCATCTTGTGCTCGAATATCTCGAAGACGCCTCCTCCAGCGCCTATGTCTACACGCTTGACGGTGAAGTGGTGCGAGAGATTGAATTTGCAGGGCTGGGCAGCGCTGGCGGATTTGGCGGTAGCCCGGACAATCCGGAAACCTTTTACGCTTTCTCCAGCTTCAACCGCCCAAGCACGATCTATCGCTATGATGTGACCACGGGCGAAAGCACTGTCTTCGCCGCTCCTGAAGTCAGCTTTTCGCCCGATGATTTCGTGGTGGAGCAGCGCTTCTATGATAGCCGTGACGGAACGCGCGTTCCGATGTTTATTGTGCGCCGCGCCGATGTTGCGGCAAGCGGTGAAGCTGTGCCGACCTTGTTGTACGGTTATGGCGGCTTCGACATTTCGCTCAGTCCCGGCTTTTCCGCCAGTCGCCTCGCCTGGGTAGAGGCGGGCGGCGCCTATGTTCTGGCCAATATCCGTGGCGGCGGTGAATATGGAAAGGCGTGGCACGATGGCGGCAGGCGCGCGAACAAGCAGAACACTTTCGATGATTTCATTGCTGCCGGTGAATATCTGATGGCTGAAGGCGTAACGCCCGAAGATGGTCTGGCCATTCAGGGCGGCTCCAATGGCGGCCTTCTGGTTGGTGCTGTCATCAATCAGCGGCCGGATCTGTTCGCGGCGGGCAATGCTGCGGTTGGCGTTATGGATATGCTGCGCTTCGACCAGTTTACCGCTGGGCGGTATTGGGTAGACGATTATGGCTATCCTGACCGCGAGGAAGACTGGCGCATCCTGCGGGCCTATTCGCCCTATCACAACATTCAGGCGGATACGGACTATCCGGCTGTGTTGGTGACGACTGCGGATACAGATGACCGCGTGGTCCCAGGCCACAGCTTCAAATACACCGCTGCGTTGCAGGCGGAGAACCTTGGCGAACGGCCACAATTGATCCGCATCGAGACCCGCGCAGGTCACGGATCAGGCAAGCCAACTGACAAGGCGATCGCAGAAGCCGCTGATATATTGAGCTTTTTGGGCTATTGGACCGGATTGGAAATCGAGGAATAAGTGCGTTCAGAAAAGTCATACCTTTTCTGAACATGGCCTAACACGAGAGTTCAGGCTCACCTAACACCGAATCGGCCATAACTTTCTTATCGGGTGGCAATCCAGCCACTTGCTTCGGAAGGAGAAGCACAATGAAGACCATAACCAAAACGCTCGCCAAGGGAACGTTTGCAACAGTCGCAGCTGGCGCGATGGCTGTGTCCGCAGTGTCTCCTGCCGCCGCACAGGATCGCCACCGCGACCGTCATGACAATGGCATTTCCGCAGGTGAAGTGATCGCCGGTGCCGTTATTCTGGGTGGCCTCGCAGCTATTCTGAGCTCGGGCGACAATGATCGCTACGATAACCGAGACCGCCGTTACCGTGATCGCGATTACAACAATCGCAATTACAACAATCGCAACTACAATAACCGCAATAACCGCGGCTATGGCAACAACAATGGCCGCCGCGCAGTAGAAGCCTGCGTTGCCGCAGCCGAGCGCGTTGCTCAGCGATACACAGGATCGCGTGCCGAAGTTTACGAGATCCGCGATGTGGATCGTGAACGTCGCGGCTTCGAAGTGAAGGGCCGGATTGCAGTTCGCGAGAACTACCGTGGCAACCGTGGCAATTACCGCCGGGGTTATCGCAACAACGGTTGGGACGAGGGTCGCTTTGAATGTGACTTCCGCAGGGGTCGGGTGGTCGATGTCGACTTCAGCGGCATCCGCGGGCTCTGATCTCCACTAACGGTAAGGGCGGTTCAGGTTGGTTTCAGCCTGGGCCGCCTAGCCATGTTCAGGTAACGCCGCAAACGGGGTTCAAAAACAGGGAAGCACAGCATGATTATCAAACCATCCAAGCTCACCACAGGCGCCGCTCTGGCCGCTGCGCTTTCCATGACCGCGACACCGCCGCCGCCGTCGAATTGCCTTATCTTGGCAGCTCTGATGTTGAAGTGCAGACAGGTGCCGCAGAAGAGCAGAACCAGCAACGCCGTTATCGCCATCGCCGCCATCGTGATCGCGGGATTGATGCAGGCGATGTGATTGCCGGTGTCTTGATCCTTGGAACCATTGCGGCAATCGCGGGCTCTGGCCGGGACCGTAACCGCAACCGGGAACGCGTACGCAACAATCCAGAGCGCAATGATCGCAATGATCGAGGCAATTACGACAGCCGTGGCCTCGATAATGCTGCCAATATGTGTGTCGACCAGGTTGAGCGCGGTGACGAGCGGGTGGAAGATATCTCCAGCGCACGCCGCACCAGTGATGGCTGGCGTGTAGCCGGCACGTTGACCAGCGGCGAAGGCTGGAATTGCTGGATCGACAATGATGGGCGCATCCGCAGCGTCGATTTCGGTGCGCAGGACTATTCCTACGACGCCAATAGCGATTACCGCAGTTCGGCCTCAGCTGCCCCTGCTGGTGACCAGTGGAATGACGATGCCTATGCCAGGGCACGCGCTGGCACGCGCACGGCGGCAGATGGCGAATACACTTACCGGGCAGAGGCGCAGTATACGCCGGATGCCAATGACCCGCAGCCAGCCTATCCGGGCGGTCCGCTGCCGGGTGAAGAGGGATATGACGATGCTGCCGGTGCCGATGGCGGCTATTCTACCGCACAGGCTGCAGACTTCCCGCAGCCTGGCAACTGAGCGAGTCTAGCTGAGCTTTCAGGGTTCGCGCGAATAAGCGGGCAAAGACAGATTCCAGCGGATAGCTGCGCTTCTTAGAAGGAACCCTGCTGTCCCTGCGCCGATCCACACTGGCACGCGCGGCAGACCCACCGCCTCCCCGACGACGCAAATCGTTGCAGAAAGCGTTGCTGCTGTCACGTATAGCTCGGGGCGCATCAGGATCGATGGCCGCCCCGCCACCACATCGCGAATAATCCCGCCCACGCAGCCCGTCACAACGCCCATCAGAATGGCAGGGACGGGCGGCACGCCGTAACTGAGCGCCTTGGCTGCCCCGAGCACGGCATAGCCTGTAAGCCCTGCGCCATCGGCAAATTCCAGCAACTTGCCCTCCCACCACCGGGTAGGCGTCAACCAAGCAATAAGGGACACGACGAAACAAGCGAGGATCACCCACGGGTCTGTTATCCAAAACACTGGCGCACCGATGATCAGATCGCGCACCGTGCCGCCGCCGACACCGGTAACGATAGCGAAGAACACCATGGTCACGAAGGTTTGGCGTTCTTTCGCCGCCAGCAACGCGCCAGACAAAGCGAAGACGGCAACGCCGACCACATCGAGCCAATCGAGCAGCGGTGTGAGAATTTCTACATTCATGCCGTAAGCTTTGTCTTGCGCCGCCGGAACATCAGCACGCAGCCCAGCATCGAGCCGAATACGCCCAGCGCGGCGAACAGGATCAGGACCGGGTGGCTGGTATCTTCACGTTCTTGCAAATCCATAATGTGCAGACCCCACATGAAATCAAACACGCGCCAGAAGCGAGTGCGAACTGCGGCGATCTCGCCGGTTTGCGCATCAATGTAAATGTGCGCCCCGTCTTCCAAAGTCACGCGCCAGCTTGGCACCGGACGGCGAAAATCGAAAGGCGCTTCTTCGGCGGGAAACTGCTCGACTGCAGTGGGGGTGTCACCGCCAACAATCCGTTCAGCCGCCAGAGCGCGAACATAGGCCTCGTCGATCGCGGGTAGCGGTTCGCCTGTGCCGTCAGCGGCAAAGCGTTCTATCCGGCCATCGGGATGCGCCGCGAACCACACCGGCCTGCCGTTTTGCATGGCGGCGCGCATGGCTTCGTAAGTCTCACCATTGTCGGGCGGCGGGGTCAGCGAAGCAGGAAGCAAGGCTTGCTCATTTTCGATACGCAGATGACTTCCCCGAACCTCTTCAATCGGGTGCCACACCATAATCAGCCCGGTGACGGTCCACATCAGGATGGGGATGCCGACAAGCCAGCCAAGCCAGATGTGCCATTTGGCGAAAAGCCGCATGATGTTCTGCCGATTCATGCGCGCGCTTTACTCACGAAGATGCGCCACGCCTAGTCTTTCGCGAAGAGTTTGGAGCGGTCGGCAAAGCCTTTCATTTCGATGGCATTGCCCGCCGGATCACGGAAGAACATCGTTGCCTGTTCGCCAGTCTGCCCTGCGAAGCGGATATGCGGCGCGATGACGAACTCAACCCCCGCATCTGTCAGCCGCGCGGCGAGTGCTTTCCATTCTTCCATACCCAGCACGATGCCGAAATGCGGCACTGGCACGTCATGTCCATCCACCGGATTTGCCGCACTTTCTTTTGCGGACGAGGTCAGGTGAGTCACGATCTGGTGGCCATAGAAATTGAAATCGATCCACTGGTCAGAAGATCGCCCTTCAGGGCATCCCATAACGTGGCCCCAAAAAGCGCGCGCTGCGGCAAGATCATCGACCGGGAAGGCGAGGTGGAAAGGTGAAAGCTGAGTCATCGGACGGGTATCCTGTGCAGTCCTAACGCGAGGCCGAAGCCGAGAATAGATGCGGCGCCATAGCCCACAAACGGAGTGGGGTAGTTGGACATCAGCGCCATGATTGCAAACCCGAACAGCGTGCCCGCCAAAGCGAACCGCACTTCGCGTGCGAAAGGCGCGGCGAACAGGATCAGCGCAAAGCTGGCGATTGACGCTGCTGCCAAGGCGAGACCAAGGAAGATGCTTTGCAATGTAGCTTCCACCAGCACGCGTTCCACAAAGGGCTGAGGCGGAATTTCGCCTGCCAGCGCCATCGTGATCGAAGCGAAAAAGCCAAGAATTGCGGCGACGCCGAACTTCCAGTCTCTGGTTACGTGATGGATGCCCACGGCAGCGAAAGTGAAGGCAAATCCGGTGGCAGCGTCCGGCTGGAACATCACGGCAAGCGCTCCCGCAACCAGAAAGCCCGCGCCATATCGCCTGTTGCTCGCAGCCATCACGGCGAGCGCGGGGGCCGCCAGCATTCCGCTATGCAGCGCAAGCGGGCCCATCGGCAACCAGCGCACCACCCGGTCTCCAGTGATGGATGTAAGCTCTGGCCCGATCAGCAACGGGCAGAGCAATATGATCAGCAAGGCCCCGAGCAGGATATGCCGGCTGAGCGCCGTATGCGGCCCGCGTCCGCCAATGATCCAGAGACAGGCAAGCGCGAGCGCACCCAGATTGACCAGTGCATAGTGCGCCGGAGCACCGCTCAACGCCATCCATGCAGCACCGCAGACCACCGGAATCGCCAGTGCCAGCATGGCTGGCAAACGCTCCCGGATAGTCATGCCGTTTTGCCTTTATCAGATGTGGATAGGCTTGCCCTGTACGCCCATCGCCGCCTCTTTCAGCGCCTCTGCATGGGTGGGGTGAGCGTGACAGGTGTAGGCGATGTCTTCGCTTGTCGCGCCGAATTCCATCGCAATGGCAGCTTCTGCAATCATCGTCCCGGCAACGCTTGCGATTGCCCAGATGCCTAGCACCCGGTCGCTTTCGGCTTCAGCGATGACTTTCACCAAGCCATCCGGCTCGTGATTGGTTTTTGCGCGGCTGTTCGCCATCATCGGGAACTTGCTGGTTTTGATCTTGGTCTTGTCGCCGCCCATCTTTGCGATGGCCTGTTCTTCCGTCAGGCCAACGCCTGCGATTTCTGGCAGTGTGTAAACGACGGTCGGAATGACATCGTGGTTCACAATTCCGGTTTCTCCCGCGATCCATTCAGCCACCGCAATGCCTTCATCCTCGGCCTTGTGCGCGAGCATGGGGCCGGGGATGACATCACCAATGGCGCGCACGTTGGCCACGCTGGTGCGGAATTCGTGATCCACTTCGATCTGGCCGCGCTGGTTCACTTCGAGCCCGATATTCTCAAGGCCCAGACCGTCAGTATTGGGGCGGCGGCCAATCGATACCAGGACGCAATCCGCCTCTATCGTTTCCGCTTCGCCGCCAGCAGCAGGCTCCAGCGTGACGGTGGCTTTCTTGCCCTTCACGGAAACGCCGGTGACTTTCGTGGAGAGCTTGAAATCAATGCCCTGCTTCTTGAAAATCTTGTTCGATTCCTTGCGGATGTCGGCGTCCATTCCGGGGAAGATCTGGTCGAGGAATTCCACGCAAGTGACCTTCGCGCCAAGCCTGCGCCAGACAGAGCCAAGCTCTAGCCCGATTACGCCGCCGCCGATCACGACCATGTGCTTGGGCACTTTGGGCAGTTCGAGCGCACCGGTGGAATCGACCACCACATTCTTGGAATTGTCGACCTCAACACCAGGCAATTGCGTGACGGACGAACCCGTGGCGATGACGATTTCTTTCGCCGTTACCTTTTCGCCGCCCACGTCCACTGTGTGCGCATCAACGAAAGTGGCCAGGCCCTTTTTCCAGTCGACCTTGTTCTTCTTGAACAGGAAAGCGATGCCCTTGGTCAGCCCGTCAACCGCGTCGAGGCGCTGCGCGTGCATCTTGTCCATGTTGAGCTTGGGGGTCACATCAATGCCCATGTCGGCCATGGTGCCATTGGTGGCAGCATCGAAATATTCGGACGCGTGCAGCATCGCCTTGGACGGGATGCAGCCGACATTGAGGCAAGTCCCGCCCAGCTTGTCGCGGCTCTCGGCACAGGCTACTTTCAGCCCAAGCTGCGCCGCGCGGATCGCCGCGACATAGCCGCCGGGGCCAGCACCGATGATAAGGACGTCGTAGTCGTATTCAGCCATAATTCTCACTCGTCATTCCCGCGCAGGCGGGAATCCAGATTGCACCCTTCGTAGCCCTATCCCCGCCTACGCGAAGATGTCGAAGGGTCGGGAAAACATCACAAATCAATCAGCATCCGCATCGGATCTTCGATTGCTTCCTTCATGATCTTCAGCGCGGTCACAGCTTCGCGCCCGTCGATGATGCGGTGATCATAGCTAAGCGCCAGATACATCATCGGGCGGATCACCACTTCACCGTTCACCGCGACAGGGCGATCTTCGATGCGGTGGAGGCCGAGCACGGCGCTTTGTGGTGGATTGATGATCGGAGTGCTCATGAGCGATCCGAACACGCCGCCATTGGAAATGGTGAAGGTGCCGCCGCGCATGTCTTCCATCGTCAGCTCACCAGCCTTGGCGCGCTTTCCGTAGTCGGCGATAGCGAGCTCAATTTCGGCAAAGCTCATCGCATCGATGCTGCGTACTACTGGAACGACCAGGCCGTTGGGTGCGCTGACAGCGACCGAAAGGTCAATGTAATCGTGATAGACGATCTCGTCCCCGTCGATCTGCGCGTTTACCGAAGGCACGTCTTTCAACGCCAGCGCCGCAGCTTTGGCGAAGAAGCTCATGAAGCCCAGCTTGATACCATGCTTTTTGGCAAACACATCTTTGTATGCGGCCCGTGCCTCGATCACGGCAGTCATGTCGCAATCATTGAATGTGGTCAGCAGCGCGGCTTCTTCCTGCGCGCCTTTCAAACGCTTTGCGATAGTCTGGCGCATCCGCGTCATCTTGACGCGTTCCTCGCGGCGCTCGCCTTTCGCAGCGGCTGCGGGAGCAGGGGAGGGTGTTGGCGCAGGGGCGGAGGTGGCGGGCGCAGAGCCGCCGTCCTTTTTCGCCTTGGCAGCGGCAACAACGTCTTCCTTGGTCAAGCGGCCATCCTTGCCGGAGCCCTTGATCGTGGTCGGATCAACGCCGTGTTCGATCACCGCGCGGCGCACGGCTGGCGACATGGTAAGAGAACCATCTGCGGAAGCGTCCGACGCGCCCGCGTTTCCCTCTTCACGTTGTTCAGCAGCGCGGCCGGCTTCTTCGCCTTTCGCGGCCGGAGCAGCGCCAGCTTCTACCTGCGCGATTACCGCGCCGACTTCGACTGTGGCGCCCAGTTCCACGGAAAATTCCATAAGGACGCCTGCAACGGGCGACGGCACTTCGACCGCGACCTTGTCGGTTTCGAGGCTGACGATGGGCTCATCTGCCGCCACCGCGTCGCCGGGTTGCTTCAGCCATTCGCCAACCGTGGCTTCGGTGACCGATTCCCCCAGAGCGGGGACTGTGACTTCGGTTGCCATGAAAGGGGTTCCTCAGCTTTTCTTCTTGGTGGACCGCGCAGATTGGGCGGCGGCAGATTTGCCGCGACTGGAAAGACCCAGCGCGACTGATACGAGAGCTTCCTGCTGCGCCAGATGGCGCTTGGCGAAGCCGGTGGCAGGGGATGCTGCTTCTTCGCGTCCGGCATAGGTAGGGCGCATGCCCTGATGGCCGGCAGCGATCAAAGCGTCTTCAATACGGTTTTGCACAAAGAACCATGCACCGTTGTTGTGCGGTTCTTCCTGACACCAGACGACCTCTTCCAAATTGGTCATACGCTTCAAGCGCACGGCCAGCGGTTCGCCGGGGAAGGGGTAGATCTGCTCGATGCGAACGACGGAGACATCGTCCACGCCTTCTTCGTCGCGCTTGTCCATCAGATCATACGCGACCTTTCCGCTGCAAAGGACGAGCCGTTTCACCTTCTTATCAGCGATTTCAGTCTGATCCGACAGAATGCGCATGAAGTGGCTGTCACCGCTGAACTGCGCGGCATCGGATTTGGCCGAAGCGTGGCGCAGCAAGCTTTTGGGGGTCATGATGACCAGGGGCTTGCGGAAAGACCGCATCATCTGGCGGCGTAGAACGTGGAAGTAATTCGCCGGGCTGGTGATGTTGCAGACCTGAATATTGTCGTTCGCACACAATTGCAGGAAGCGTTCGAGCCGGGCGGAGGAGTGCTCCGGTCCCTGACCTTCATAGCCATGCGGCAGCAGCAGGACGAGGCCATTGGCGCGCATCCATTTCACTTCGCCAGCCGCCATAAACTGATCGATCATGATCTGCGCACCATTGGCGAAATCGCCAAACTGCGCTTCCCACATTACCAGGGTTTTGGGATCAGCGAGCGAGAATCCATACTCGAAGCCAAGCACACCGAACTCGCTCAAAGTGGAATCATACACTTCGAATTTGCCGTGCGGCAGGGTGGCGAGTGGGATGTATTTGTCTTCGTTGTTCTGATCGACCCAGATGGCGTGGCGCTGGCTGAATGTGCCGCGCCCGGAATCCTGGCCGGACAGGCGCACGCCAAATCCCTCGGTCACAAGGCTGCCAAAGGCAAGCGCTTCTGCCGTTGCCCAATCAAAGCCTGTGCCGCTGGCGAACATTTCGCGCTTGGCATCAAGCACGCGGCCCAAAGTCTTGTGGATCGTGTGATCGTCAGGAACGGTAGTCAGCGTGCGGCCGAGGCTGTCGAACAGCTTCTTGTCGATCGCGGTCTCGACATTGCGCCGCGCGGTTTCTGGATCGGCTGGCTTGTGCAAACCGCTCCAGCGACCGGCGAACCAGTCGACTTCATTGGGCTTGTAGCTTTTGGCAGCTTGAAATTCGCCTTCGAGGTGATCGATGAAGTCCTGCCGCATGGCGGGCGCAGTACCGGCTTCGATCACGCCTTCTTGCAGCAAGCGATCGGAATAGATTTCCGAAACGCGCGGATGCTGTTTGATCGCATCATACATCAGCGGTTGCGTGAACTTGGGCTCATCGCCTTCGTTGTGGCCAAACCGGCGATAGCACCACATGTCGATCACAATATCGCGCTTGAACTTCTGACGGTATTCAATCGCCAATTTGCATGCGAAAGTCACGGCTTCCGGATCATCGCCATTTACGTGCAGGATCGGCGCCTGCACGCCCTTTGCCACATCGGAGGGGTAGGGGGAGGAGCGCGCAAATTTGGGACTGGTGGTGAAACCGATCTGGTTGTTCACGATGAAATGCAAGCAGCCGCCTGTGGAATAGCCACGCACGCCGGACATGCCGAAACATTCCCATACCACGCCTTGGCCCGCAAAGGCAGCATCGCCGTGGATCAGAACAGGCAGGACCTTTTCATGCGTGTCCAGATCATCGTGCATTGCTTGCTGCGCGCGGGTTTTGCCGAGGACAACGGGGTTCACCGCTTCCAGATGGCTGGGGTTGGGGACCAACGACATATGCACCTTGGTGCCGTCAAATTCGCGGTCCGTGCTGGTGCCGAGGTGATATTTCACATCGCCAGAGCCGCCCACATCGTCCGGATTTGCGCTGCCGCCGGAAAATTCGTGGAAGATCACGTGATATGGCTTGGCCATTACGTTTGCGAGCACATTCAGACGGCCACGGTGCGCCATTCCGTAGATGATTTCGCGCACGCCGGTGGAGCCGCCATATTTGATCACAGCTTCCAGCGCCGGGATCATTGCCTCACCGCCGTCGAGCCCGAACCGTTTGGTGCCGACATATTTCTTGCCGAGGAATTTTTCATATTCCTCACCCCGGATAACGGCCTGCAAAATCGCCTGCTTGCCCTCCGGGGTGAACTGGATTGTGTCTTCGGGCTTTTCGAACTTGTCCTGCAGAAAGCGCCGCTCTTCAGTGTCGGCGATATGCATGTATTCCAAGCCGACATGGCCGCAATAGGTGTCTTGCAAAACCTCCAGCAGAGTGCCGACCTTGACCCATTCAAAACCGAAAACGCCGCCAACGAAGACTTCCTTGTCCTCTTTTCCGGCAAAGCCATGCCAAGCCAGCTTCAGATCTTCTGGCGCTTCGCGGTGTGTCAGTCCCAGCGGATCAAGATCCGCCGCCAAATGCCCGCGCACACGGTACAGCCGAATAAGGAGCATCGCCTGAATGGAATCGCGGCAGGCTTCCTCCACGCTGGCGGTGTCTGTTGGCTTGCCCGCCTTGGCCGCAGCCTGCTGGACTACCGCGACCATATCGGTCGGGTCCATCGCCGCGGACAGATCGCCTGCGTCATCGACCAGCGGCCAGCGCGGATTGCCCCAGCTTGGCCCGGCTTGCGCCTCGCCCTGCGAAGGCAGCTCGGGGATGAAGTTTTGCGGTTCGTTACCCATGTCGATTCCTGACGGTAGGGACTGGCAGTTCAGCGGCGCTTGTTTACGCCAGTTCTTTCAGCAATGCGTCAAGCGTGGTGCCAAGCTCGCTGGGCGAGGGGGAGACGCGGATGCCCGCATCTTCCATCGCCGCAATTTTGTCATCCGCGCCGCCTTTGCCGCCTGAAACGATGGCGCCAGCGTGGCCCATACGGCGACCCGGAGGCGCCGTGCGGCCAGCGATGAAGCCAACCGTCGGCTTGGAACGGCCTTTAGCGGCTTCTTGCTTAAGGAATTCAGCGGCTTCTTCTTCCGCAGAACCACCTATTTCGCCGATCATGATGATGGACTTTGTCTCATCGTCGGAAAGGAACAGGTCGAGCACGTCGATGAAGTTGGTGCCGTTCACAGGATCGCCGCCAATGCCGACAGCAGTCGTCTGGCCAAGGCCAACTGCGGTGGTCTGGTGCACGGCTTCGTAAGTCAGCGTGCCAGAGCGCGAGACCACGCCAACGCTGCCCTTTTGGAAGATGGAGCCGGGCATGATGCCGATTTTGCACTCGCCGGGTGTCAGAACGCCGGGGCAGTTTGGCCCGATCAGCCGGGACTTGGAACCGGAAAGCGCGCGCTTCACCATCACCATGTCCATCACCGGAATACCTTCGGTGATCGCAACGATCAGCTCAATCTCGGCGTCGATGGCTTCAAGGATGGCGTCGCCAGCGAAAGGCGGCGGCACGTAGATGCAGCTTGCGGTCGCCCCGGTTGCTGCCTTTGCTTCCCCAACATTGTTGAACTGCGGCAGACCAAGATGATCGGTGCCGCCTTTGCCCGGAGTGACACCCGCAACCATTTTGGTGCCGTAATCGAGCGCCTGCTGCGTGTGGAAAGTGCCGGTGTTGCCGGTCATCCCTTGGGTGATGACCTTGGTGTCTTTATTTACGAGGATGGACATAGTCTAAGTCCTTTCAGAAGAATTTGGCAGCGACATAGATCGCCAGAATATCAAGAGCCATAGCAATTGCGAACGCCGGCAGTTTCATCTTGAAGCTCGACTTAAAAAAGCGTCCGAAAACCCAATGAATGATGTCCGCAAGGACTGCCATCGCAGCGAAATTTACCGATAAAAGACCGATCAAGAATACCGCAAGCGCAATAAACGGCGTTAGCCGGAGATCAGACTTGAGCTGTCGCCAATACTCAGCGCGCTCGAAAGCGTGATCTGTGGAGTAAATCCGGGTCAAGCTAAGCTCGCGTCCAGCCCCTTACAAGCCTCAAGCAGTTCCTCAACCGCATCCACGCTGACCTTGAGGTTGCTGGCTTCTTCGTCTGACAGTTCGATTTCGATCACGTCTTCCGTGCCGCCCGCGCCGATGCGCGTGGGAACGCCGACATAGAGGCCGTCAACGCCGTATTTGCCCTCGACATAGGAGGCGCAAGGCAGGATGCGTTTGCTGTCACCGAGATAGGCCTTCGCCATGCTGATCGCGCTGGTTGCGGGGGCGTAATAGGCGGAGCCGGTTTTCAGCAGGCCGACAATTTCACCACCGCCGCCGCGTGTGCGCTTCACGATTTCACCAAGGCGGTCTTCCGAAATGCCTTTGATCTTCGCCATGTCCTTCACCGGAATGCCGTTGATCGTGGAATAGCTGAGCACAGGCACCATGGTATCGCCGTGGCCGCCAAGCACGAAGGCGTTCACGTCCTTCACGCTCACATCAAATTCCCACGCGAGGAAGGTCGCGAAGCGCGCAGAATCCAGCACACCCGCCATGCCGACAACCTTGTTGTGCGGCAGACCGGAAAACTCACGCAGCGCCCAAACCATCGCGTCCAGCGGGTTGGTGATGCAGATTACGAAAGCGTCGGGGCAATTGTTCTTGATGCCTTCGCCAACGGCTTTCATCACGGACAAATTGATGCCCAGCAGATCGTCGCGGCTCATGCCGGGCTTGCGCGGAACACCTGCGGTCACAATCACAACGTCTGCGCCAGCAATATCGGCGTAATCATTGGTGCCGGTGATCTTGGCGTCAAAGCCTTCAACCGGGCCACATTGCGATAGGTCCAAAGCCTTGCCCTGCGGCATGCCTTCGGCAATGTCGAACAGGACGACATCGCCCATTTCCGCCTTCGCTGCGAGGTGGGCGAGGGTGCCGCCGATCATGCCGGAGCCGATAAGTGCGATTTTCTTGCGTGCCATGGGGTAAGCCAAATCCTTCGTGCCACGGGCGCATTATTCTCGCTCAAGCATTCGCGACCATGCGCCCAGCGGGGCCGCGCATCGAATTCGATACCCGCCCTAGGCGGCTGATTGGGGCTTTGCAACAGCCAAAAGCGAATTGTTTATGATAACAGTTCGCAGTAGCATTAGTGACTGTATTCACGTTACAAATCGCTGTTGATAGGACGTTTCCGAAGCGCGATTGTTCCGGTTGCATTGCGGCGGCTGAAACGCGGCGGTTAACTCGCCAGCTTACGGCGCATAGTGTCTTCCTCGTCATCGGCTTTGCCATCTTCGCCGGCCACCAAATTCAATGCCATTTCGGCAGACAGCGGGCCGCAGATATGGCGGCCTTGTCCCGACGTGCAATTCGCGAGGCGTGCAGCTTGAAGCTGTTCGGCGGTCCCAACAGCGGTGGCGACCATTTCAAGGCCCAGCGACTGGCCAAATCTGGCCGCTGCACACATGGCTGCCTCCGCACCGGGTTCACTGCTGATCCTGACGGAGCTTATGGGGTGTAGAGCAATCAGGTGATTGGCCGCGCTGTTAATGTCGGGATCGTGCACGGCAAACCGCACGCCTTTCGCTTCAAGGTGCCGGATATAGGCGGCGAGATCTTGGTCACCTTTGCGAAGACAGCTCCCGCCAATTTGGAGTTCAAGCCTCGCGGGATCGAGGCCAGCCTCGCCAAGTGCGGCGAGCACACCCAGTGCCGCGCCGGGCGCGTTGATCTGTGCAGGCAGCACCTTGACAGTGAGCGCGACATCATCGGGCCAGTCTTTGGCGATCTTCGCCGCCTCTGCGATGGTCCAGTTGCCGACGGTTATGACTGGCCCGCCAGACCAAGGCAAGCCTTCCGCTCCGGCCATCACATGGTCGAGCGCCAATTCACCCTTGCTGGAATGGAACCACCGCACTTGCGCCTCGAAAGCGCGTGTTCGCTGTGTTTGCAGATCAACAACCGGCTGGAACAGCAGCGACAGCTCGTGCTTCATCACGGCGTCGCGCAATTCGGCCTCTGTCTGTTTTTGGTGGTCAAATGGGCGGATCATGCTGGCATCATGAAAACGCATCCCGCACCCTCCGCCAGCGCGGGCGTGGAAAAGGGCGAGGTCTGCAGCTTCCTGCAATTGATCGGTGCATCTTGCATCACCGGGCATCAAAGCAACGCCGATTGCCGCACCGTTCGTTATCCGGTGCCCGCCGATATGTAGCGGAGCTGACATTGCATCATGAACCTGCGCGGCCAGTTCCTGAGCAGTCTCTTGCGTCAAAGCGGGCGCCGCAAGCATGAACCTGTCGCCGGAAGAACGCGCGACCAGCGCGCCCTGCGGTGCAGTATCGAGCAAGCGTTGCCCCACCTGATGCAAGAGATTGTCTCCCCTTGCATGGCCAAGGGTGTTGTTGGTTTCCCGGAAGCGGCACAAGTCTATCCACATTAGCGCGAGAGCTTCGCCGTCTTGCAGCTCCTCAGCCAAGCCAAACAGGTGCGCTTCGCCGCCAGAGCGGTTAAGCAAACCTGTGACCGGATCGTCATGCGCCTTCGACAAAAGCACTTGCGCTGTCTCGTGGTGAGCCTCTGCGTTGTCCAACCGCCGCGAAATCTGGTTGACGATGGCGCGGCCGAAGCTGACGTTCACGGCAATGACAGCGGCGCAGATCACAACCAAAGCGGCTTGAGGCAGGCCAGCGACACACAAACCTATGATGCTCACCGGAGATATAACGATCGCTGCGAAAGCCTTGCGCCAATGTGTATGCGAGAGGTCGCTGAGCCATGCCATGCATCCGGGTTACGCGCGACGCATCACTCAGCCGTTAAGCAGCGCCTATCCTGCGAGCCCTTAGGACCGCGCAAGCATTTGGTAATTAAGCGGAGCCTGTGCGGCCAGTTTGATCGATCCCGCGGGCCATGCGCCGGTCAAGCGCGCGGCAAATTTCGAGCCACCATTCAAAACTTTTGCGATCACCTGCGCGGCCCGCATTGATGGCTTGTTCGCGCGCATGCTGTGCTGCGGCAATGCCGTGTTTGGCGAAGTGGCGCAGAGCTGCATTTACATGCGCGGGGCCTACCACATCGCCATCATCATTCGCGGGAAGCGGCCTGATCGCGCGGACACGTTCGGGTGCCATACGGACAGAACAAGACGTCGGCGGAGCGGCAAAACGGATGGACATCGGTGCGTCAAAACCCTGCGATTGCAAAAAGAACTGGCGCCGCCCTTGCGACACAGAGGCCTCTATAGAGCGCTCCCGCTAAGCGAGTATTTTACAAGATGGTTGCCGAAGTCTTAGGAATTGGCTCAGGGCCGTTCGATCCAGCGGCCGCTATTGGCATATTCGGACCGGACATCACCGCTTTGCGGAATTACGCTTGTTTCCGGCGCAGTTTCGGCAGCTTGCTGAGTGGCAGGACCTTGAGCGACAGGCGGCTGGCTCGCCAGCGGACCTCCGGGCAAGGTGAATTCCGGCACAGGCGGCGGGTTTTCTGGTTCGGGCGCGGTCGGCGTTGATGCGCTTGCACGGCGGGCTGCCGGTTCTGCCCCGGCATAGCCTGCGGTAAACGCAGAAGGCTGTCCGGCTGATCCGGGCCAACGGTAGAAAATGTGAAATCCGATGACAGTCACGGTTTCAAGGCTGCTCGCCCAATAAGGGTTCACGGCCAGCGTATGGTAATGCGTCGCCGTGCCGACGGGGGCGTAAACGACCCCGGCAAGCGCCTGCCGCGCAATCCGGCTGGCGCGTGACCAGCCAGAGGCGGAGGGGCGGCGCGCCAATGCGCCATCACAAGTGAAGCTGAACTGGCAACCAGTGGTGCGTTCGCTGCCCTGATAGACAACGCCGCAGACGTTGCGGGGGTAAGAGGCATGGGCCACGCGGTTCAGCACAACTTGCGCAACCGCGCGCTGGCCCGCATCGCTTTCGCTGGCAGCTTCGTAATAAATCGCCTGCGTCATGCATTCCTGCGCGCGCAGATGATCGCGGTCTGTCCCGCGAATGCGCAGCGGCGAGGCGGCGAGTGGCAGGCTGGCAAGCTCTGCCTCGGCGTCATCGCTGGTTCCATCAAGTGCCAGCGTGCTGCCGATGACTTCTACCGGGCTTTCCCAACCTTCATGATCGACCATCTGGGGGACTTCTTCCAGATAGTAGAATGCAGATCCGGGAAAGCTTTCTCCCGGTGTTTCAAACGGCATCAGTGCGGTCTGCGGTGCTTCCGGCTCGGTTTCAAATGCGCCGATCGCTCCATTCGCAGCGATGGCGGGCACAGCAATTGCCAAACCGGCCACGGCTGCCTTCTTGGCAAACGGGCGCAATTTGTCGCGCATCGACACGCGCGGCGTACGAAAATCTCGAGCGGGATTTTCCGGAATGGGGATGGGCACATGTTCCACCGTTACACTATAGCCGCGAAAGCCTTGCCAAACACTTGCGATAAAACTTCCGTGCCGTAGCGGGACGGGATGGGGATCAATCTTTGGGTTGCAGGTGGAACGCCGTGCGCCTAATGGGGCAACCGACGTCATAGGTTGTCCATTTACGTGGACCTAAGAGGGAAGGAGGCGAGAAACCTCCGCTGCCCCCGCAACTGTGACCGGGGAGGGCTATCCTCACAATGCCACTGCTTTCGAGCGGGAAGGCGAGGATAGACCGACGATCCGGAAGCCAGGAGACCTGCCGATGACGGTCGTTCGGCTTCGGGCGGGGTGCACCGAGAGCTAGCGGGAGAGCGCCATTCCGGGTGCTCCCTCCGTCATGAGCGGCTTTTTGCTCGTGATAGGAGGTTTAATGTTTAAATATCTGTTTTTTGGTGTTTCTCTTTCAGCTCTGGCTGTGCCTGTGTATGCGCAGGAGGCTCGGGAAGAAGACGAGCGGCAGATCACCCTGGCCTCTCATTCGATCGAAGATGGTGAAGAGACTATAACGGTCACCGCCACTGGTACGCGGATTGAACTGGAGGACACCGGCCAAGCCGTAACTGTCATTGGCGAGGGCGAAATTGAGGCGGTTCAAGGCCCCGATCTGACCCGCGTGCTGGAGCGAGTACCGGGCCTTACCTTCAGCCGCAATGGCGGGCTGGGCGGATTCACCGGCGTGCGTCTGCGAGGCTCGGAAGCTGAGCAAGTGCTCACCGTTCTGGATGGCGTGCGCGTTTCCGATCCCGCTGCGCCTTCCGGCGGATTTGATTTCGGAAATTTGCTCGGCAACAATCTAGCGAAAATCGAAGTGCTCCGCGGCTCCAACTCCACAATCTGGGGTTCGGATGCGATTGGCGGCGTTATTGTCGCCTCCACACGTGCAGAAAGCGGGCTGGCTGCGAGTGCAGAATACGGCGCAGATGACAGCTTCACCGGAGCCGCATCGGGCGGCATTTCCGATGCGGATACCGGATTTTTAGGAGGTTCAGCCAGCTATACCCGCACCGATGGCTTTTCCGCCGCGGCCAGCGGCACGGAGCCTGACGGCTTCGAGCAATGGGTGCTGGAAGGGCATGGCCGCTACTATTTTTCACAGGAATTTGAACTCTTCGCCCGCGTTCGGCAGGCCGAGGGCACGCTGGAAATTGATGGTTTCCCCGCTCCTGCTTTTGCTTTGGCTGACACCGATGATGTGCAGGAAACGTCACAGACATTCGGCTCTGCTGGCGCGGTATATGACACCGGCCCGCTGTACGTGCAGGCAAGCTATAGCTTTGCTGACACGGCGCGCGATAATCTGGACGGCAGCGGCGCTGAGACGTTCACAAGCGAGGGCCAATCCGACCGATTGAGTTTGCGCGGCGAATGGCGCCCCATCGGGCCATTGATCGTCAATTTCGGCGCGGAAAACGAGTGGACCAGTTACGAAACACTGTTCGATACTGGCGATAACACACGGATCTTTGGTGCTTATGTGCAGGCCGGAATCGAGTGGCGCGGTATCTCTGGTCACATCGGAATGCGAGTGGATGACCACGCCGATTTTGGCAGTGAAACCAGCTTCGGCGCTGATGTCAGCTATGCAGTGGCGGACAATTTGCGGCTGCGCGCAAGTGTTGGCGAAGGCTTCAAAGCGCCCAGTCTGTTCCAGCTGCTATCAGACTTCGGCAATGCGGGACTGACGCCTGAAGAGAGCACCAGCATGGATATTGGCGTGGCCTATGGTGACCGCTCCCAAAGCCTTTACGGTTCTGTCACCGCGTTCCGGCGTGTTACGCAGGATCAAATCGTTTTTGTCGGCTGCTTTGGCGTCACAGACCCGATTTGCGATAACCGCCCCTTCGGCACGTATGACAATGTGTCCCGCACCCGTGCGAGCGGGATCGAAGTGGAAGCGGGCGCATCGGTAACGGACTGGCTGCGCCTTCAGGCGGCCTATGCCTACACCGACACGGAAAATCGCGACACGGGCAATGAACTGGCCCGCCGTCCGGCTCATGCGTTGACGTTGACGGCGGATGTATCGCCATTTGACGCGCTGTCGCTGGGTGCAGACCTGCGCATCGTGTCCAGCGCGTTTGACGATGCGGGAAATTTCACGCCTCTAGGGGCGTATGAAGTGATGAGCGTGCGTGCGGCATATAATGTGACCGACCAGATCCAGCTGTTCGGCCGCATCGAGAATGCGTGGGACGAAGATTATCAGACGGCGGCAGGCTATGCGACCCGCGGGCGTGCCGCCTTTGTCGGAGCGCGGCTGGCAATATGAGGGCGCTGCTCGCCGTGACGGCCTTGTTGGCGGGTTGCACGGCGCAGCCGCAGCCGCAGCCGGTATCGGGCGATGCTCCCACTATCGTCAGCCTGAACCCTTGCGCTGATGCGATCTTGAACGAAGTTGCGGCTCCGGGGCAATTGCTCAGAATTTCGCATTACAGCCACGATCCCCGCTCCAGCTCCATGCTGGAGGAGGAGGCCGCGCGCTACCGTTCTACCGCTGGCACAGCAGAGGAGGTGATCGCATTGGCGCCGGATGTGGTGGTGGCGGATGTTTTCCTGCCGCCTGCCACAAAAGCTGCGCTGGAGAATGCTGGACTTCGCGTCGAACTTCTCGGGATTGCCAGCACGCTGGAGGAGAGCCACGCACAAATTCGCCAGCTTGCGGCGTTGACGGGCAAGCCGCCGCGCGGTGAGCGATTGGTGGCGCGCATTGATGCAGCTTGGGATGCGGCTGCCAATGTAGCTGCAACTGGTGGCGCGCCCTTGGACACATTGCTCTGGCAGGCGGGCGGTATTGTCCCCGGCGAACAATCGCTGGCCGCTGCCATGTTGTCGCAAACGGGCTTTGCCAACCATGCGGCGGCACGCGGGTTGGGGCAGGGGGCCTATTTGCCATTAGAAGAAGTTCTGTCCGATCCGCCCGGCCTTGTTCTTGCAGCAGGAGATGAGCGGATGCTGTCGCATCCGGTACTGCAGCAACTTGAAAACGTCCGATACGAGACCTTCGATTCCGCGCTGCTCTACTGCGGCGGCCCCTCCATCCCGCGCGCATTGGCGAGACTGACGCAAATTCGTGAGGACACACAGTGACGCGCGCGACGATCACCTTTGCCGTGCTGCTGGCGCTCGCGGTGCCACTGTCTTTGCTGGCGGGGCGGGTCTGGATTGATCCTGCTACCACTCCCAATGCCGCGTTGATCCTTGCCGAACTGCGCCTGCCGCGCGCAGTGCTGGCATTGATTGTCGGCGCAGGACTGGGGGCAGCTGGCGCGGCGATGCAAGGCTATTTGCGCAATCCGCTGGCTGATCCGGGTCTGTTCGGCATAGCGCCGGGTGCTGCATTGGGAGCTGTAATCGCGCTTTATATCGGGGCGACTTCCGGACTGGTCCTGCCAGCTTTCGCACTTGCCGGGGCGGGAGGCGCCATGGCGCTGTTGTCCTTGATCGCGGGACGCACAAGCAATCCCGCGCACGGCATCGCGCTGTTCACGCTGGCGGGCATGATGATCGCCAGCCTTGCCGGCGCGCTGACGGCGCTCGCGATCAGCCTGGCGCCCAATGCCTTTGCAATGAGCAGTATCGTCACCTGGCTGATGGGCGCGCTGACGGACCGAAGCTGGGACGATGTGATGATGGCCGCACCGCTGACGCTGGCGGGCATATTGGTGCTGTGGCGGGCGGGCCGCTCGCTCGATGCCCTGACCTTGGGTGAGGAAGCGGCGCGCTCGCTTGGCGTCAATCCGCGCTGGCTGATGGCAATGATGGTGCTGGGCACCGGACTGACCGTTGGAACGGGAGTGGCCGTGGCCGGCATCATCGGTTTTGTCGGACTGATCGTGCCGCATCTCGTGCGCCCGCTGACTGACAAGCGCCCATCGAGCCTGATCGTGCCGAGCGCCATGGCGGGCGCTCTGCTGGTGCTGGTGGCGGACGTTGTATGCCGCATTTTGCCATTGGTGACGGAACTCCGCCTTGGCATTGCCCTAAGCCTGATCGGCGCGCCGTTCTTCCTCTGGCTGCTGCTGCGTATGCGGAGGGGCCTCACATGATTTTGGCATGTGAAAATCTGTCTATCCAGCGCGCCGGGAAGCGTGTGCTCGAAAATGTCAGCTGCGGTTTCCTGCCGGGCGACATCACGGCCATTTGCGGCCCCAATGGTGCAGGTAAATCGACGCTGCTTTCTGCGTTGGGCAATTTGATCGCACCGGAGACTGGCGAAGTCAGGCTGAGCGACAAACCACTGCCCGAAATCCATCCGCTTACCCGTGCGCGCAATATCGGTTATTTGCCGCAGTCAGGCGAAATCGGCTGGGACGTTTCCGTGGCCAATCTGGTGGCCTTGGGTCGCCTGCCGCACCGTGATGCGGGCATCGCTGAAATCAGGCAAGCCAGCGGTGCCTGCGGTCTGGATGCACTCCAAAGCCGCCCCGTCTCGACGTTGAGCGGCGGAGAGAAGGCTCGCGCGTTGCTGGCCCGCGTGCTGGCGGGAACACCGCAATGGATACTGGCAGACGAGCCGCTTGCCGCGCTGGATATTGCGCATCAACTCTCTTTGCTGGAGGTGCTGAAAGGCGAAGCTGAATCCGGCTGCGGAGTTGTGCTGGTGCTGCATGATCTCGGCCTGGCCATGAACCACGCAGACCGTGTGCTTGTGCTTCGCGATGGCAAGCTGATCGCTGATGGCGCGCCAGAAGAGGCGCTGTCACCTGAAAACATTGCCAAGGGTTGGGGCGTAAACGCGCGCTGGCTGGGCGAACCCGGCCAACGCGCGCTTATCACAGACGTTTAGGGCTTACTCGCCTTCGGCCAGCAGGCCGCGGGCGCGGAGCAGAGGCTCCACCCGCGGATCGCGTCCGGTAAAGTCACGGAACATCTGTTCGTAAGTCTTCGAATGGCCCTGGCCGAGGAATGTCGCAACAATGTGGTCGCCCATCTCGCGGTTCATGCCGCCGTTCGCCTCGACATAGCTATACGCATCATGGTGCAGCATTTCTGTCCATGTGTACGCGTAATAACCGGCGTCATAGCCATGCTCAAAGATGTGCCGGAAATACGGCGTGCGATAGCGCGGCGGGACGAGGTCGGAACGCAGCCCGATCCGCTCCAGCGCGGCAGCTTCAAAAGCCATCACATCGGTTGGTGCAGGCGCGCTTGGGTCAAGCGAGTGCCATTCCATATCCAGCAGTGATGCGGCGATGACTTCGCCAAAGCCGTGACCCTGATTGAACTTGCTCGAACGGTCGATCGCCTGAACCAGTTCATCCGGAATGACCTCGCCAGTTTCGTGATGGCGTGCATAGCGTTGCAGCACTTCTGGAACGGCGGCGAAGTTTTCGTGGAACTGGCTCGGGAATTCCACCCAGTCGCGCGCCGTATTGGTACCCGACAGTGATGGATATTGCTGATCCGCGAAGATGCCGTGCAGCGCATGGCCAAATTCGTGGAACATGGTGTTCACATCGTCCCACGTTGCCAGCGCCGGTTCTCCCGGAGCGGGCAGAGCGATGTTCTGCGTGTTGGTGACAACCGGGCGCAGACCCAGCAGATGGCTCTGTTCGACAAAATTGCTCATCCAGGCGCCACCGCGCTTGGAAGGGCGGCTCATCGGATCAAAGTAGAACAGTGCGATCGCCTCACCATCGTGGAACACGGTGTAGACGCTAACGTCAGGGTGATAGGTCGGAATGTCGCTGCGCTGTTCAAAGGTCAGGCCGTAAAGTTCTTCGGCCATATAGAACACGCCATCTTCCAATACGCGGTCGACGACGAAGTACTGTTTAATCTCTTCATTATCGAGAGCGTAACGTTCCTGACGAACGATACCGGCGTAATATTCCCAATCCCACGGGGCGAGATCGAAGTCGTGGCCATCCTGCGCGATCCGCGCTTGCAAAACAGCAGCTTCGCGTTCCTGCGTGGCGCGAAGAGCGGGGACCATATCGGTCATGAAATCGATGGCGCGCGCCGGATCTGACACCATACGGTCATACATCTGCCAATTGGCATGGGTCTGCTCGCCAAAGATCTGCGCACGGCGGTTGCGTAAGGCAATCGTCTCACGGATCATTGGTAGCGTGGTGGTCTCGCCAGACTGGTTGCGGTCCACGCTGGCATTGTGCAGCCGTTCGCGGACGGCGCGATTTTCAAGCTGCGCCAAAGTAGGAACGCCTGTGGTGTTGCTGACGGACAGCATGAACTTGCCATCATGTCCGGCTGCGGTCGCGGCGGCGGCGGCAGAGGTAATCTGGCCGTCTGACAGGCCTGCAAGTTCTTCCCGCGTGTCGACCACAATCGCAGCTTCATTCTGGCCGGTCGTAATCAGCTGAGAGATTTGCGAGGATAGCGAAGACAAGCGCTCGTGGATCTGACGCAATTCGGTTTGCTGTTCTGCGCCAAGCTCTGCACCGCGGTGCACGAATTGCGCATAGGTGCCTTCGAGCAGCATCGCATCTTCCGGCGTCATCGCCATTGCGGCGCGATTGTCATAAATCGTCTTCACCCGCTCAAACAGGTCGGCATTAAGATAAATGCTATCGACCATGCCCGCGATTTGCGGAGCAAGCGAAGCGTCTGTTGCAGCGATCGTATCGTTGATATTTGCGCCAACGATCTGGCTGAAAGCGCCGTATGAACGCGAAAAGACCTGCCCGGAGCGCTCCATGGCGACGAGAGTGTTGTCCATCGTCGGCGGATTGGGGTTGTTCGCAATGGCTTCGACTTCGGCCAGCTGAATCGTGATGGCCTCTTCGATGATGCCCTGCCATTCTTCGTCGGCAATCTGATCGAATTGCGGGGCGTGCATATACAGCGGGGAAAGCTCTGCAAAGATGCTCGTCGCTTGCGGAATGGTCGGATTGTACTCCACAGTTTGCGGAATAGTGGCCATCTCGGTGTCTTCCATGGTTGTGCAGGCGGTTGTCATCATAGCGATGACGGTTGTTGTAGCTAGCAAGCGCGATTTCATTGCGTGCGGACCCTTCTTCTCTCTCGTGTGGCGACAATCTCGATTGATTATACTGGTTGCCGTTGAAACTGTCTATTTAGGTATAGCAGACCAAGCTGCCAAGCGGCTGAACGAAGAACGCGCGATTCATGCGCGGGCCTCGGTCAGAATCTGGTCGCTTCGCAGTGCAAGATTGGCTGGGCGCGGATCGGCGTAGTTGCCATGGTCAAAAATAGCCTGTCGTCGGTCACTTCGGAATGCAAGGCCGCGAAGCTGGGTGCTGCCTGCGTTGTGATAGGCTAGCTCGGCTGCAATTTCTGCATAGTTCCCGGCTTCGATAGCGGCATTGAGAGCCGGACTTCGCTCTTGGCTCACCGTTCCTTCGCCAACATTGAATACCAAGTCGACCAACGCGTCAAATTCATGCTGATAGAGCGGGAGATCGCCAACCAACTGCGCGACTGATGCCTCGGCTGCCTTTAGATCTTGCTGCAAGAGCAAAAGGGCTTTGTCGTAAGTGATTGTATCGCCGATAGATAAATTGTCCGATGCGCGGACGAGGTGACCGACACCGACGGTAGGGTTGCCTTTGGGGTCGGCATAGACGGTGAGGTGCACGCCCTCTTCTTCTGCGATGGTTTCCATCAGCGCCGGGCTGACCGTTAGCTTGTCTGCGAAAGTGCGGGCGACCTCACGCTCCATTGGAGCGGAGATAGCGCTGGCCGCGCTGGGCTGCGCAAGGTCGTAGGCCGCGGTGCCGACTGTCGCGACGGCTGCGGACATTGCGAGGGCAGTTTTGCGTTTACGGCGGCGTTTGCGCGGACGGGTGACGTCTATCGCATTCTTGCGGCGCATCCTGCGGAGAAGTTCTCGTACCTTTGCGGCGCGTGCCCAGCGCGTGGCTGGGGTAAGTTGGCGTGATACGGAAGATTGAGGATAGATCGGTGTGGTTTGGCCCGTGGAAACGGGCATTGCGGTTGGCATTGTACTCCTGTTCAGCGCCTTTCCCACCGCGAGCTTCTAACATAACTTACTGGCCGGGGGCGCGGTTTCTTGTGTTCACTTTATCAACGGACACCGGCACCCGAAGGTCCACACTTCACCGCGCGCATGACACGTCTGACGCGATCTCAACCTGATCTACTAAATTACGGAAATTGCGCCAATTCACGGTAGATCGCGCCGTTCGGAGTAAGGTCACTTTCGTATAAAGCGAAGCCGTCCGCCTGCCATGTGCGGCACGACAATGTGCCATGCGCGGCAAGCCAGTCGCCGATTGGTGCGCTGCCCGAGTTGAGCCGTGCGAGCGTCACATGAGGCACGAATTTGCGCGTTTCGGCTGGCAATCCTGCGCGCTGGCAAGCCAGCTCTAACTTCTTTTGCAATGCCACAAGCGCAGAGGAGGGCGCCACTCTTGCCCAGATGAGATTGGGCCGGTGCTTGCCTTCAAAATGGCCGACGCCAGCGATCTCCACCGGAAAGGGCTGCATGGCCACGCTTTCGAGCGTGGTCAGGACATCGGCATACAGGTGCCGATCGGCTTCTCCGATGAAGCGCAGGGTAATGTGCAGATTATCTGCATCCTGCCAGCGCGCACCGGCAACCCCCTCCATCGCGTCGAGCAAAGCTTCGCAGACATCCTCTGGCGGGCGCATGGCGACGAAAAGGCGGCGTTGGGCCATGGCAGCGTTATGCCACGGCCCACCGCGCGAATTAAAGGATAAAGTCGGCTGCCGAGAGGTTCAGCGTGCCGTCCAGCCTGATGGCGTACTCAGCAGCGCCATCACCATTGACATCCGTATAGACCATCGCGTTGTTGCCGACGTTTTCCCAGCGCAATTCGCCTGCGGCATCGCTGAAAGCATCGGTGCCCACGAAGGTGTCTGCACCTGAATCGCCAGTCAGCACATCGCGGTCCGCGCTGCCGATGATGATAACATCGCCAAGCCCGCCAAACAGACTGTCAACGCCAGCGCCCCGTTGATTATAAAGTTCTGGCTTTCGCCGAACAGTTCATCATCCTGCGTTCCGCCATAGAGTTGATCTTCGCCGGTTCCACAAAACAGCTAGTCTTCGCCCCCGGTCACCGAACAGAAAGTCAATTCCACCGCCGCCACTCACCCAGAGCAAGGCCCTCACAGCTCCACTCGCCGATTTCCCAGCGCACCAGCCGCAGAGTCGGATGGCCGGCCGCTGCCGTCATCCGCCGAACCTGCCGGTTGCGCCCTTCGGTGATGGTCAGGCGGACCCAACTGTCAGGTATGGACTTGCGAACGCGGATCGGCGGATCGCGCTCCCACAACTCGGGCGGAGGCTCAATGGCTTCGACACGGGCAGGGCGGGTCATCCCGTCCTTGAGCTCCACTCCGCCGCGCAGCAACGCCAGCGCGTTTTCATCCGGCACGCCTTCGACCTGCGCCAGATAGGTCTTGGGCATTTTGTGCCGCGGCTCTGCAATGCGGGCCTGCAAACGTCCTTCGTCGGTCAACAGCAGCAAGCCCTCGCTATCCCGGTCAAGCCGTCCCGCCGGATAGACCTTGGCCGGCAGACCGAAGCCGGACAAGGTGGGATGCGGACTGTCATCCTTGCCGGAGCTGAATTGCGACAGGACGCCGAACGGTTTGTTGAACGCGATGAGCATGGGGATGCTTTGCAGTGCCGCACTGCCTATCGCAAGGCTGGGGGTAAGTAGGCTGCGAATTGCAATGTCCGAAAATGCTCAGCAATTTAAAAAAGGTTCTATTTGGCCAAACGATTTAACGGCTTCAAATGCTGAAAGATGTGCTGCGCTGCAAATATCAATGCGCGATCGCCTTCAGGGGGAATATTAGGCCATATCTGACGTTTGCGCAATTTTCAAAACTTAGAGTGCGCAACTGAACCAAGATGCTGTCCGACCTCAAGAAACATACTTACCAAAAATGCCGAGATTCCAGCTTTTGGCGTCAAAATTGACCAAGTTAGGCACGACAGAAGTCAAGGTACCTGAATTCACTCCCATCCAAGTGGCAAGGGTTGCAGCGAGCTGATCTGTCGACGTGCTTGGCACTAACCTTCCCCCATCTATCATGTCTTCTGTAGTAATCCCAACAACTGGCGGTCGTCCGAAAATGCGCCCCCCTTGGACAGCGCCGCCCATCACAAAATTGGTTGTCCCCCAACCATGATCAGTGCCATCGCCGTTCGAGGCAAGATTACGACCAAAGTCAGAGAGCGTGAAGGTTGTGATTTTTTGACTTAGTCCCCAACGTCGAAGCAGTCTCCAGAAACCATTGAGTGGAGCAGCAAGCGCCGAAAAATCCCCTCTTCCCCCACTGTGATTGTCCCAATTCCGCATTTCTACGAAGAAGACTTGTCTGCGCATGCCTAAGCTGCGTGCTCCAGCGATAATTTTCGCAATTGACCGTAATTGGCTTGCCAGTTCATTGTTTTGTATCGCCAATTCAGCCAATTGACTGTCAGGCACGCGTGAAAAAATTGAAGCCATCGTTTCACTACTCGCCAGCGCTTTGCTCGTCAGTGATGCGTAATCGTGCCTGAACATGTTATTCGAGGCCTCACCGCAAAGCGAACGGATCAGACTGGCAGCATCGGGAGCTCCGAACGCGCTGTTGGCTCCATCGAAGAGGCGCTCGACGCCGGTATCACTCACCGCGTATGGCGCATACAACTCTCCGTTCAAAAACGATGATCTGGCGGTAGCATTGATGCAGGTGAATTCAGGTCGTGCATTCGCCCCTCCAATTTGATCGGCGATGCGTCCGCCCCAGCCGGTATTTCCTCCGAATTGGAGTCCCGAAAGCGTCAGCGCTTTTTGCGAGTTATGGCTGAAGAGGCTAGCCGGGAGACGAGCTGTCCGTGCCTTGTACGCAGCGGCGCTCGTGGGTGCGTACAGATTCCCGATATTCAGAATCGGCGCAAGATCCCCTGCAAGAAAAACTTCTTTAAGAGGGGCGAGTTCCGGATGAAGTGCGTAGTGGGCCGAGCCGAGGTCATTCGCTGGCGTAAGCACAGTCTGAGCTAGTTGGCGGCTATCCAAAGTCAGACTTTGTCTTGCGGATGCGTAGTTGTTATAGCTGACCTCATCTATCGGAGGCATCGCAGACCAATTGTCGCAGCCGCCCTCGAGATAAACGCAGACGAGAGCTTTGTAATCGTCAGTATCTTGTGCACTAGCGGTCGATGATCCCAAGCATGGGATTAGACTAGTCATCGATCCGGCTGCCCCAACGGCAGACAAGGTTTGTAGGAATTCTCGTCTTGAGCGCAGCGCTAATAGATCACTCATTGTTCATTCCAATATAAGATAGCCGGGGGAGACCATGACACCGAGAGTGGCGAGTTTAATCCGCCTCTCTAAATCGTCTTGGGTAGCCGAAGGCATCGTCGTGATTGACGCTTGAATTGCCTGTTTTGCGGCAGGAGTAAGCTGGCCAGCCGCGAGGATAAGATCCAGTTTTTCAACGAGGCGAACCGGATCTTTCGCGTCGTCGAGGTAGGCTGAGAAATCGGGATTGAGGCCTCGATAATCATAAAAGCCGTCAATCGCCTTTTGCATGAAATTGACATAGGCGATGTTCGATTGTTCGTTCACCAATTGAAATTCTGGAGCAAACAATCCATCGGCGTCTATTTGGGTGTAGGGCGGAGAATAATCGGGCTCGTAAAAATTGAATACAGTCGGGCTCCATCCTGGGGATTTTATTAGTGGATTGGTTAAACTCGGAGGGATGCTCCAATGATCTTCGGGGTCGCGGACGCTGAACGCGCGGCCCCAATTTAGCAAGCGCTGGATGGGATCACGCAATCTTCCGGCAAATGATCCGCCGCTGCTCCTCGCTTCGCGGTCGAGAAGAATAGCTCGCCACACCGCTTTCATGTCCCCCCGTTCGCCATTGCCGTTATCCGCAAATACGGAGGCTACTCTTCTGATATATCCTCGTGTCGGATTGCTGGTGACGAGACTCTGGATCAGACGGCGGGAAATGAAGGGGGCAACGTTGGAGTGATGGAAGAGAATGTCGAGCGCACCCGCGAGGGCAGTTGGACCGCCACCAGAGACAGTTTCTCCTAAAAAGTGAGCTGATCCTTGATCGTTCTGTGCGGCATCAAAAACCAGTCGCTCACGATGTCGTTCTGGTTGGTCCCTTTCGGCCGAGCTATAGTCCATGCCTGTGAAAACTTTGGCAAGCTCGCTCACGTCGGACTGCGCATATGTAGCTATTGCCCTGCCACCACTGTCTAGCTTTAACGACCCATCCTGTTCGAGTTCGAAAAGTCCGATTGTGAAGAGTTGCATAATTTCGCGGGCGTAATTTTCGTCAGGTAATCGTCCCCGCCCGTCGGCCTTTCCGCTCCCAATATAAGTGAGCCATGAACCCATTGCTGTCGAGTATGTGATCTCCTCGAGCAATGTCCTGAAATTGCCGAAACTGTTGTCTGCAAGAATGTCGAGGTAGTTGGCGAGGCAAAAAATGCGCCATCTTGCTTGCACTCCGTTAATGCCGACAACAAAGAGATCGAGAAGCGCAAGGGTGGTCCGCTGACGCAGCACATCATTGCCGGTAAAAAGGCCCTTCCACAGAGGGTTTTGCCATGCACCGAGATTGCCGATCTGGGATGCATCGCCATAACCCTTAGCCATGAGCCAGTCCCAATTGCTTCTTGACCTTCGGGTTGCGAATTGCGTTGCAAGCCAACCCTCGAAACTGTCGTTGGCCAACTGCTCTATTGCGCCATATGTAGTTCCGACCGAGGCCTGCGCCAAAAATCGGCTAGCTTCGCTTAGCGCGATGGTTGGTATCGGGGTTTCGTTCGATGCGGCAACGGGCGGCGATGCTGACTGGCTCTCTTCACCTCCGCACGCGGTGAGACTGACAGCAGCAAAGCTTGAAGTCGCCAAGCAGCGGACACCCACATCGGCATCGGAAGCCTCAGGCTTTTCGCAGAGTTCTGCTTCCTGTGACAAAGAGACGGCCTGATCTTGTTGAGCATAGGGGCGCTCTTTCTCTTTTTGTGCGATCTCGTGGGCAACAAAGCTATATGTGGCCTGTTTAATATCGGCGGCTTCTGTAGGTCTCACATCGATTGAAGAGAGTTGATCGTTCACCATGTCCACTCCAGTTGTAGTGGTGGTGTATGCTAAAGGCTGGCTCACTCCGATAAGGACTAATACTTAGCCTGGATGGAAAAGGTTCGTTTCGGGATGACTGCACTCTTGCAAAACCCATGCTCTGCCGCAGTTTTCAGATGTATTATTTTTCAGTCGAGAAATAATTCAACTTTTGTAAGCGTGTTATGTGGACTGTGAGTTGATGAGGCGGTGCGGGGCGTGACGATTTTTATAACACTGACGCTTAAGCGAGAGTGTTGGAAGACGAGCGGCTCTGCCAACCCAATCGGGCATTTGGCTTTGCGCTGCGTTCCTGATCTAATCCGAACATTTGCAGAACATCGTCACCTCCGCTAGTCCCTCCGGACGATACCTTCGACCACCACCATCAGCCCCTCTGGACTCAGCGCCAGCCAGCCCCCAAGTGACCCGTCATGGCTCTTACTCACATTTCCGTCAAAGGCGCCCGCGAGCATAATCTGCAGGGTGTCGATATTGATCTGCCGCGCGATGCGCTGATCGTCATCACCGGGCTTTCCGGCTCGGGCAAATCCAGCCTTGCCTTCGATACGATCTATGCCGAGGGACAGCGGCGCTATGTCGAGAGCCTGTCCGCCTATGCGCGGCAATTTCTGGAGATGATGCAGAAGCCCGATGTGGAGCATATTGACGGGCTGTCGCCTGCCATTTCCATCGAGCAGAAGACCACGTCGCGCAATCCGCGCTCTACCGTGGCGACAGTCACCGAAATCTACGATTACATGCGGCTGTTGTGGGCGCGGGTGGGGGTGCCTTATTCGCCCACCACAGGCCTGCCGATTGAAGCGCAAACCGTTTCCAACATGGTCGACCGGGTGATGGAATTGCCCGAAGGCACGCGGCTGTATTTGCTCGCGCCGGTCGTGCGCGGGCGCAAAGGTGAATACCGCAAGGAAATGGCCGAGTGGCAGAAGGCAGGCTTCACGCGAGTGCGGATCGACGGGGAAGTGTATCCGATTGAGGAAGCGCCCGCGCTCGACAAGAAATTCAAACACGACATCGAAGTGGTGGTGGACCGGCTGGCGGTGAAAGAGGGCCTCGAAACGCGGCTGGCAGATTCGCTCGAACAGGCTTTGAAGCTGGCTGATGGGCTGGCCTATGTCGACCTAGCCGACGGCGCGGTGCCGGGCCGCGAGGATGAGGACGCCCAAGGACAAACACGTGGCGGGGCGATGAAGGGGACGGGGCTGCCTGCCAACCGCATCGTCTTCTCGGAGAAGTTCGCTTGCCCGGTGTCCGGCTTCACTATCGAAGAAATCGAACCGCGGCTGTTCTCCTTCAACGCTCCGCAGGGGGCCTGCCCGACATGCGACGGGATCGGCGAGAAGCAATTGTTCGACCCGCAGCTGGTCGTGCCGAATGAGGAGCTGACGCTGAAGAAAGGCGCGGTGGTGCCGTGGGCGAAATCCAACCCGCCATCGCCCTATTACATGCAGGTGCTGGGCAGTCTCGCCAAGGAATACGGCTTTGATCTGACGACCCCGTGGAGCCAGCTGGGCGAGGCCAATCAGGACGTCATTCTTTATGGTACGAAGGGCAAGCGCGTTCCGCTAACCTTCAAAGACGGGCGCAAGCAATACACGGTTGAAAAGGCGTTTGAAGGCGTGATCGGCAATCTCAACCGCCGCCTTGTGCAGACCGAAAGTGCGTGGATGCAGGAGGAGCTGAGCAAGTTCCAGACCGCGCAGCCTTGCGAGACATGCGGCGGCGCACGCCTTAACCCCAAAGCGCGAGCGGTGAAGATCGACAGTACCGACATCAGCCAGCCGGTCCGTTACAGCGTGTCCGACGCGCTGGCGTGGTTCTCTGCTTTGCCAGAGAAGCTGACCGATACGCAGAACCAGATCGCCAAGGCCATTCTAAAGGAAATTGTCGAGCGGCTGGGCTTCCTCAACAACGTCGGCCTCGATTACCTCAATCTGGACCGGACCAGCGGCACGCTGAGCGGCGGGGAAAGCCAGCGCATCCGCCTTGCCAGCCAGATCGGCAGCGGGCTGTCAGGCGTGCTTTATGTGCTGGACGAGCCGAGCATCGGCCTGCACCAGCGCGACAACGACCGGCTGCTGGAAACGCTCAAACGCCTTCGTGACCTGGGCAACACCGTGATCGTGGTGGAGCATGACGAGGACGCGATCCGCACCGCCGATTATATCGTGGACCTTGGGCCCGGAGCAGGCGTGCACGGCGGCGAAGTGGTGGCGAAGGGCACGCTCAAGCAGATCCTGAAAGCCAAACGCTCCCTCACTGCCGATTATCTGACCGGACGGCGTGAAATCAGCATCCCGGCAAAGCGCCGCAAGGGCAACGGGCACAAACTGACGGTGCACGGTGCGCGCGCCAACAATCTGCAGAACGTCACCGCTTCCATCCCGCTCGGTACCTTTACCTGCGTCACCGGAGTATCGGGGTCGGGCAAGTCCAGCTTCACCATCGACACGCTTTATGCCGCCGCCGCGCGCACGCTGAACAACGCCCGCGTTATCGCCGGGCCGCATGACAAGGTGACGGGCCTGGAATATTGCGACAAGATCATCGAGATCGACCAATCTCCAATTGGCCGCACTCCGCGATCAAACCCCGCCACATACACCGGCGCCTTCACCAACATCCGCGACTGGTTCGCCGGCCTGCCGGAAAGCCAGGCGCGCGGGTACAAGCCGGGCCGCTTCAGCTTCAACGTCAAGGGCGGGCGGTGCGAGGCGTGCAAGGGCGACGGGCTGATCAAGATCGAAATGCACTTCCTCCCCGATGTCTACGTCACTTG
>ENA-ORXU01000403-ORXU01000403.1-marine-metagenome-genome-assembly--contig:-NODE-403-length-51392-cov-5.008419_pt1 | contig 51392 bp, 45 predicted proteins | sample MGYA00237869_ERZ511484 | MGnify/ENA metagenome assembly ERZ511484 | reverse complement strand
TCGAAGATTTCTACTGCATCAATGGGTTTATCAAAGTGGAAGTAGTACTGACCTGTGATACTAGGATTGGGGTATATAACTGCATCAGAGACTTCAAAGCTGCTTGCAGGTGAGTCTTGACTACGTGATTCTAGTTCTTCAGGAAGCACATAATTCCAATGAATCGGATGGTCTTGCCCATGCAACCAATAGTGATACGCAGTTTCAAATATGCTATTTCTTGACTTTTCACTCAGCAGTGTAGCAATGGACACATAAGGGTCCTTAATTCTATCAAGGAACATATTAAAGTTTTCTTGAGTCTTCATATTCTCACGTTGTACAATGCTCAATAGGATCTCTGAGATAGCCGCGCTATTTGACTGTTCCAATGCTCTATGGAGATTTTGAATATCTCGGGTCAAAGGTTCTTCTCGATCCATGACATATTCATAGAGTGGTTGGTCTACGACCAAGCTATCCTGTGTCATCGAGAGCCACTTGAGCATTTTTAAGGCATCAAGATATTCCTGACGGTGATATCTTGCCGAAGAGAAGTCGTCCTCAGCTGATGAAGCGTTGAAATTGTCGTAATGGTAATTATAGCGTGACTTATGTTCTTCAGTCGAAAACCCATTACCTGGTTTTTCTTGAGGCGCATTAAGTCGTGATGGGTAGTTGTTGGTGCAATTATTTATTGCGTTACTGCTAATTTTATTCAGATTTGAAAAAATTAACGGCTCATCTGCTATCAAGCCACTCTTGTGATAGTACCGAATAGGAGTTGGTTGGTAAGAATTGTTAAAGTCTCGAAATGCGCTCTGTCCAGAGCGACTAAAAATATTCAAGGAAGGATCATTTGATGTTGTATTTTGCGTTCCTTGAACTGGTCTTACATAGCTTGTGTTGCTAACGTTGAAGAAGGGAGGTACATCGAAGTCACGACTTTGAATTGCCTCAAAGTCATTGCATTCAAATTGTAAGCCAGAAGGAAGTTGATAGTCAAAGTTCCCATTATTTCGCAAGGCTTGGATGCCAATATTCAACTCGTCGAAAGTGCATCTGCGAATCATCGTCTCGTGAGTGGCTAGTAAATTATCTGCTATAACTCCAAATGTGAATAAAGAGTTTTGCGCATCTCCAGTGAAAGTGTTGTTCTCAAAAATTAATCCATCAGCGGTTTTTACAGATAAGAGATGAACTCCAGCTTGAACTGCCGACAGGCTAGGATCTGGGACGTCGTCGAGGTAAAATTTATTATTATAGATTGCAGTCATGGATATGCCTCGATTATCAAGACCTGTATAATTATCTCTAAACTCACATTCTTGAATTATTGACGCTCCTGGAGCTGCGATTCCAGGTGCGTCTTGCATAAATATTCCTGTGCCAAGATTTTCAAACTCGCATGGTACTAGTGATCCACAGCCGCTCAAAGTAGCATTGAGGCATTGAGCGCGAATTTTCATAGATGCTTGAACCATCCTTATTCCTTCGCCATATGCAGTTGGGCCAGATGGAGCGTCTGGAGTGTAATTGTTATTTTTAAAAGTAGTTCCTATGACTTCGACACCGTCTGTGGCTCGATTAACAATAAAGTGAGCAAAATTTTTCGGTGATAAATAGTTGGCGTTGTTTTCGAATGTGCAATCTATAATATTGGCGTTGTAGTCAAAGGTGTTATTATTTAATGGGCCGGGATAGATGTAGATGTTTTCAAAAGATTCTAAGGAAATACCGATTCTGTTATTGCGGAAAGTTGAGTTCTTAGCAGAAAGGATTCCACCTCCTTCTGCTAGATCCTCATCGTCCAGCCTGATCGCTCTTTCGGCATTCTCTATAGTGCCTCCATCAACCTTTACGTATCCTTGTGGATAGTCTGCCATAGGAATTGAAGGATCTTTAAACTGTGTGCTTTTGGATGGGTCGACCATAACTCGTATGCCTTGCCATCTAGAAATACATTTATTTGTCAAAGTTCCATACACGTGCAATTCTGCGCCGGGCTCTACATAGAATCTACCTGCAACGTTCATCTGTAATGTGAGATCCGAAGCAATGATAAGAGTTGAGCCCGATTTTATGGTAACTCGTCCTTTGACATGATCTGATGGAGTGTTCCCGGAATTCCATGTTTGATCATTGTTGATTATGATTTCATCAGTAACTAGGGTTGGTATTAAAACTGGAGAGTTGAGGATAAATTTTCTCATCCTATCGACTTGGCCAAAAGAGAATTGATCCCGACAATCAAGATGAGAGTAGGACATAATGTTTCTTATATCTGGATTGTATGGATCTCCAAATCCATCATTCCCTAATGATGTGTATGGTTGACAGGTTAAAGGGTCTATGTCTCCATATTCTATTTTAGGATCTGCTGGGGTGTCGCATAATTTATCACCAGTGCATTCACAGTTGTATTGAGAGCCGTCAGAAGGATTTCGAGTTACATTTTCTTCGCAACTATTATGTTCATGGAAGGTGTGACATAGTCCGAGACAGTGGCCCATCTCGTGCGAAATTGTTCTTGTTAAACCAGATAGCATGTTGTTGTCAGGTGCTGTTCCTTGAGTGAAGAAAATATTATTTGGAGCAAATTCTGCACCATTTTGGTAAGTTAATTGTGCAGGATAATAGAACATATTGATAGCATCAGCATCTTCCCATCCTTCGTTAAAAGGCGTTTGACCATCGACTGTATAGTGCGTATCGTCGTCGTGATATACTATATTGCAATCCCACACGAAATAAATATCATGTTTATCGAAATCTGAGCGGAGGAGTCGTATACTTTCCTCGATTTGCTGGACCGTAAGTCCACCAGTACCATCAGATTTTCTAATCACATGAGGAACTATACGAATGTACAATTGCTCTCCATTGTCAGTATAGGAGGGGTCGATAGTTTTGCACGAATTCTGATTATCAGAAGGACAAGTTGTACACTGAGCACGTGCTTTAAGCGAACAGAGAACTAATACGATAATAATTGCTAAGGTCTTTAATCTGAAGCTAATCATAAATTGGAATTTTACCTCAATATACGAATATTTTTTAAGTTAACGTTTATTATCAGTGAAATGGTGTACTTAATATTTGAGATCCTAGGGCCAAAATGTGTTACTATTGAATCACACAGGCCTCTGCCTAACTGTAGATTGCAATTAGCGAAGTAGTGTGTAAAACGACAGATATGCGATTGGGACACAGTGTTTTACTAGTCGATGTTGACATATGCCTACCTCGAACCATCACCTTGCGTGCACGAGGAGGAAGCCAGATGGATGTGATAAAAGATACATAGCAAAGAGTAAAAGCAATCTCACTGTCTATAACGTAGCATGGCTATAGATATGCCAAAATTCTCATCTGCGCACTCACTCGACCCGCACCGTTAATCTATTGCTCCTTCCGCCAAGTCTCAAAATCCAGCTGAGGTAACTCTTTCTGATCACCTGCATGTCTGAGTGGCTCTACTTCATGGCAGCTACGAGTGTAGCTCAGTGGAAACTGCTGATAGAGCGCTGTGCCCTTAGTCTTCCAAGCGATCATCTCATCTGTGACTTGCTTGATGACTCTGGCGGGATTGCCTGCCATGAGCGATCGAGCTGCTACCATGGTGCCGGCCTTCACAAAGCTGAGAGCTCCTATGATGCACTCTTCTCCGAGGATGACATCATCCATGAGGACGGCATTCATACCCACGAGGGAGTTGCGCCCTATGTGCGCGCCATGGATGACTGCGCCATGGCCGATATGGCTCGATGGTTCTAGGATGACTTGCTTTCCAGGAAACATGTGGAGCACACATCCTTCCTGTACATTACTCCCGGTTTGTATATGTATATGACCTATATCTCCGCGTAGCACAGCAGATGGTCCTATGTAGACATCTGCCTCTATGATGACACTACCGAGGACGGTTGCCTGCGGGTGTACATAGGCACTCTCATGGATCACGGGTATGACACCCTCATATGCATAGATCATGAGGTGAAGATAGACCGTATGGATCGAGGAGTACTAGCGGAGAACGACGTTTTTCTCTTCTATGAGCTTGCGCATATTGATGAGAGCGTAGCGCATACGGCCTAGGGCTGTATTGATACTGACGCTGGTCAACTGTGCAATCTCCTTGAAGCTCATATCCGCGTAGTGACGCAAGATGACGACCTCACGCTGCTCCTCAGGAAGCATGTCTACGAGATCACGGACCTTACTGTAGGTCTGATCCTTCATCATCGTCTGCTCCATGTTGTCATCAGCTGACTCGAGCACATCAAAGATGTCAAAGTCATCTGTAGGCTTGACCTTGGTGCGGCGCTTATTGCGACGAAACTGGTCTACACACATGTTGTAAGCGATACGCATGGCCCACTGGACAAATTTGCCCTCGTGGTTGTAGCGCCCCTTGCGAAGTGTATCTACAATCTTGATGAATACATCTTGAAAGATATCATCAGCTACGCTGTGATCCTTTACAAATAGATAGATCGATGTATAGATCTTGTCTTTATGTCGAGTGAGAAGTATTTCAAACGCTTTGTCACTACCACCTAGGTAAGCCTCTATTAAGGCTTTGTCTTCGAGCTGTCTCATAGTCCAATTACTTTGATGCGGATATCCGCTTACCAATAAGAATTTTTAGAGTACAGCTACTTGTATATGCGTCTGATTAAAGGTGTGTGATAGTGATTTACAGTACGAAAATTAGGCCAAATCTTCTAGCATCTCCTAGATTATCGACTTCATTAACACAATATTAACCGGATTGCTCTGGTGATATTGATCATGCAAAGGTAAGGTACTTTCTAGATATGTGCCATAGCCTATGGCAGCCCTGAAGCAGCGGCACTTGAGAGGTGCTTGGATCTAGGCACACCTCCGTACGGATTGCGCCATAGCTATGAGGAACAAATGTCCCTGGCTGCGGTTAGATGGGATAACATAAGATCTTGCATGTCCACAGATACAGAAATCCATATCAAAGGCGCTCGCGCCAACAACCTCAAGAATGTAGACCTCATCTTGCCGAAGAATCAACTGATCGTGGTCACTGGTCTCTCTGGGTCTGGGAAGAGTTCTCTGATCATGGATACCTTGTTTGCTGAGGGGCAGCGTCGCTATGTAGAGAGCCTGAGTAGCTACGCTCGTCAGTTTCTCAGCCGTATGAAAAAGCCTGAGGTCGACTTGATCACGGGTATCTCACCAGCCATCGCTATAGAGCAGCGAGTGAGTGCTGGATCAGCACGGTCGACAGTAGGTAGCCTTACAGAAATTTATGATTTTCTACGACTTCTCTATGCGCGTATAGGCAAGACGTACTCACCTATCAGCGGCAATCAGGTCACGAAGCACTCTGTCACTGATGTAGTGGACGATATGCTGGAGATGGATGAGGGCTCGCGTATACATCTTACCGTACCGCTGTCAAGAAGATACTATGAGCGCACATTAGCTGAAGAAATCGATCATCTGATACAAAAAGGATATTCAAGACTCTATAAGGATAAGGAACTGATCGATATGCAAGAGTTCCTAGAAAGCGGTAGTAAAGATCTGAAGCGCCGACTCGATAAGTCTACGGACTATGAGGTGCTGATTGATAGATTTGCCCGAAAGGGCGCTAAAGAAGAACTCGCCAAGCGGATGACTGACTCGGTGCAGACTGCTTTTGATGAGGGGGAAGGTGACTGTTACATACATGTAGATAATGGCGAGGTGCTATGGTATAATAATCGCTATGAGCTGGATGGAATGGTATTCCTACAGCCAAGTCCACAGCTATTTAATTACAATAATCCGGTGGGTGCTTGTCCAAGATGTGAAGGCTACGGTCGTGTGCTTGGTATAGATCGCAATAAAGTGATTCCAGATCCCGGACGCACACTGTATGATGGGGCGATTGCACCATGGCGAAGTACTAAGGGAAAGACTTGGCAGGCCAAGATGCTTTCTCATGCCAGTAAATCTGATCTGCCGCTGCACAAGCCAGTGAAAGATCTGACGAAGGAGCAGCTGGAGCTTGTTTTTACAGGTAATCGTCACTTTAAGGGTGTCAACGATTACTTTGAGCAGCTGCAGCAAAAAAGCTATAAAATCCAAAATCGTGTTCTCATGGCACGCTATCGTGGAAGGACGACATGCCCTGATTGCCACGGTTCTCGATTGAATGAACAGGCGCTCTATGTACAAGTGGATGGTCGCAATATAGCTGAGCTGATTGATGCTCCGATAGATATCTTGGCTGAGAGAGTGCAGCAATTAAGCCTCAGTGAGCATGATCGTCAGATTGCGAGCCGGCTTCTACTCGAAGTGGAGACTCGACTCGGCACCATGCTCCAAGTGGGTCTGGGTTATCTGACACTCGACCGCCTCGCAAAGACACTGAGTGGCGGCGAGACGCAGCGCATTCATCTCACTCGTACGCTCAGTAGTAATCTGACAGACTCCATCTATATCTTGGATGAACCAAGTATCGGCCTGCATCCCAAGGACACGGAAAAACTCGTAGCTGTCCTGAAAAATTTACGTGATTTAGATAATACTGTAGTAGTGGTAGAGCACGAGGAGGCTGTCATAGAAAATGCGGATTATATCGTAGATATGGGTCCCGGTGCAGGTATACACGGCGGGGAAATAAATTACAGCGGAAGCTATAAAAAATTCCTCAAGGCTAAGAAAAATCTGACCAGTGATTATCTGACAGGTCGTAAAAATATCGAGCTGCCACTCCATCGTCGCAAGCAGGTCAATAAAATAAAAATACATAGCGCAGACACGCATAATCTTAAAGACATCGACGTAGAATTACCTCTACAAAATCTCATCGTCATCACCGGTGTGAGCGGCAGTGGAAAGTCAACTCTGGTCCGAGATGTACTCTTGCCCAAGCTGAAGACTGTCACTGAATACACGGGTAATCACAGCGATCCCAAGCTAAGTGGCGATGTGCAATTGATCGATGAAGTACAATACATAGGGCAGCGCGCACTAGGAAAATCTTCTCGTTCCAATCCCGTCACCTACGTAAAAGCCTATGATAGCATCCGTAGCATCATGGCAGACATGCCGCAGGCAAGAATACAGGGATATAAACCCAAGCACTTTTCTTTTAATGTAGAGGGCGGACGCTGTGAGACGTGCAAGGGTGATGGAGAAATCACCATCGAGATGCAATTCTTAGCCGATGTGCAACTCATCTGTGAAGAGTGTAATGGACAGCGATTTAAATCCGAAATTCTCGAAGTAAAGTACAAAGGAAAAAATATCCACGAGATTCTAGAATTGAGTGTAGAAGAGGCACTAGAATTCTATGAGGGTAAAGCTGATATACTCAGAAAAATCAAACCACTCTATGATGTAGGGTTAGGATATATAAAACTAGGACAAGCGAGTAGTACGCTTAGTGGTGGAGAAGCACAGCGACTTAAACTCGCCAGCTACCTACTTAAGGATCGATCTGACAAACGCCTATTTTTTATATTTGATGAACCGACCACAGGTCTCCACTTTCACGATGTAGAAAAGCTGCTCTATGCGCTTAATGCCCTAGTAGAAAATGGTCATACAGTTCTCGTAGTAGAGCACAACCTTGATGTCATAAAAAGTGCAGACTGGATTGTCGATCTCGGACCTGTAGGCGGTCGCGATGGAGGGCATCTGCTCTATCAAGGACCTCCCGAGGGATTGCCCAAAGTAAAAAAATCATTTACAGGACAATTTCTCGCGGATAAACTATGAGTACCTCAGAGCCTATCATTGCTCTCTCTACTGCCTCGGGAGAATCTGCTATAGCTGTCATAAGACTGAGTGGAGATGGCGTAATAGATATTGTGGGCGACACCACGGACATCGAGTTATCTACTAGAGATAGTCACACGGCTAATTATGCGCATATCCTGGATGTAGCGGGCACGGAGATCGATGACGTCGTCATCACGATCTATCGCGCGCCGCGCTCTTATACGATGGAAGATCTGGTAGAGATCAGTTGTCACGGCAGCAGCTACATCTTACAGCAGTTGCTAGAGCGATATATGCAGTTGGGTGTGCGCATGGCGGAGCCAGGCGAGTTTACTTTGCGTGCTTACATGCACGGGCGATTTGATTTGGCTCAGGCGGAGGCTGTCGCTGATATCATCAGTTCACAGAGTGCGGCGCAACACAGCATGGCGCGATCGCAGCTCCGAGGTGGTTTTTCGGAGCAGATCGCGGATCTGCGAGGGAGGCTCTTGCACTTTGCTAGTATGCTAGAGCTAGAAAACGACTTTGGTGAGGAAGATGTCGAATTTGCGGATCGCAAAGAGATGGATCAGTTGCTCGCCGATATAGTACCTATACTCGGAGATCTCGTTGATTCCTATAAGTACGGTAATGCGGTCAAGGATGGAATTCCTGTTGCGATCATCGGTCCACCCAACAGCGGAAAATCCACACTTCTTAATCACCTACTCCGCGAAGACCGAGCCATCGTCACTGACATCGCAGGGACCACGCGCGACGTCATTGAAGACACCATGCAGCTAGACGGTCAGCTCTATCGCTTCATAGATACGGCGGGCCTTAGGGAGACCAACGATCCTGTGGAGCGTCTGGGTATAGAGCGCTCCCGTGAGCAATTGCATCGGGCATTCATCGTACTTTATGTCACAGAAATCAGGGAAGATCATAGCGCAATTGTAGAAGAAGTTAGGTCACTTGGCATACGTCCGGATCAGCACCTGATTGTACTACTTAATAAGATTGATGAATTTCATGCCTGTCACAGCTATGATGTAGAAGAGGCAGTGAGTACCATGATCGGTAGGCGCAGGGTGATCAGCCTTTCGGCCAAAAACGGCACACACACAGGTCAACTCCAAGCAGCCTTGCAGGACATCATGACCAAAAGCAAGACGAGCGCCGGATCCATCGTAGTGAGCAATGCCCGCCACCATCAGCAGCTCCTACTTGCGCGCCAAAGTCTCGACAACGTACAGGAGGGTATCAAAGAAGGTCGTAGCACAGATCTACTGGCCCTAGATCTCCGACACGGCATCTCTGAGCTTGGCGAGATTATCGGTGAGATCAATACAGATGATCTGTTGGAGAATATTTTTAGGAATTTCTGTATTGGGAAGTAGGGTAGGGCGTGTGGGGATGTGGAGGATGTGTTGTATTACTCTTATAAAGAAGTCGTAATTGTTGATTGATAGAGCCAGCAGGTCTAGCTCGGCTACGCAAATACTGCCTATATCTCTCAGCTCAGCATCTTAGAGGTATAAAACTTCATCAGGCGATAGACCTCGTCGTAGTTGTCATCCTTGACACTGATATTGGTCAGTCGTGGGAGATGCTCTGCGAAGAAGATTTCTTTATTTGCCATTTCAAAGAGAGTGCTCGCAAAGGAGTGAGGATAAGGGAAATCACTATTTATCTCTAGGATGACATCAGCTACCTTCTGGATCAGGGCTTTATAGCTTAGGTAGAATCCTTTCTTGTTTTCTTCATCAATACTCTTGGTGTGATAAGCCTTGGCGGATTCAGCGATGATGATACGATGGAGGATCTTCTCGTTGACAAACTCTACGGTAGGGTTCTCCCTGCTTGCATCGACAAAATTGTCTATTATGACATCCAGCTTTTGATGAGGATCGGTGATGTTCATCATATTGTAGTCAATCAGGTAGCTGACCCAGTTCCAGTACCAGACGACAAGATAGAGAAGGAGGTAGTGCTTATTGATGAAGTAGCGGTAGAGGGAAGTCTCATTCGAGCCCATTCGCTTGGCTAATTTCTTGAAGGTGAACGCTTCTAAGCCTATCTCGTCAAGTAAGATGATGCTATGAGTGATGATGCTACGACCGAGCTTGCTCTCTAGTGGATCTCTGAGAGAAAGCTCCTCTGGTATCGATATATCTGATAGAATAACCATTTGTCTAGTGATGGTAGAGCCAATCGCTCTTGCCTATACGCAACACTTAAAGATAATAAAGCTATGTAAATTATTTTGTTAGTATTACTTACTTTTTGTACTATTGGTGTATATTTAACAACATGAAGAATCACTTTCAGCATCTCAAGCATGATCTGCCCGCGTCGTTAGTCGTATTCTTTGTCGCTATTCCGCTATGTCTTGGAATAGCATTAGCCAGTGGTGCACCGCTTTTCTCTGGTTTGATCGCTGGTATCATAGGTGGTATTGTAGTAGGTGTACTGAGTGGTTCTAATATCGGAGTCAGTGGGCCTGCAGCAGGCCTTGCAGCGATTGTTCTTTCTGCGATAGCCACGCTGGGTAGCTTTGAAGTTTTCTTGACCGCAGTGGTTCTCGGAGGTGTGATTCAAGTGATATTCGGTCTATTAAAGGCTGGTGTAATCGGTTATTACTTTCCATCTTCAGTGATCAAGGGTATGTTGACAGGTATCGGTATCATCATCATACTCAAGCAGATCCCTCACTTTTTTGGATATGACTCTGATCCAGAAGGGGACTGGAGTTTTCTCCAAATAGATGGAGAGAACACCTTTTCAGCGATCTGGAGCGCATTTGATAATATCAGCTTAGGTGCCACGATTATTGGTGTCATCGCTATGGTGATCTTGATTACTTGGAGTAATTACTTGTCTAAGAAAGGCAAATTTTTCAATCTAGTCCAAGGACCGTTGGTCGCTGTGGTTGCAGGAATCATCTACTATGTAGCAACTTCGGGCAGCGAGAAATTTGGTATTAGTACCGAGCATCTCGTAAGTGTGCCAGTACCTGATAATTTTGATTCCTTCATTGGCCAATTTAGCTTTCCAGATTTTAGTGCCATTAATAATCCTGAGATTTGGGTCCTAGCTTTCACAATCGCACTGGTGGCAAGTCTAGAGACATTGCTATGTGTAGAGGCAACAGACAAGCTGGATCCTCACAAGAATGTCACACCGACTAATAGAGAATTATTAGCGCAAGGAGCTGGCAACATCTTATCTGGGATGATTGGCGGACTGCCGATTACACAAGTCATCGTAAGGAGCTCAGCGAACATTCAATCAGGAGGACGCACGAAAATGTCTGCCATCATTCATGGTTTTCTCTTATTGATATCTGTAATTCTCATCCCTAAGTTGCTGAACAAAATTCCGCTCTCCGTGCTAGCGGCAATTTTATTTGTTGTTGGTTATAAGCTAGCTAAGCCGTCACTGTTTAAGAAGATGTATAATCTCGGTTGGCAGCAGTTCATACCTTTCATCGTCACCATAGTGGGAATCGTGTTTATTGATTTGCTCTATGGTATTGCTCTTGGTCTAGCAGTAGGTATCGCTGTGATCTTAATTAAGAGTTACCAAAACTCACATTTCCTCCACATGGAAGGTGAGAAAAACTCGGATGGGAAGATTAAGATGACACTAGCAGAAGAGGTAACTTTCTTTAATAAAGGTGCCATACTTAAAGAACTCGATAGTTTACCTAGAGATTCCTACTTGGAGCTAGATGTGAGAAAGACTAGATACTTAGACTATGATATCATTGAAATACTTGATGATTTTGCCGTCAAAGCAAAAGAAAGGAATATTGACATCAAATTAATTTCTGAGCGCGGTATCGTTGAGAATCCACCGAGTTACATAGAATTCTTCAAATTACATAAAAAGACATCCTTTACCCACGCTTAAATCATTTTCTATGCCTCGATCCCTGAAATATTACACACATACCAAGGAATCCCAAGCAAGCCTTTCACCCGAGAGAGCTTTAGAATTGCTTCAGTTGGGAAATCAACGCTTTCTGGATGGTGATATCATTGAGCGCTCCTACGAAGACCAGATCCGTTTGACCACATCGGGACAGTATCCTTTTGCAGTTATTCTCAGTTGTATAGATTCAAGAATACCCGTGGAGATAGTTTTTGATCAAGGAATAGGGGATATCTTCAATGCCCGCATAGCAGGAAACTTCATTAACCGTGACATACTTGGAAGTATGGAATTTGCCTGTAAACTTGCCGGAGCTAAGCTGGTTGTGATTCTAGGACACAGCTCCTGCGGAGCTGTCAAAGGCGCTTGTGACCATGCGGAGCTCGGAAATCTCACAGCCATGTTAGATAATATAAAGCCAGCACTAGAAAAAGTTAAAACCGACGATGGTGTCGACCGTAGCTCTAAAAACATCTCCTTCGTTGATCAGGTGGCGGTGGAGAATGTCCATATCGCTATTGATGAGCTTAAGAATAATAGTCCCGTACTGGAAGAAATGAGAAAAGCTGGAGAAATCGATGTGGTAGGTGCCATGTACGATGTCGCAAGCGGCTCTGTACGGTTTCTTTGATAGTCGAGTATGACGGTTCACATCTCGGACTCACTTCGAGTATGGTAACTATGCTCCTCGCATTGCCGACATATCATCAAGATTGTCACTATAGTACTTGCCCTGCCTGACCGTAATGACAAATCGAGTGTAGGTATATCTGGATGTATAGGCATGATGAGTTATGATTGCTAGTGTGTACTGGGGAGTTAATTTTCAGGAACATTACTCGTACGTGCAGCATCGTGATAGCACGCCTTGTGTAGAGTGCGCATGATATATTACAGATTGGCTTGGATAAGTCCAGGTAGTATAGCAATTGGAATCGGGCCTATTGTACTTGAGTTGTGCAGGTATGCTATTACATATCTTCCCTACCCACGCATGACGCACGTTTGCCAGCGTTCGCCAAGCAAGAGTAGAACTCACCACCCATCTATCACGTTACTCTGCCATGAAGTACTTATTGATGACTCTCATTTTGCTGACAAGCATATCCTTACATGCTCAGAATGCCGTGGCCAAGCAACTCGCAGCTGACCGTATAGCTGAGCTTAGGGAAGGGACTCTCGTGTGGGTAATACCTAGTGATAGTAAGAAGCTAGCGGTCATCGATGACAAACTAGCCGATGTAGAGACATCTTCAAGTCAGCGGACATACCTCAATAAGGAGCGCCGTGCTGTGATGAAGCAACAGGAAAGGTTTAAAAAGCAGTATGTCAAAGCTTGGAAGAGCCACTATGAGTTCAGCGATTTGGTGTACTGCTATGACGTGGACCTGCGTGCTTATAGGAGTGATGCGAGTGCTGCTGTTTTCTACACCATAGATGGTGAGGGGCCACAGAGTATAAGCGAAGAAGAGCCGCTGTATTTTTTGCGCGCTAAGCGTACAGATTACAGCAACGAGACAGCTATGGAAATCTGGCAGATCCAGTCGAGTGATTTTCATGAGCTGGCAGCGCCTTTTCCAGGTAATTACCGACGATATATGGCATTCCTTGAAGTGAAGCCTCACAAGCTCGTGAGGCGTATAGATGAGACGCTGCTTGACTCCTACTTGCGCTGGCATGATAGGTAGCCCTATCCTACCAGCTCACTATGCACACATATGGAAATGCCTAGATAGGCCGTAAATTTGCGCGCTACTAGCTCAGCTATTTCAATCATCAATCTAGGCTGCCACTATGCATCAGTACATCAGAGACCTCGCCACACATGTAGACCAATCCGTCACACTTAAGGGCTGGGTGGCCAATATGCGCGTGAGCAAGACCAATATCTTCATAGTCCTCAGAGACGGTAGTGGCTTTTGCCAAGCCGTAGTGTCGCAGGATGTAGTAGGTGATGATGCCTTTGAGCAAGCTAAGCGTCTCACGCAAGAGTCAGCCATCTCGCTTGCTGGTACCGTGGTCGCAGACGAGCGCCAGATGGGCGGATACGAGCTACAAGTTTCTTCGCTTGAGGTCTATCACGTCTCAGATGAGTACCCTATTTCCAATAAGGAGCATGGCACACGATTCCTCGCAGATCAGCGGCATCTATGGTTGCGATCGCGGCGTCAGTGGGCGATCATGCAAGTGAGGAATGCCATCATAGTAGCGATTCACGATTTCTTTCAAGGACGTGGATTTGTGCAGATGGATAGCCCCATCTTCACCGGTAATGCAGTGGAAGGTACCACGACGCTCTTTGAGACAGACTATTTTGGTGAGCCGGCCTATCTCGCACAGAGTGGTCAGCTCTATGGAGAAGCCATGGCCATGGCTCAAGGTGCGATCTATACATTTGGTCCGACTTTCCGCGCTGAGAAGAGTGACACGCCTAGGCACCTCTCTGAGTTCTGGATGATCGAGCCAGAGATGGCATTTTATGATCTAGAGATGAATATGGATCTGATCGAGGACTTCATCAAGAGTGTGGTGGCACAAGTAGTAGATCGATGTCGACCTCAGCTTGAGATGCTCGATCGTGACATAGACCAACTGGAAAAGATCAGCAAAGACTTCATACGTCTCAGTTATGATGATGCGATTGCCATCCTCAAGGGAGACAAGGAGATCAATGGTCGCAATGCTATTAAAATTCAAGAAGAGGAGATGGCTTTCGCCAAAATGCAAATCGGAAAGAACAACACAGAGATCGCCGAGCGAGAAGCAACGATCAAAGGCGGAGTCAAGAAAGGTGTACGCAAGCACAATGAAACGCGTATCCTGCAGCTGCGCAAGGAAATTAGCGACTACGAGGAAGCTTTAAGAAATCTTCCCAAGTGGATCCAAAGCGCACAGAACTTCACGCATGGAGAAGACTTTGGAAATAGCGATGAGACGGTATTGACTAAGGTATTTGACGCACCTGTATTTGTGTACAATTGGCCAGCACCGATCAAAGCATTTTACATGAAAGAAGTAGATGGCGATCCACGCTATGTCAAGGGAGTCGATCTACTGGCACCTGACGGTCACGGGGAGATCGTAGGTGGCTCAGAGCGAGAGACAAGCCTAGAAGTACTAGAGCGCAAGATCAAGGAGCACGATCTGCCCATGGAAGCCTTTCAGTGGTATCTCGACCTACGTCGATATGGATCTGTACCTCACGCAGGCTTTGGACTAGGACTAGAGCGTCTGGTGCGATGGATCTGTGATATCCATCATCTACGAGAGACGATTCCCTTTCCGCGCCGGTATGGACGCTTACGTCCGTAGTATTCGATCAACATCAGAGCTCGACTATCTAAAGCAGATTGCGTGCTAAGCGCTAAATCACCTTCCAAGATATAGATAGAGTGATACCAAGGTTTTACCTCGGTGGACAACGCTACTCGTTAATATGTGAGCCTTTAGTTGCATAACTACAATTATAGTTGTATATTTGCTTTCATAGTTGAATCAATTATCATGGAAAGACTTACAGAAGCAGAGGAAAAAATCATGAGGTACTACTGGCAGCACGGGCCGTGCCTCGTCAGTGCTCTGATAGACAAGATGCCACAGCCCAAGCCCGCGCACAGTACCGTTTCCACGATCACAAGATCGCTTGAGGCCAAGGGCTTTCTCCGTCACAAGACCTATGGCCGCACGCACGAGTACCACGTAGTCATACCACAGTCGCGATACAGTCGCACGAGAGTCGGGAAGGTGATGGATGATTTTTTTGAGAGTTCTCCACGTGAGCTTATCTCATTTCTTATACAGGATGACCAAGTGGATCCTGAGGATCTCCGACGACTATTAGATGACTTAGAAAATGGCAAATCATGAGTCAGTTTTTTACCATAGAGTATCACCTTGCCGTGACGGTCCTTTGGCTCATCTCCTATATTGGCTACCGCGCATTGCTCACCCGCACGGCTAGCTTAAGTATACAGCGCGCTTACTTGCTATGTACCGTATTCCTAGTTCCGCTCTATCCCTTATGGGCATTGGTCATGGAATCTCCTCCGACTTTACAGTTCACTATGCCTTTGTCAGAAGTGTTTTTAAGCCCGTCGCCTATTGATACAGCTGCTCCTTCGGAGAATGTTATGTCTATAGCTGACATAGCGATGACCATATATATTGGTGTGTCTATTATTTTCTTGACACAGCTGCTATGGCGGATGTGGACCTTCAGATCTCATGAGCGCTTTCGCGCAAAATGCGAAGCGTCAGATTGGTCAGCTGCTTCTTATTTCACATGGATTTACATAGATGAAAAAGCACCAAGTCCGCAGCGAGATGTCATACAACTCCATGAGACGGCTCATGTGAGATTGCGACATAGTATCGACAAACTTCTACTCTCCATCCTATCCTGCTTTTTCTGGTATCACCCCATGGTCATTCTTCTACGGAAATCATTAGATGCAGTCCACGAGTATCAAGCGGATGCCTCCGTGCTGCAATCAGAAATCAACAGAAAATTCTACGCAGAATTACTTATTTCTATGAGTGATCGAGGCCAAGCCTTGCCGCTCGCCATATCATTTCATCATTCTATAAAACAACGACTCATCATGATGTATAATAATCACACACCCAAGATGCTCGGTTCTCTATTATCAGTTGCAATCCTAGCAATAGGCATTTTTATTTCAGGATCACTTCTCACTAGTTGTTTCTCAGATACGCAGGATGAAGTCGATGAAGCACATAAAGTTGCTACATTACAAGATCATAGTAGTACCTCGGATGAGATCTTTAAGCGCACAGAGGAGATGCCACTTATCGAAAGGGCACATATAGGATTTGAAAGCCCAACGGAAGACGACTACAAGCTATCTCAGGACATTCTTCTAACTTACATCTATGAGAATATAAAATACCCAGATGAGGCTAGGAAAAAGCAAATAGAAGGTCTTAGCGTAGTGCAGATCGTCATAGATAAATCAGGTAATATCTCTGGTTTTAAAATCGCCAAATCTCTTGATTCAAGTACCGACGCTGAGCTTGAGAGACTATTTGACATGATGAAGAAAGATCCTTCTATGAAATGGAGACCAGGCATGCAGGATGGTAAGCCCTATAAGGTAGAATATACCATACCAGTGCGATTTAAACTTGCAGGCAGCGACAAGGTTATCTCAGTGCCTGCTTCTCACTGAGGTATTTCCAGTAGCGTCGAGGTACATGCTTTACATGTAGGCTGGTATTAATCCTTTCAGTGATATTGGTTGATTGAAAATAATTCTTCCATAAATCTTGGAATCTAATTTCCGCCTCATCAAAGATCTCCGGTGAAGTTTCCCAAGGGTCGAAGTCATCATCAAATTGTAAGGTGATGGTTTCGACCTTTTTCAGGTCATAGTGCAAGCCGTACTTCCGGACAAGATCATAAATGATCCAGCGCTGATCTGCATAGCGATCTGAGAAGTGCTTGGATATGACAGGAAGTACATTAAAATCTGGAGCGACATTGGCAAAATAAATATCGTCTTTGGTTAATTTAAATCGGACGAATGCCGTCATACGATGACGCTCTCTGCTGACGCTCTTCCATAGTTTACTCACGGCAAGCACGTCTGGATGTGAGAAGTCAGAACCAGCTCCTTTGCCGCCTTGGAGGATGTAGCGCATAGCGCGATAGATGGTGTTTTCAGATCCTGAGGCTTCGCTAAGCCAAGCCATGTAAAGTCTCCGCGACTCCATGCCGCGCGTATGTTTTTGTATCCCTGCCCACACTCGCTTTGCAGTGTCCTGATCAGTGAGTACTTCTGTATGAGAGTCAAATAGATTTACCTGATGCCGCTGTACTGGTTGGATATCAGGATCGCCGACCTTGTCCGCGTAGCATCGATATACTGCGCAGAGAAATCCCTCAAAGCTTCCATCATAGACGAGTGCATGCATGACTATTCAAAAAGTGATAGCTGCTTACCGAGATGCTTGCTGTATTTGCTCTTAGAATTTTGCTTGATTAAGGATTTAATCCTGTCAGGTGCGAGATCTCGTGATTCGAATAAAGGGCTATCACAAGTCATAAAATAGCGAGCCCGATTGAGCGCTACACCGATCTTCTTGAGATGCTCCCAATTGAGCTTTCGGAATCGTCTAGCGCGGATGATCTTGTTGACGCTTCTGAGTCCGAGTCCAGGTACGCGCGCTAGCATGCGCTTGTCAGCTGTGTTGATATCTACAGGAAATTGATCCATATTCCTCAGCGCCCAGCCGAGCTTAGGATCTACGTCGAGATCGAGATTCTTGTGCTGATCATTGAGGATTTCTTTTACATCAAACCCATAGAAGCGCAGCAGCCAATCCGTCTGATACAGACGATTTTCTCTCAGCATCGGCACCTCTGTGCCGATAGCTGGAAGACGACTATCATTAGAGATGGGCACGTAGCCAGAGTAATAGACGCGTCGGAGCTGATATTTCTTATAGAAATAGTCCGAGGTGTACATGATCTGCATATCATTCTCACCACTAGCACCTACAATCATCTGCGTGCTCTGTCCAGCAGGTGCATAAGTGGGAGTACTCTTGATGATTTTCTTTTCTTCCTTGTATTGGATAATTTCGTTGCGCACTTTAGCCATAGGCTTGAGGAAGTCTGCGCGATTCTTATCTGGAGCTAATTTCTTAAGTCCCTCTGCGGTAGGGATCTCAATATTTACACTCAGTCGATCTGCGTAGAGACCTGCCTCGCGCATGAGTTCGTCACTCGCTCCAGGAATAGACTTGAGATGTATATATCCATTAAAGTTTTCCTCTTCACGGAGTTTTTTGGCGACAGCCACTAGGCGCTCCATAGTATAGTCTGCGCTCTTAAAGATGCCCGAACTCAGAAATAAGCCTTCTATATAATTGCGACGATAAAAATTCATCGTCAGGTCCACCACTTCTTGGACTTTAAAAGCTGCGCGCTTGATATCATTACTCTTGCGTGTGACGCAGTAGGCACAGTCAAATATGCAATGGTTGGTCAGTAGAATCTTGAGGAGAGAGACGCATCGACCGTCTGGTGTATAGGTGTGACAGATGCCAGTACCAGAGGCATTTCCGAGTCCTTTGTTTTTATTTTTCCTGTCGCTCCCACTTGACGAGCAAGACACGTCATACTTAGCCGCATCTGCGAGGATGTTTAGCTTTTCTTTGATGCGGTCGTGATTCATGAGAGGTGATGTCTAGTGGAGCAATATATACACTGATATGACACAAGTCATTCCCAAGTTTCATGACTCTGTGCGTATCCGAGTATAAAGTAGTACGATTGGTGTAGTGTAGCCTATCGACTATCAGATAGTGAGACAATTTGAAGGCTGATAGAGTTGAGGTTTGAACTGTCCGCATACTGATAAGATGCTTTATAGATCTGACGCATTACGCTGTCTGACTTTGGGGTGAAAGCAACAGAGGTAGGGTAGGCTAAGACGTCATGGTAGAACATCATATCGATGTAGTCGTAGTCTTGAGCACCTAGAATGATGGCGTCGCTAGGTAGATCAAGAGACTGTAATGATTCTGTAATTGCGAGTTGCTTCGATCTATCTGGGATGCGGATAAAGTGACCTACTACTTCTCGGTGGAGATACTTATAGATTACATCAGGCTTAGCGACGGACCAGAGTGTTCCTAGTGTCAAGAATACACAGACTCCAGTACGTAGAATGTGGGCGCGAGCACGATCAGAAATATGTGTAATCATGTATGAAAGTGCTATCCAGAGCATTGGAGCTGCTAGTAGAATGTAGTTGTGCATCTTAGTGCTCATGATGCTGAATACAGTGACGATCACTATCGGTACGATGATCAAATAGTAGAGCTCAGCTCCGCGTTTCCTTAGAAAGTAGACCAGATAGCCAATGGCTACAAATAGGAGTGGTCCATACTGATCGAATAGTGATACGATATAGAAGCCTGCTGATCCATGATGTCCCTCTACGGCTTGTAGCGAGTGGGCACCCAGCTGAGATAGCTCGTAGCATGCCTCGAGCGCAAATCTCTGAAAAGTATATAGCAGCCAGAGACCTAGAGGTATGGCACTGAGGACGCCGGCAATGATGATGGGTATGACTCGCGCTTTTCTACCCGTCCATATGGCTTCCAGTAATACGATGAGGACGGGGGCTAATCCTACGATCGACTTGCTCATCATAGCGCCAGCCGTAGCTAGAGCGAGACCTATAAGTAGGATGGAATTGGCTTGTCGATTATAGATAAGACCACAGAGCAGTGCAAGGGTGAAGTAGAAGAGCAATGAGATGTCGCTGTGATCCGTGGTGATCGCTCCCACAGCAGTCATGCTCACCTGGAAGGATAGCGCTGCAAAGATGCTAGCGAGCAATGCCGTCCTGCGATCTGTAAGTCGCTCTGCTATCCCTGCTACAAGAAGAGGTAGTACAGTTATCTTGATGAGACTAGGTAGACGTAGAGACATGAGACTTATACCACATGCTTTCATGGATAGTGCGCTCTCCCAGAGAAAGAGAGGCATCTTGTGCAGCCAGATGTAATTGGCCGTCCAGTCTCTGTAGTCATATTCAATAAGCGATTCTGGATAGAGTCGAGGCATGAAGGGCTCCTGCATCATGTTCTTAGCCACCAGTGCGTGGAATTTCTCATCCCATGTGTGTAGAAAGGCCTCCTGCTCCCAGATGTAGAGACGTATCGCCAATCCGAGCAGAGTTATTAGCAACAGGCCTAGTCGATACTGGCTACGCGAGATCATACGAGTAGATCTTTGACCATTAATCCTGGGACTTCAGATAATTCTTCATCGATGAAAATGCTCCACAGAAGCGCCTCTATGGCTTGCTCGATCTGAGGAGATGATATAGTCCTGGGCGCGATGGTGAAGTCGTGAGTTACGCGTATGCCGCTCAGGTAGACGGCGGTGGAATTGATCAATAGTATACCATTATGCTTCATCCTAGCTATTACTTTCTGGAGAGCTTGGGCACATACCGAGCGAAGATAGGTAGCAGGAAGGTCTGAAGTATGACTTTGAGCAGCTGCTGTTGGATGCAGCGAGTGTTGAGGGCTCGTGACGGTCCTTTGGCCGAAAGGCGACTCGTAAGGAAGTCCACTGAAGAGGATCTCATAGCAGTGTCCAGTTTGCTTGTGAAAGCGCCCTAGAATACTCTCCACTGTGAAGCGTATCTCCAGGTCTGGAGTCCTGAAGAACACATCCCAGTATCGACGCTGATGATATCCGACTCTCTTATGGATATCTGCGGGAATGTGAGAGACGGGCATGATGAGGGCATCCTCTATAGTCTCCAGCTTACGGAGTCGATGTATATCGTAGAGGACACTGAGCATCCTGCCATTATTGGGTTCTATCCAGCCATTGGTGAGGAGGTAGATTCCATCGCACTTCTGACACTGGATCGTCCACGGCCTGAAATTACGTATATATACTAAGCCACCATTGCGCACGCTAGTACGCGGGTTTATCTTGCCTAGTAGATCCAAGGACCTGAGATCTATGCTCGTCTGGTGACAGCTAGAGCAAGTAAACTTGACGGCGTCAGTAGCTTCCTCTAGCCAGACATCGCGGTGCTGATCAGCAATCAGCGATGGTGAATCGTAGATATAGATGCCATCTGGGTCGGTATCATGCTCGCGCCACTGTGATTTCATGATACTCGAAGAGCTAGATCAGACTTATATGTGTAGGAGTGGAGCACATCCCAAAGATGCTACAAATGGGCAGAGATGGGGGCGTCAAGCGCCAAATGCGAGTCCGTCGTAAGGCGTAGATATGATGCTCAGAAGAGGGCGGAAAGATTCTCTGATAAGGATCTCCGTAGAGTTATGAAATACGCACTATTACAGCTACCTTTGCACCGAAATTTGAAAAGCCTCCAGACTTGAATACAATTCGCCTTACTTTCTTGATGGTAGCCTGTTTCTTCTGCACACTTGCAGTAGCGCAGCATGATAACACTGATCACGGAGATGGACATGACCATAGCAGTCACGATCACCCGCATGCGGTCGATCACGGTGCTGATGGTCATCACGAGCTCGGCTGTGGCCTTCACGGTCACCACGGCGGTGATTTTGATCCTGGCGCTACGGCGTTTCATCATATTGCTGATGCTAATATTTATAGCATAGGGCCGCTCGGCATTCCTTTACCTTGTATACCATTTACTCCGGGCAAGGGATTTGACTTTTTTATGAGTAGTAAGTTTGACTACGATAGTCATGGCTCTGGAGCCAATGCTTACAATGGTTTTGTACTGGACGGCGGTACGCTTAAGCGAGTAGTTGACGGTAATTTCCCAGACGGCCTCATAGAAGGTGTAGAGATAGGTCATGACAGCGATGGTCACTCAGCTATGTGCTATAAGGACAAGCTGTATCCTCTAGAGGCTAAGAGTACGGCTGACTTCGGCATATTTGGTGGAGGTATTACAGGATTTTACGATTTCAGTATCACTAAGAATGTAGTGAGCATGTTTGCAGTATTCTTGCTGATGCTTCTTGTCTTCAGGGCTATTGCCAAAAAATATAGATCACGACCAAGTGAAGCACCATCAGGATTGCAAAATTTTATGGAGCCGATCTTCTTGTTTATCCAAGACGAAGTAGCTAAGCCATTTCTAGGTAAGCACTATCTGAAGTATATCCCTTTCTTGATGTCCCTATTCTTCTTTATACTAGGGTTGAATCTATGGGGACAGATTCCATTTCTAGGCGGATCCAATGTGACGGGTAATCTAGCCTTCACGGCAGTACTTGCCATCTTCGTCTTTATAGTCGTGAATCTCAGTGGTAATAGACACTACTGGCAGCATGCGCTTTGGATGCCCGGCGTGCCGTGGCCAGTCAAGCTGATTCTTACACCTGTAGAGGTCTTGGGCCTATTTATCAAGCCGATTACACTTGCACTGCGTCTCTTTGCCAATATCACGGCAGGGCACATGGTGATCACGATATTTATCAGTTTCATCTTCATCTTTGGTAAGAACGGCACATTTGTGCCAGGTGCATGGGGAGCTTCGATCCCTACCGTACTTCTCACTATGTTCATGATGGCGATTGAGTTATTGGTAGCATTTATTCAAGCATTTGTATTTACTATCCTCGCTACTTCCTATCTAGGCGCAGCCTTAGAAGAGGGACACGAGCATGAAGCAGCACATTAATTATTCATATTTATAAATTTTCACATTATGACAGGTTCTATTGCAGCACTAGGAATGGGTCTTGCCGTGATCGGCGCAGGCATCGGTCTTGCATCTATCGGTGGTAAGGCTATGGAAGCTATCGCACGTCAGCCTGAGGCTGTAGGCGATATCCGTTCTAATATGATCCTCATTGCGGCCCTTATCGAGGGTGCAGCACTGATTGCGATTGTATTTGCATTCTTGGTAGCTTAATACCCGATTCAGAAAATTTCGGTTTCCGGGAGGAGAAGACGGTTGGTCGGACCTCCCGGATCCATTTAGTAATTAATGATCCTTTATTCTTAGACAAGTATAGACAGATATGATATTCGCTCTTGCAGATTTTAGTGTAATTACCCCAGACTTCGGTCTCCTTTTTTGGACGACTGTTGTCTTTGTATTATTCTGGTTCCTTATAGGCAAGATGGCATTTAAGCCTATTGCTGAAGCGCTGAGAAAGCGAGAAACTGACATCCAAGATGCTCTAGACGCGGCAGACCGTGCTAAGGCTGAGATGGCAAATCTCCAAGCAGAAAATGATCGCCTCCTTACAGAAGCTAGAGAAGAAAAAGTAAAGATCCTTAAAGAAGCTAAAGACACTAGCGCACGCATGGTAAATGATGCTAAGGACAAGGCTAAAGAGGAAGCTGGTAAGATTCTCGACGGCGCTCGCGTGGAGATTAATAATCAGAAGAGTGCCGCCATGAAAGAAGTGCAGAATGAAGTAGGCCAGATGGCTCTGCAGATTGCGGAGAAGGTCCTCAAGAAAGAACTCACCGGTAGCCAAGATCATCAGCAATACGTAAACAAGCTCGTAGACGATATACGACTCAACTAAGCTAGCAGCATGTCAGCAGAAAGAATCGCACAACGCTACGCCAAGTCCCTGATAGATCAGGCAATGTCCACCTCTGAGATCGACGCGGTCAAGGGAGATATGGATACCCTGGAGTCTCTCTTCAGCCATAGAGAATTATCTCTGATGCTCAAGAGTCCCATCATCAATGGTGCTAAGAAGATGAGCGTCCTCAAGTCTATACTTGATGGCAAGGTAAGCGTGATCACAGAGAAGTTTATCAATATCCTCATTACCAAAGGCCGTGAAGCACACTTGCCAGCGGTGGTGGATGCTTTTGGACAGCAGTATAATGAACTGAAGAAGCGCAGCTTAGTCAAAGTGACATCTGCTGCACCTCTAGATGATACGAGACTCGCCGAGCTAAAGGCCAAGATCCTTCAGAGCGGAGTGACACACCCAGATATACAGATTGAGACAAGCATAGATGAGAATCTCATCGGAGGCTTTGTCTTAGATATAGCGGATACGCAGTATGATGCCAGCGTACGAGGTAAACTCGATAAACTCCGCAAGACATTCACTGACGATTCCTTTCAAAAATAAATTCTAAATACAAGATAAATGGTCGAGGTAAAACCGGGAGAAATATCAGCAATTCTCAGAGAGCAACTCTCAGGCTTCAAGACAGACGCCGAACTCCAAGAAGTGGGATCAGTCCTGCAAGTGGGTGATGGTATCGCCCGTATCTACGGACTCAGCAATGCTCAGTCGGGCGAGCTAGTAGAATTTGAAAATGGTGTACAAGCCATCGTCCTCAACCTTGAGGAAGACAACGTGGGTGTAGTACTCCTAGGAGCCAGTGAAGGTCTCCGTGAAGGAGATACCGCTAAGCGCACAGGACGCATCGCATCGCTTCGAGTAGGAGAGGGCATGTGTGGACGTGTAGTGAATCCACTCGGTGAGCCGATTGATGGAAAAGGCCCTATCACAGGTACGACCTATGAGATGCCACTAGAGCGCAAGGCGCCCGGTGTAATCTACCGTCAGCCTGTGGATGAGCCTCTGCAGACTGGTATCAAGGCAATCGATGCCATGATTCCTATCGGTCGTGGACAGCGTGAGCTGATCATCGGTGATCGCCAGACAGGTAAGACTGCCATCGCGATCGATACGATCATCAACCAAAAAGAATTTTACGACAGAGGTGAGCCTGTATACTGCATCTATGTAGCTTCAGGTCAGAAGGCATCAACTGTTGCACAAGTAGCTAAGACACTCGAGGAAAATGGCGCGATGCCATACACCACGATAGTCAGTGCATCTGCTAGTGATCCAGCTCCTCTACAGTTTTATGCACCATTTGCGGGAGCGTCCATCGGGGAGTTTTTCCGCGATACAGGTCGTCCTGCTCTTATCATATTTGATGATTTATCTAAGCAGGCTGTAGCTTACCGTGAGGTGTCGCTACTCCTACGTCGTCCTCCAGGGCGTGAAGCATATCCTGGTGATGTATTTTATCTTCACTCCCGTCTCCTAGAGCGCGCTGCCAAGGTCATCGCTGATGATGGTATCGCAAGAGATATGAATGATCTACCGGATTCCTTGAAAAATGCCAAGGACGCCAATGGCGAGTCAATCGTACGTGGAGGCGGATCTCTTACAGCTCTGCCGATCATCGAGACGCAAGCGGGAGATGTATCAGCTTATATACCTACCAATGTGATATCGATCACAGACGGACAGATATTCCTAGAGTCTAATCTCTTCAATGCTGGTGTACGTCCTGCGATTAACGTAGGTATCTCTGTATCACGAGTAGGTGGATCTGCGCAGATCAAATCCATGAAAAAAGTAGCAGGTACACTTAAGCTAGATCAAGCACAGTTCCGTAGTCTAGAAGCATTTGCTAAGTTTGGATCTGATCTTGATGCAGCCACTATGTCTGTCATCGAGAAGGGTCGTAGAAATGTAGAGATCCTCAAGCAACCTCAGTACTCTCCTGTACCAGTAGAGCAACAAGTAGCAATCATCTATCTAGGTACTAAGGGTCTGATGAGTAAGGTGCCTGTGAATCGCATCAAAGAGTTTGAAGAGGCATACCTTACAGAGATGAGCAACAACCATGCAGGAGTATTAGAATCTCTGCGCACAGGTAAGCTTACAGATGAGGCCACGACAACTCTTGAGCGAGTAGCAAATAATCTAGTTTCACAATTTTCATAAGATCATAGCCGCATGGCGAATCTCAAGGAAGTCCGCGAACGTATAGTTTCTGTCTCATCGACACAGCAAATCACCAAGGCCATGAAAATGGTTTCGGCAGCTAAGTTGCGTCGTGCGCAGAATGCCATCACTCAGATGCGACCCTATGCAATCAAGCTAGGGCAAATCCTCAGTAATGTGATGGAGTCAGCTGGATCTGATTCTGACATTGCACTGGGTGCTAAGCGCGATGTGGTGCACCCGCTTATTGTGGTGGTGACATCTAATAGAGGTCTCTGCGGAGCCTTCAATACTAATATCATCAAGGCGGCTATTGCCACCATCGAAGGCAAGTATCGGAGTCAATACGAAGCTGGCCACCTGCATCTCATGTGCATAGGCAAGAAAGCAGCTGACTTCTTGACAAAGCGATATCCCAAGGCGACTTTTCACAATGACGACGTCGAGATCTTTAATGATCTACGATATGAGCGCGTGTATGAGATTGCGGAGCAGATGCTTCACAGCTTTGTGGAAGGTGAGGTAGACGTGATCCATGTAGCTTATGGTAGATTCCGCAATGCAGCGATGCAGTTTGCGGAGATCGTGCCATTTGCTCCTATCGCTCCACCTAGCCATGACACCGATAATCCTACTGGTCCACGTGCTGACTACATCTATGAGCCGGGACAGGAAGAGCTGCTCGAAGATCTGATACCTATGATCATGAAAACTCAGTTTTTCCGATACCTGCTAGACACTCATGCGAGTGAGCATGGTGCAAGGATGACTGCCATGGACAAGGCAACAGAGAATGCTGAGGATCTAAAGAAGGAACTCAAGATTACCTATAACAAGGCGCGACAAGAGGCCATCACTAGAGAGCTCTCTGAGATCGTAGGTGGTGCTGCAGCTCTGGGTGGATAGAAGTCTTGTGGATATGTCAGTGGTCTCGAACCTGAGCCAAGCGGTTCTCTCTACTCAAGCCTACTGTATCAGCCTAAGGATTTTTAGCTTCTAACTATGATTATACCCATTTCGTGCATTAGGCTTCGTAGCGAGAGCCGCAGGTGCGATAAGATGAGGTGCTTCTCTGACGAGGCATCACGAGCTACGTGCATCTCGATTGTCGCTCGATGAACGTTTCTGAAGGCTCGCTTTCACTTCGTAAGGCGAGGAGGATAAAGAGCTCATCTTGAAGCAGATGTGGCTCGCAGTAGAAGCAAAGCACGGATTGGGATGAAAGAAATTGCAACACTCAGGTAGACTTACAATTATTTAGTCACCATAAATTAATTCACCTACTCTAATCGCACGCACGACTACTAAAAATTTGCCCTCTACTTGCCGATAATGATTCCGCTACCCTAGCTCCAGCTGATCTACAATCTTGCGGTCATTGCTCAAGCGAGGTACCTTGTTCTGTCCTCCGAGTTTGCCCTGAGACTTCATATACCGCACAAATCCTTCTCTGCTTACATTTTGCACTTTCAGTGGTCGCATCACTGATCCGCTGATGAGGTCTTCGTAGTAGATGTTGAGTTGTCGGAGGGATTGATCTAGTATTTGGGCGAAAGCCCCTACATCCTCAGGCTTTCTATCCCACTCTATATACCACTCATGATGTGGTAATCCGCTCGCAGGATTGACCTGAGGCGCAACCGTGAACTCCACTACGCTTCCACCTGATTGAGCGATGGCAGTCTGCATGGCCTTCTCCACTTCTTGGCCTATCACATGCTCACCAAATGCCGATATATAATGTGCAGTGCGACCTGTGACTCTCAGTCGATAGGGATCTAAGCTCGTGAAGCTGACCGTATCGCCGATATCGTAGGCCCAGAGGCCAGCATTAGTAGAAAGCAGGATGGCATAGTTGACACCCAGCTCCACCTCTGCCAATGACAGACGCGACGGTGACTCTGTATGGATCTCTGAGGCAGGCACAAACTCGTAGTAGATCCCGGATTGGGTATTGAGCAATAGGCCCTCTTCATTGATATCATCTTGGAAGGCGATGAAGCCCTCACTCGCGGGATAGGTCTCGAGTGTATCGACTTCTGGGCCCATGAGTGCCTCTAAGCTAGCGCGGTAGGGCTCGTAATTGACGCCACCATAGACGAATACCTGCAGCTGAGGGAAGATCTCGCGTATGGTAGACTTACCGGTCTTCTCGAGGAGACGCTCGTAGTACATCTTGACCCATGGTGGTATACCGCTGATGAGTCGCATATCGCGATCATGTGTTTCCTCGACGATACGGTCCAGCTTTTCTTCCCAGTCCTCTATGCAGTTGGTCGCCAGGCTAGGCATCTGATTGCTCTTGAGCCACTTGGGCACCATATGATTGACGATACCTGAGAGACGACCAGTGGGTATGCCTGCTGTCTGGGTCAACTGCGGTGAGCCACTGAGAAATATCATCTTTCCCTCAAGAAAAGCTGACTTACCCGTGCGATGCATATAATTAAATAGCGCATTGCGGGCCGTGCCAAAGTGGTTAGGTATGCTCTCCTTGGTTATAGGAATGTACTTGACGCCAGATGTAGTTCCGCTCGTCTTAGCTAAGTACTTGGGCTTATCAGGCCAGAGGATATTACTCTTTCCTTCTAGGATCTGATCGATATACGGTCTATGGCCCTCATAGTCTCGGATAGGCACCGCAGACTTGAAGTCTCCATGGGATTTTAACTGGGCAAAGCCATGGTCCTTGCCAAACTCAGTATGCACCGCTTTGGCCAGTAAAAAGCGCAAAATGCTCTCTTGACTACTTAGCGCTGTGGCTGCCTGCTTGGAAATAGTTAATGAAATTTTGCGAGCAAATGGGCTCATCAGTGATGCTTTCCATCCCATAGGCGGCAAAGATATATCTCATCGCCATGATCTAGAATCTACTATCTGACAATTCCTGACCTGAGCCAGTTTTAGCTCACACGCCCCCTGGAAGATCCGCACTTTGCTCAGTCTTGAGATCGCGCCGGCGTAGCCAACCGCTACCAAAAATAACGAGGAGAATAAGCACGGCTCCCATGTAAAAACTGGCGCTCATCTGCTCGTGCTCGTCCAGAATTAAATAAGCCAACAGGATACCGTACACTGGCTCCAGATTGATCAATAGCACACTCTCAAATGCACTCAAGTGCCGCAGAGCACGGATACTCAAGATGTAAGCCAGATTAGTACATAGAAGTACGAGCACTGCGATGTAGACCCAGTCGATCCCCTGAGGTAGCCAGATAGAACTGGCGTCCATAGACTGATAGATACATACCAGCGGAAGCATAAAGAGTGAAGCACTTGTCATCTCGATGGTCGACATATCCACCGGATGTACGCCATCGATCAATTTCTTATTCCATGCCGAGAATACAGCTGCTAGCACCGCAGCGACGATTCCCACCGTGATACCCACATACATGATGGACTCTACGCCATTGACCACCAAGATCATCGCTGGTATAATCAGCAGACCTATGAGCACATCGCGCCACTTGATCCTCGTGCTTAAGATTGCAGGCTCAATGAAGGCGGAAAAGAAACTCGTCGTCGATAGACACACGAGTGCAATAGAGGCATTGCTCAGCTTGATCGCTCCGTAGAAGCCGATCCAGTGCAGTGCCACGATGACGCCTATCACAGCCATGCGCCAGATGATGGTTCTAGGTAACTGAGTGATTCGACTCCAGGGGCTTATCGCCCAAAAAATAAAGGCCGCACAGACTACTCTCCAAGCCACAAGTGACACCGCAGATATTTCTATCAGCGCACCAAGAATCGCCGTGAACCCAAAGAGAAGTACGGCTATGTGCAGTTCCATCACCGATCTTGACCTGTCTCGAGCGTCCATACCTGCGTAATGATAAGGCAAGCATAGCAATTAATTGACAATAGCACAAGATTCTCCCTCATCTCGATGCTGGAAGTAAAGCGATCCACGGATGATCGAATTACCTTTGCACCGCAAATCGATAAATCAACCACGTAACAACCTATCATGTCAGTATCCACAGGCAGTAAAGCTCCCCAGTTTACCTTATACAATACAGAGAAGAAACAGATGAGTCTTTCCGACTATGAAGGTCAGAATGTTGTCTTGCTATTTTTCCCTCTGGCATTTACTGATGTATGTAGCAAAGAGATGTGCACAATCCGCGATAGCTATGAGAAGTACGATAGCATGAATGCTCAAGTACTAGGTATCTCTGTGGATTCCCTTTTCACCCTAGAGAAATTTGCCGAGGAGCAAAAAATCAACTTCCCGCTGCTTTCTGATTTCAACAAAGAGGTCAGTCGTAGCTATGACGCGTTGTATGAAGAATTTGTATTTGATATGCAGGGCGTGAGTAAGCGTGCATCATTTGTGATAGATGGCAAGGGAACTGTCAGATATGCGCATATCCAAGAAAATGCTGGTAACCTTCCAGATTTTGACGCTATCTTAGATGCACTATCCAAACTATCCTAATCGACCCATACCCGCTATTCCTCATGATGAGCTCACACGATACACACTACCAAGAAGAGACTGATCTCTTGGAAGACATCCTCACGGATGATTATAGCTTTTTAATTGTCTATAATGATGATTACAACACTTTTGACTGGGTAATCGAGTGCTTCGTAGAGGTGCTCGGCCACTCTGCCGTGCAGGCCGAGCAGCTCAGTCTCATCGTACACTTCAAGGGAAAGGCAACCGTCAAGACCGCTAGGCTCGATGACCTCAGACCTCTACGAGAAGAACTAATCGAGCGCGGCCTCTCAGCAGTGATAGAGACCGTAGGACATCACTCGTAATTAATACTTGGCACCGTGCCTATCTACAAGCTGACGGAGGATCCTCAGCTATTTCCCAGTGTGGAACTAGCTGAAGCTGACGGATTACTTGCCATAGGTGGTGACCTCAGTCCGGAGCGACTTCTTGCCGCTTATAGTCGGGGTATCTTTCCTTGGTACTCAGAGGATCAGCCCCTCATGTGGTGGTATCTGAGACCTCGATGCGTAGTGCGCCCCCAGGAGATACAGGTGAGCAAGTCTATGCGTCGGCTCATGAGATCGACCAAATGGAAGGTGACGATGGATAAAGATTTCTCGGGTGTTATCCATGCCTGCAAGAACATACGACGCAGCGATCAAGATGGTACTTGGATTACGGGAGATCTAGAGCGCTCCATGATAAGGCTGCATGAGCTAGGCCATGCTCACTCGGTAGAGGTGTGGGAAGGTGATAACTTGGTGGGTGGACTTTATGGTCTTTGTGTAGACAGACTTTTCTGTGGTGAGAGCATGTTTGCTCGACAGAGCAACGCCTCCAAGGTGGCCCTAGTAGAACTCTGTCGGCACGTCTCTCTGCTCGGCTACGAGCTCATCGACTGCCAGCAAGTGACAGATCATTTGCTGAGTATGGGAGCCGATGTGATGTCACATGACGATTTTCAGGTGGTGCTCAGCAGGCAGCGGACTGATGTGGGGAAGGTGTCGTTGTGGAGTGCATATAGTCCTTCGGTATAGGTCTTCTAGTTTGAAGAAGGGTTGTTGTTGAAAGGTGAAGAATGGATTAAGCAACAACACAAATATTTACTATTGACTATCAATAGTAAATATATCTATATTTGTGCTATGAGCACCCAAGAATTACAAGGCATCCCCCTAATCCTCCACCTCCTTCATTCACACCACACCCTACGCCCCGTCCAAATCTGCCGTATTACTGGCCTCTCCAAGCAGCGAGTCCATATCATCCTCAAGTCACTCCTCTCTTCTCATCAAATCATCAAGAAAGGCACTGCACCACGGACGTACTACCTGCTCAAGACAGCAGACAAACAATCGTCCCGCACCCTTCTCGATCTCACACCACAGCAAACGGATATCCTCGACAGAGATTTTCTTCTCATCAAGCGTGAAGGCCGACAACTCACTGGTGCCGCCGCCGTTTGTGACTATGCACAATCCATGGACAAAGATCCGCAGCATGTCGCGGAGGAGTTCTTAGCCGAGCGCGCTCCACAGCATGCTGATGTAACGACCTGCTACGCATCTGCTCCGGACCAGCTCGAACTGCTAGAGGTAAAGACTATGATCGCAGCAGAGACCTTCTCTGGGTATCATTTTGCGGATTATCATACGGTAAGTCACTTTGGTCGTACAGCCTTCGCCAAGAGGCTTCTCAAAGCAAAGGCAAGTCGCGACGCCGTCCTGCAGCACGAGATCTTCAGAGAAACAGAGGCGCAGATTCATGAGTGCATAGCCGATTATGGGATCGATGCGATCGCTTTCGTGCCCGGGTGCTCACCAGCTGGAAGGGAGTTTATGCACTTCTGGAAAATCGTTCTCGATCTTCCTCTGCCGCACGTGCCGCTTGTAAGGGCTGTAGAAAGACCAGGTGTGTCGCCCCAGGTAATTTCACTTCCTGAGGACCAGCAAGAACATATCGCTGAGACGCTAGTCATTAGTGATCACGGTAGATATCAACATGTGCTCATCATCGACGACCAAGTACTGACTGGGGCGACCATGCACCACGCCGCAAGATTACTTTTAGATCGAGGGACTGCGCAGAAGGTATCAGCCTATTCCCTACTCTATGATCAAGAGACATAGCTCAATAAGAAAAAGAGATTTTCTCGGGATATCCAGCGCCTACAGACGCATTAGGCTCCGCGAGTCTCGATGACTCGCGAGAATCTACGGACCTATATACCCTAAGTCCTCAACAAAGGCTACTAGCAAGGGAAAATAGCTAGTCAACCACACTCGTTCCTACTTGTCTTAAGCTGGATAAGTGCCTAGTCGGTCACATTGCTAGACCGCCTGTCTGAGCTCAGCTCCCTGTTGGCGTTTCGCTTCCTTGGCAGCAAAGGCTGAAGCCGCATCACGCACCCACTCGCCACGCTCATGTGCGCGCACACGAGCTCCTAGTCTCTCGCGATTACAGGGGCCATCGCCCTTGACCACTCGCCAAAACTCATCCCAATCGATAGCACCGAAGTCATAGTGACCGCGCTCCTCATTCCATTTCAAGTCGGGATCAGGTAAAGTGATATTAAGAGTCTTAGCCTGTTCGGCACAGATGTCTACAAATTTTTGACGGAGCTCATCATTGGTAAATCTCTTGATCTTCCACTTCATCGACTGAGCCGTATGCGGAGATGATGCATCACTAGGACCAAACATCATCATGCTCGGCCACCAAAATCTATTGACGCTTTCCTGCAGCATATCGCGCTGCTCCTGCGTACCCTTGCTCAGTGTGAGCAATAGCTCAAATCCCTGTCGCTGATGGAAGCTCTCTTCTTTGCATACACGCACCATCGCGCGAGCATATGGTCCGTAGCTACAGCGGCAGAGAGGAACTTGATTCATGATAGCTGCGCCGTCTACAAGCCAGCCTATCGTCCCCATATCCGCCCAGGTGAGCGTGGGATAGTTAAATATGTTACTGTACTTCGCCTCCCCAGAGTGTAGCTGACTGATCATTTCATCACGTGAGATACCGAGAGTCTCTGCGGCAGCATAGAGATAGAGTCCATGACCAGCTTCATCTTGCACTTTAGCAAGCAGAGCGGTCTTGCGACGTAGACTTGGAGCACGAGTGATCCAGTTCCCTTCAGGTAACATACCCACGATTTCAGAGTGCGCATGCTGTGATATCTGTCTTATGAGCGTCTGGCGATATTTCTCAGGCATCCAGTCCTTGGGCTCGATCCGCTGCTCAGCATCTATACGATCCTGAAATCTCTGTTCCATGTCAAGTGTCGTCATGATCTATCCTATTTTGATGCCTCCTAGCCACAGATCTTGCATTTGCATGACAATGCTCTGCCGATCCAGCCGCTCACTCCGCTGATAAAGCCAAGTAAGACTAGCAAGGAGACTATGTACGATAATATAAGGAGAAATGTCTCTGATTTGTTTGCGAGTGACGCCCGCATTGATGATGGATGTCAGCTGCTTTTCATATGCGCGACGTGCTTCTAGAAATTGCGTGCTCACGGGCTCTTCTAGGTGCTTCCACTCATCTGTATGGACCAGCATACTCGCTGGATGATCCATGGCCATCTCTATGTGTAGAGCGATTACACCTCGCAACTGCTCCAGTGGCTCACAAGCTTGCTCCAGCACGAGCTCCATGCCTCTAGCATAGGCTTCAGCACTTTGCGTACAGATGAGTTGTAGCAACTCTTGCTTACCCTGTATATGACTGTATAGACTAGATACCTCTAGCTCCACATCAGCAGCTATAGATCGCATACTGGTCGCCTGATAGCCCTTTCGGGCAAATTGTAGTGCCGCTGCCCGCAAGATCTCTCTCTTGCGCTCACTTACACCTGTCATCGCAGGGTATATGGGGCTCATTGCTTCCATCATTCATCAAAGCTTATGGCTACCGTGCTATCTGTAGGTACGGCCTGGCAGGTAAGGACATAGCCAGCCTTGACTTCATCTTCCTCAAGTGCGTAATTCACCGCCATGGCTACATCACCTTTTTTAACTCTTGCCTTGCACGTACTGCATACACCACCCTTACATGCATACGGTAGATCAGCTCCCTGGTGCAAGGCTGCATCGAGGATGCTCTCATCCGTCTCATCCATGATAAAAGTCATGTCGAGACCGTCAAGCGTAATCGTGACCATCGATTCCGTCTGCCCTAGGGAATGACGCACCTCGGCTTTCTGCTCTACGGATACGGCTCCCGGTGCGGTAAATAGCTCATAAGAGATCTTTTCTTGCTCTACACCAGCTTCCAAGAGAGAAGCCTCCACTGCGCGTATCATCGATTCTGGACCACACAGAAAGTACTGATCCACGGCCTGTGGCTGGAAGAGATACTTGGCATAGTGCGCACTCTTCTCTGCATCGATACGACCATAGAACCACTCTGATTGTAATCGCTCGCGGCTGAGTACATAGTGGAGTTGAAATCTCTGAAGGTATCGATTTTTAAGCGCTTCCAGTTCTTCCTTAAAGATGATGCTGTCCGTCTTACGAGAACCATAAAATAGATCAATCTCAGCCTCCGTATCGCCTTCCAGCGTCTCCGTGATGATACTGAGAATCGGCGTGATACCACTTCCTGCGGCGAAGCATACGTATCGTGCTCCTTGATTAGACTTTTGGTCCTTTCGGACAAATGAGCCAGCAGGAGTCATCACCTCCATCTTATCTCCCACCTGCAACTCCTCATGTACGTATCCAGAAAACTTTCCCTCAGGCACTCGCTTTACAGCCACGCGCCACTCGCTACTCGATGGATGTGAACAGAGAGAATAAGATCTGCGTAGTTCTTGGCCACCTCGGACGAGCTTGAAAGTCAAGTACTGTCCAGGTACATAGTGGAAAGACTCCTGGAGATCCTGAGGCACATCAAGACGTATGCTTATGCAATCTTCTGTCTCTTGTGTGAGATCGGCAACGGTAAGGGTGTGAAACATAGTAAATACGAACGTTCGTTCGGGTGCAAATATACGAGATGCGTCATACACGATCCCACCATACCATCTCACATCACTAAACGGTCAATCTGATGGACTGGAGCTTATCATTCAGCGTACTGATAGCAACCATGGCACGGGCAGCTAATTTCTGCTAGACCATCTCCCGCAGCGGTAGACACTTTCAGCACGAGACACATAACTTACCTTTAAGCCTCATCACCGATACGAGTCCACATGAACCAACAAAAGTCTTACCGATCCGTCTTTGCACTATTAACAGTGCTTTTCTTCCTCTGGGGGTTTATTACAGTGCTTGTTGACTCTCTTGTACCTCGTATCAGAGAGCTCTTTGAGTTGAGTTATGCGGAGGCTACGATGGTGCAGTTTGCTTTTTTTGGTGCTTACTTTCTCCTATCTATTCCCGCCAGTTTTATCTTGACCAAGATCGGCTACAAGCGTGGTATTATCCTCGGTCTATTGACGATGGCGCTGGGTTGCTTTCTCTTCTATCCCGCTGCATCTATGCGGGAGTTTTACATCTTCTTACTGGCCTACTTTATCCTGGCAGGTGGCATGACAATCTTGCAAGTAGCGGCTAATCCCTATGTCGCTGTGCTTGGACCAGAGTCAAGTGCCAGTAGTCGGCTCAATCTGTCTCAAGCATTCAACTCGCTCGGTACAGCAATTGCACCAGCAGTAGGAGCGCTATTTATCCTCAGTGACTCGGTGAAGACCGGTGCTGAGATCGAAGGTCTCACGGAGCAAGCTCGAGCAAGCTACTTGGCTACAGAGGCTGCAGCTGTGCAGACGCCTTTCCTTGGGATCGGTGGCTTCATTGCTGTCATTGCTATCATCTTCTTGTTCATCAAATTGCCCCAGCTCATCAATGAGCGAAGTACAGGAACCTACTTTGAGGCATTCACTAAGACTAATCTGATGCTGGGTGTCCTCGGTATCTTCTTCTATGTAGGCGCAGAAGTGTCTATAGGTACTTTCCTCGTCAACTACTTCCAGGAGATGGGGCTCGCAGATGTCATCAAGAGCAGTCCGGGACTCATGTCTCTCGCAGATACCGTCGCATCGGCATTTGGTAAATCACTAGAGGGCGCTGATGACAAAGCATTGCTAGGCATCTTCGTCATATTCTACTGGACGGGTGCTATGGTAGGACGCTTTATAGGCTCTTACTTGACCAAAATCATGCGGCCAGGATTTGTCCTTGGCATCTTCGCATCCACGGCGATCGCACTCATCATCATATCTATATCCAGTACTGGTCTAGTAGCTATGTGGAGCATCCTAGCAGTCGGACTATTCAACTCGATCATGTTTCCTACCATCTTCACCCTCGCGCTGGATGGTATCGGTGACCTAAAGCCTATCGGATCCGGCCTGCTCTGTACAGCTATTGTCGGTGGTGCACTGGTGCCACTGGTATGCGGCGCATTGATCGATACGAGTGGATTTGGATTTGCCTTTGCGGCGGTGACGGTCTGCTATGCCTACATCTTATTCTATGGCATCAAGAATGCTCGGAGAGTGATGGCTGTGTAGGAATTTCTCATTAGTTCTTATATCGAACTCCAATCATCAGAAAGCCAGGGAAATCTCTGTACTCACTGTGAACAGATTTGAAGAGTCGAATCTCTGAGCTAGTGATGGTCCTCCCAGCCAAGTTGTTTACATTATTACCTGTGATAGTGAGTGTCCAGTGTTTGCTAAACACATAATCTCCTTTTAGTCCAAATTGAACAACGTCCCTCCTGGCAATGCTATTTCGGTTTTGTTGATAAGCGAGTGTGGTACTGAGATTCCACTTAGCGAAGCCTAGCTTTAGTTTCAGGGAAGCCGTATAAGTGCGGTTAACATGCTGCAGGCTCACTTGATCGATACGATTCCGATTGTAAGCTAGGCTTAGTTTTGCACTCAGATAATTGGTAAAGTCTTTCGAGATTGATGATGACAGATTGAGCATCTCATTCCTCTGCAAATTGTCAGCCTCGAATTGAGTTATTATATAGAGCCCTCGTGCACTCCATCGCGTTGAAGAATTGAGACGTTTTAGAAGAAAAGAAGTAGTCTGCAGCGATTTGCTACGATCTGCATACGAGATCGATTCAAGTAATGTATTATCAAGAGGTTCATACGTAATGGCCACAGGATTGAAAGACTGAGAAATGGAGAGATTCGTGAATAAATGTAGGCCAGAAACAATTTGACTAACTTCATGAAACACAAAGATGGATTGCTTCCGCTCTGTCTTAATAGCTTTTAGATTATATCGCCTAAGTATATTCTGCTCAGAGATCAAAAGCATGTTTCTAAAATTGTCTAACGGTGCTATGTTCGCAGATAGCCTGGCATTGACAGCTATTTTGGAATTCAATGAGATGGGATGCGCATACCGAGCGAAGAAATTATACAGTACATCCGTTGATCGCTCGAGGAGGTCAACACGTTGCTGTACAGCAGATATCGATCCCTCTAGATGCAGTTGTTTTCTCTCATTCTTCCATCTCAGCTCTTGATGCGCAGTGATGCCCTCTCGCGAAGACTCAATACTCACCTGTCGTAAGGTCTCGAACGATGCAAAGTCTTTCCAAGAACTCTCTGTATCAAGCTTATCTGATTCTCCAAGTACAATACTGCGAAATCTCCACAAACCAGAAGAATGCTCATATGTCAACTTCGCTTCATGCTGCACGGTGCGCTCTGGACTCTCATAACGTAGCTGTCTTGTAAAATCAGACAATAGAGCCTGCTCCGTGGAAATTTCTCTACGATCTTGCTTATCAGTGAGTAAGCCACTATACTCTATGCTCATCTGGTGAGTTGACGCTACAAATAGTGGCATCGTTACTGACCAGCTACCACTGATGTCAGATAGCTTGGTGTCTGTATCGTCTCCTATGAGCCGGCGGTTGTAAGACTGTGCGCTTTGCATGCGCTGTGATATCCCCTTGACAGAGACATCTATCTCTGTATCCTTGAGCCAGCCATGCTCGCCTTGCATGACATATCTTCCAAACCATAATGTAGCTCCAGCGTCATTCTGGAATACGCCATCTATCTGAAGGCTATCTCCTATAAGATAAATATCTGACTTTCTCTGTCCTGATTGATCTATGCGATCTCCGATGGCACGAAAACTGTGACGTGTTCCTTTACTCGAGGTGGACTCGTATACCAAAGACGCCGTGTGAGATGACTGCTCTCGACGTCCCACTACTGGTCTAAGCGCTAAAGGAATAGCATCCTCCGGCTTACCTCCAGTGCGATTGAGCACTTCGAGATAGCTAGACTGCAAACTGCCGTAAGTGCCTGCATCTAGATTGGCCTTGCCGACATTGTTGGATCGTAAGAATTCTGTGTGCCCGAAGTTAGCACCAGCTTGATATCCGCTCGCATCTACAGAGTACTTGTGAGAGGCGCCAGCAGCTGCTTCCAGGTCATATCTGTAGACTCTTGCAACGCTATCTCGCAACTGGATGTCAAGCGCGACTTTTGAGCTAGGCAGGAAACTAGTACGATTCCTAAAATCACGGTAATTTTCTATGATCTCAATTTTCTCTACATCCTCAAGACGTATACCGTCTGTGGCAAGCCCATGCTGATCGTTGAGGATATCTCTACCTGATAAGAGCAATTTATCGATTCGCTTGCCCTTATACATGATGGATCCTGAGTCGTCGATATAGACTCCTTCGAGTCGATTGAGTACTTCACCAAGACTACGATCGCCAAGTCTCTGGTAACCCTCTATATCATAGGTAATCGTGTCTCCATCGACCTTGATATATATTCTCTCAGCTACTATGTCCTCAGAATCAGTGAGGAAGGAAGAAGGTTCTAGTACGAACATGATGGCCTCCAAATTAGCCAAAGAATCGAGGTCAATCCGCTGATTTTTATACCCGAGATAACTAGCTTCGAGATAAGCTACAGAAGTGTCTATTCTCAATAACCAGTTGCCTTCGACATCCGTAGAGCAAAAGCTGCCAAATGCTCCCGTGTTGCTGTAAGCAATCACATTAGCTGGAAATAGAACCTGACCAGACCTAGATTTTACCGTGCCAGATGCTGTATTCTGAGCCACCGCAATAGTCCCACTCATTAATACAAATATGACCAATACTGAACTAATCATATATCGATGTACCATCATGACCTTTATAGGACTCTCTATGAATATCGAATTTATCAAATTGAAAAGGGCTAAAAGATATTGCGCCACTAGGTGCATTTTCCAAAATCAACTCTTCTTATAAACTCCGTCACAAGTTACACTTATATAAACAATCATGTAACTTACCTCAACCGAATCAGCTTTAGAAGCGCCACTGCACCCAAATTTCTTACAAGCTCTTATCGAAGACATGCACATTGCATAGAGTCAATAGAACTTACACCATCAGACAAGTAGATATATGATCCTCAGGTCTGAGAAATGCCAGTGACATCTCACCTACCGCCTTTGCGTAAATTTATCATCTCTTCTGATGTAAGGACTTTATCAGAGGCAGTCACACTTATGGCCTCAAACTGATCGCAATCTGGTAAACTTATAGACATCGCAGTGATCATGTGCTTTCCAGTGTCATACTCAACAATAAGCCCAGGGAGACCGCTGTATATAGACGGGCCTTCGGCTATGGGAATGTCCATAGTAAACCAAGCCACGTGATGTTTTTCATTTGTCGCTCTTATGCACTTGTACCCTGAAATATCTCGTATAATGTCATCGTGCACGATCCAATCATCCATTGTCATCATGTTTCGCTGCTTTGACTTACCATCTGGCATGGATGGATGATGTTGATAGATTCGAGCTTGATTATGCTGTTTGTACGTATCAAGAGAATTATATGAGAAATCCACTGGACTATAGGATATAAAGCGTTTGAATAAATAGCTCGACTTGCCATCTTGATATCGCAATAGGTGCAAACGACAAACTTCAGCGTCTTTTCTACTCGCGCCTATCATCATTTTAATCATTTCGGGAGACATTCCAGCACGCTCCATGGTTTTATCATCGTCCTTCATCACTTTGCTATGTGTACAATACTCCACCTCTATGCACTGAGCGTTCACACTATAAATTGAAATTGCTAAGAGAGCAGATATTATGATTCTTGACATAAGATAATTTCACAGTAAAAATAGAAAGGTAAAGGTATGCCTTTCATCATCTTATGATCGTCTACAGTCTCCGATCCATCTACCTGTCCAGTAGCCAACATCTGCAACTTCGAAGGTATGATTGCGAGTAACAACACCGTCACCAATGACTACATTCTACCGGTTAATTATGGCCTTGGAGAGCTAATACGACCATGATCTCAAAACTCCTACTCATTGCTTGAAAGATCGAGAGTCTGTGAGTAGAGACAAATCATACGAGCCACGGAAATACCAATGTCGCTGAGTCAAATATAAAAAAGAAATAACCCAACATATCCAATTCGAAGATGCCTGCACTCCAATAGAGCATAGCGCAACCACTGACACAAATTGACATAAGTCTCGAACTAAATTAACCTCTCACTGCTCTGAACTGCTCGATAGTAATATCCTGATTGTGAGCTGGCAATTCTATTTCTAACTCAGCTTGTAAATACTCTATCGACTCAGCCTGAAATATGGAATGGCTTGACTCGTAATAAAGAATTAGGCCTGGCAGTCCATAATATATAGATGGCCCATCTGAAATAGGTATCTCTTGAGTGAAATACGCCCGACCTGTCCCATCTACACTTTCCGCAAGGGTGCAGTTATAGCCAAGAATTTTTTTATCTTGACCTGATAAAATCCTCCAAGTTGAAGAGCGTGGAAATGAATCGACTATGGCTTTACCTTCACCCATGGATGCGTGATAGCGAATGCACTGGCTAGCCTTATGATCTTTATATATATCCATTGCATTGACTCGCCAATTTAAATTCTCCGAGCTTACTATAGAGTCAAACAAAAACATAGAGCGAGAACTACTGTAAGTTAAAGTATACAATTGACAGATCTGAGATTTCTTTCTATGACTTTCGACGAAACTTTTGGCCAATTGCTCGTCGACTCCTTCACTTGTAAGACTTTCAACAGTCACTTGAGGTTGCCTAAACTTGCAATATTTCACCTCTACACTCTGAGAGAACAGGGCACCAGATAGAGATATAGACATGAAGAATACTATATGAACTATATTCACTCGCATAACATTCTATTTATTTGGATACCTGGAGTTACACGTCCAGGTATCCAATAATGAGATTAACAATCACCCTCATATTCATCGTCCCAGCCGCCTTCAGGGTTCTCAATCACGAAGTGGAGACAACCATCTTTAGAGTCCCTTATGGTAGTTCTTGTTCCATCCGCCTCAATGATGATGGTCCACATAGGAGCATCTAAATTTGTCGGGGTCACTGAGCTATTCATAGCATCTAAACTCGTAAGTGAGAAAAATGTGCACAATACTAGTAATGCAAAAAATTTCATCTATTCAAATTTTAAATTACCCCTACATCTTTATAAAGGAGTTTCGGGATGGCCTCCTGAAAGCTCACTCTCGAGCCCTGAGACGCGCTTTCAGAAGCATATATATATATATATATATATATTCTCGCATAAACAAGAAAATATTGAATTTTAACATAATTCAGATTCGTTTTATGATGAACTTACTAGTTCCAACTCATAATAATATAACTATTGGCTTAGTCAATATCTAGAGAATTATCTCAGATCTATTTAGTAGATTCCTACATTTTTTTGATCGAGGTATCGAGCGCCACTACCTTTACCTCATGCTCGGCCGCATCGCATTCCACCTCATAAGACCTCTGCTCTACGCAGTGTCTTACTTGCCCTTCTGGGTGCTGTACAGGCTGTCTGATGTATTGTTTGTCATACTCTACTATGTGGTCGGTTATCGCAAGCGAGTAGTTGCTGAAAATCTCGAGCATGCCTTTCCTGAGTTAAGTCCATTTGCCCGAAAGGGCTTGCTCAAAACGCACTATCGATACCTCTGCGATCTGATTCTCGAAGCACTCAAGACGCTGACCATATCGCAGGCGGCCGCCACGGCGCGCGTAGAAATCGTCCATACGGAGCTATTTGATAAGTACTATGCTGAAGGCAGATCAGTGGTGCTCGTGACGGGACATCTTGGGAACTGGGAGCTTATCGGTGCTGCCTATGCTGGCATAGCCGCTCATACACTCTATATCATCTATCATCCGCTCAAAGATCCCAACTGGGAATCACTCACTAGGCATATGCGCACGCGACTTGGAAATGGTCTGTATAGGATGCGAGAGGCATCGCGAGATATGCTTGCTCACATGGATGATCCACGGATCACGGCATTCATAGCAGATCAGGCCGCTCATCCTGACCGCGGGTACTGGATGGAGTTTATGGGTAGAGAGGCGCCAGTGTTTCTCGGCACTGCTCGGCTCGCTCGGCGGCTGAACCAACCCATCATCTATGCGTCCATATCTCGTCCTCGGCGTGGTCACTATCGCGTAGAGCTAGAGCTGCTGTACGATCAGCCGCAAAATCACACAGAAGAAGAAATCACGATGGTTCACACAAAACGCCTCGAACAGGACATCCGCCGTCAACCCGACATCTATCTATGGACACACCGTCGCTGGAAGCACAGACGAAGCTGAAAAGCCTACTTTTGCGGTATGAGTGCAAAAGAATTGATACTAGCGACTTCGCGCTACGCACAGGAAGACCGTCAGAAGAGCTGGAGGCTCCTCATCACGGGTCTTATCCTGATGGCGCTTGCCTACGCTGGAGCTATACTTCCACTGCCTTTAGCTCTACGCATTGTTTGCTCGATCCTGGCCGGATTGATCGTAGTACGTGTCTTTATCATGTACCATGATTATCTGCACAAGAGTATCCTGCAACGATCTCCTGTAGCAGAATTTATCTTCAAGCTATTCGGCTGGTTTATCCTAGCTCCTATGAGCATATGGAGACGGTCTCACGATCATCACCATGCACACAATAGCAAGCTCTATACCAGCTCCATCGGTAGCTACCCGATCGTGACCAAAGACGATTTTCTCAAAGCTTCTAAGAAAGAGAGATTTATATATCTCATGGTGCGTCACCCATTGACGATCGCATTTGGCTATTTCTTTGCTTTCTTATTTGGTATGACGATACGTAGTCTGGTGAATGGTGGTAAGAAGCATATCGATTCGCTGTATGCCATGATATTTCATTATGCTATAGGTGCTACCATCTGGATCGCATTTGGCTGGCAAGCCTTCCTACTTGGCTTCCTATTTCCGACCATGCTTAGCAGCGCTCTAGGTGCTTATCTATTCTATGCTCAGCACAATTTTCCTGAGGCACAGTTTAGCACCAAGGAAGAGTGGGACTTCAGCTTCGCAGCTCTCAAGTCCTCTAGTTATATGAAGATGAGTAAGGTGATGCACTGGTTTACAGGTAACATCGGCTATCATCACATCCACCACATCAATAGCAAAATACCATTTTACCGTCTGCCTGAGGCATACGAGAATATAGAAGAATTACAGAATCCTGGCATCACGAAGTTGACACCAGGAGAGATCATCAAGTGCTTTCGCCTCAAGGTCTGGGATCCAGAGACTCGCCGTCTGGTGGGTATGAAGGAAATTCGCCAAGCTGCTGCGGCTAGAGCATAAGATATATTTGCATACACTCATTTGGGGTGCTCGTCTGAGCTGAGATTACACCCATAGAACCTGCCCGGATCATGCCAGGAAGGGAAATGAAAGCACATCCTGCACAGCAGAGATGCACGCCATCTGAGTACACTACTATCATCATACTCAGATCATGAAATACCGCTTTACACTCCTTCTCTTAGCTTGCCTTGTCAGTAGTGTTCTTACTGCCCAGTACTCGGTGATGGGCGCCGTCACAGACGCTCAGGGCCTACCGCTTCCCAGCGCGACCGTCTCCCTCTCACCAGGAGGTATGATCATATCCACGGATGATGAGGGTAGCTTCTTACTTACGGATCTAGAAGCTGGAGACTACGATATACTGGTGACGTACGTAGGCTACGAGAATCTCAGGCAAAAGCTCAAGTTGGGTGGCGAGATCAAAACTCTAGACCTGGGCAAACTCCGTATGCGAGCTAGCATGAGACAATTAGATGATGTCTACATCAATGCCTCTCGCATCACTAAGGATGATCCCATCAGCTTCACTCGTATCACCGAAGATGACATCGAAGCTCTCAATAATGGTCGCGATATTCCCTACGTCCTGCGCTACACTCCAAGCACCGTGAGCACGAGTGATGCTGGAGCTGGAGTAGGCTACACTGGTCTCAGGATCCGTGGCTCCGACGCGACTAGGATCAATGTCACCATCAATGGAATACCCCTCAATGACTCAGAATCTCAGGCGGTCTTCTGGGTGAATCTACCCGATCTCACCAGCAGCGCGCAAAATATCACGATTCAGCGCGGTCTGGGATCGAGTACACTTGGTGCTGGCGCCTTTGGTGCTACAGTAGGTATAGACACGCGTGCGGTTCAGGCAGAACCCTCCGTACAGATAAGTAATACCCTAGGAAGCTTCAACACTCGCAGACACAATATCGAACTCAACTCTGGACTCATAGCTGATCACTGGAATGTCAAGGCTCGCCTATCGAGGATAGCAAGCGATGGATACATCGATCGTGCTACCACTGACCTGCGATCATATTACCTGGAGGCCAACTACATCAGCGATAAGCACTCCGTGAGTCTCTTGCATTTTGCTGGTAATGAACGTACGTATCAGTCTTGGAACGGGACACCTGAGGCTGCTGTGAAGGAAGACCCCGCAGGCATCACCGACTACTGCTCTCGCAATTTTCTCAGCGATGACGAGTGCGAGCGACTGCGTGCAGATGGTCGTACCTATAATTTCTATACCTACGACGATCAAGTAGACGATTATAAGCAAGACCACTACCAGCTCCATCACGATTACTTCATCAGCGATCAGCTCCAGTTGCGTACGAGCCTTCACTTGACGGAGGGCGCTGGCTTCTTTGAGCAATTTCGTGGAGATGATGATTTCAGCACCTATGGTTTAGACCCAATCACGATTGGCGGCGAGACGATAGAATCTGGTGACTTTGTGCGCCGACGATGGTTGGACAATATCTACTACGGCGGTATAGTACGACTCCAGAAATCCGCTACGAAAGATGCTTTTGACATAGGAGTGGCAGCCCACGCTTATGAGGGAGGTCACTTCGGTGAAATTACCTATGCCGAGTTTGCAACCAGCTTTGATAAGGATCAGCGCTACTACGAGTCAGATGCTGTGAAAACCGATCTCAATGCCTACGCCAAATACGAGCGCAGAATCACACAGCGCTGGAAGGCCTACCTTGATGTACAATACCGCCAAGTACTCTATGAAGGTAATGGTATCAATGACGATCTGCGCATCATTGACTTTGATGAGAGCTTCGGCTTCTTTAATCCTAAGATCGGTGTGAATTATCAAGCTGGCTTGAAGCACGGTCTCTACGCATATCTAGGCAGAGGCCACCGCGAACCTGACCGCAATGACTTCACCGAAGCTACTGGTGATGCACCACGTCCAGAGCAACTCACTAATCTCGAACTAGGTCATCGCTACACCGGCGAGCGACTCTCTCTATCGACCAATCTTTACTTGATGGACTACACGGACCAGCTGGTCCTCACCGGCGCACTCAATGATGTGGGCGGAGGTATACGTTCCAATGTCGCTGATAGCTATCGTGCTGGTATAGAGATAGAGGCCGATTGGCACTTTCGTGCAAATGCTTCCGTAGGCACATCCCTAACACTAAGTCAAAATCGCATCAAGCAATTTGATGAAATCATCTTTGATTTTATCAGTGGCGAAGAGATTGTAATACCACATGAGGATACTGATATCGCCTATAGCCCTTCCATCATATCGTCCGCCTATATCAACTGGAAACCCGTCGCTGGTCTGAAGCTTTCACTGCTTGGTAAGTACGTCGGCGATCAGTACCTCGACAACACAAGTAATGAAAATCGCAAACTCGAGTCCTATCTCCACACGGATCTGAGTGCAGCCTACGACGTCAAAATCACAAATGGCGTACGCGCACGTTTACATCTCCAGATGCTCAATGCCTTAGACCAACTCTACAGTAACAATGGCTATACATTTAGCTATGGAGTCGGCGAGATCATCACGGAAAACTTCCTTTACCCACAGGCTGGACGCCACTTTATGCTAGGAGTGGATTTCCGCTGGGGGAATTGATCAGACGGGTGTGGTGGGATTAGGTTAATTACTCAACTGATGGAGTAACGAAGTCCATATATTTTTCGTAAAATTCAAGGACGCTATCTTCTAAGTAATAAGTCGTATCAGGGCGGTCACTGTACCTTACGCATTTCATAGTCGAAATAGCCACAGTCTTTCTGATTTTGCCGTGTGAGATAAAATCAATCAACATTTTACAATCAAAATTTTGATCTAAACAACCAGTCCTATTCTCAGAAAAATCTAATAACTGTGTGGCAGCATTTTTAATATGTGTACGATTTTTCAGCAGGATTTTTGTTGTTGCATTGACGCGTAAATAGTTCTCATTTCTATCATATTCGTTAAAGCTCGGTGAAGAATGTTCAATCGAAATGTAAATCTTAACATGATCATAATCTACTTGATCGTATTGGAAAAATACTGTGAGCAATGGTCCTAAGCTGAGAAGGATTAACCGCATTTGCTGAGTTTGTTTCAGTAATTTTATATCTACTTAAGTAGAGCAATTCGTTATATCGTACCGCTGTACGTGTCTGTAGAACGAACGTATGATGAAGTAGATTGCATATTGAGCTCTTTCTACCCATCTCTCCCAATACATCTCACTGCTTTAGGAATGCAGATAGGAATACTCAGGTCATGCAGACTTATTGGTCCGGAGCTTGGAAGCTCAAGATAACGCATAAACAATCTGACTTGATGCGCCTAGGTGTCATAGATTGATTTCTTGACGATCTTCCAATCGCACTGTTCTTTTTCCAAGATTAATTCGACCATAACACCAAAATACAGTGATATGATTGTAAGTCGAGTACTTTCACAATCTCCACATAATCCAACTGTGAGAAACAAATTTTTAAGATCCTTGAAGTGCACATGGTCGTCGACCGACTCTGTAGAGTCTGATTTAACGAATATCAATGTTTTCTCCCTCACCAGGATATCTGTATTTATAACTATTTCATTTTTATGATTGATCAATAGTGAATCACTCTCGACTAAATCAATCATTTTTAGAACTGTCGAATCACTAAATGCTAAAGACATGAGATTGGAGATCGTCGTTTCATACTCACAATGATCATGCGCACTTTCGACTTTATCAATCATCTTAGCTTCCGATCTATCACAAGAAAAAACGAGCAATGGAAGAAAAAATATGTGCAGCAACTTCATATGTTTTGCTTAAAAAGGCTCTAACTACGGAAATAGATGGATATCTCAACCTCTAAATATTTGCTCTACTCCACAGCCCTGTCGTTAAATAATCATTTTTCTAAATATAATATCTCTACCACTTATACAGACCGCTTAATATAGCTCGTTATGATTTCCATATAAACGATCTGCCACATATATTCCAAGCAGCCTCCACATGTAAAGACCCGAATGATAAAAATTTCGAAAGCCAGCAATAAAGGGAAGAAGATACTGCCAATTCTTCATCTTTTGACAATCAATCAGCAGCTAGTATATATCATATCACTCTTTCCCTTTTGCATTGCACTGGACATAATCTTAGCCAATGATCGTGACGCGAACTCTGTATGTACAGTATTAATCTATAGACAATAAGATCTCTTGGATCATATGAGCGTGTATCAATCTCGGCACTACGAAACATAGCCCTGTTATCAGAAATGAACTAGCCCATATACGACCATCTCCAAGAAACTCTCTAAACTCCTTGTAGTAATAGATACAAATAGCAATGCCTGTCAATACTAAGTTCTGACAAGCAAATGGTATGTCCAGACTTTCTGGAAACATAAGTAATGAAACCACTACGTCCAACACACTCAGTAGTATGTAATACCACAAGAGAAGCACATATCTCTTAGGGACAACCAACAAGTTTACCAGAAGGAATAATGATAATAAAAGAATTGAATAGGAGTGTGCTCTTCCTGCAGAGATATAACAAGTAATAAAGAACATGTAACTTACTGCTAGCCATATTTGAACTACTGTCAGGAATATCAACACCTTTCTTATAGGCATTGAAAACCTCATACACTTATGCACGACTTTATCATTTACGCTAAAGGTAAGCCAGAATAACTATATAGACATAACGAACGCGTTTAACCTATCTAGTCGGCGAGACTTAGGTAATAGCTAGCCCTTCCGGAGATCTCATTGTTCTTCACTCTCACCTTGACCAAATCATCTGCAGCAATTCCACGATCAACTGTACTCATCTGAAAGGAAATTGCACTAGTATGAAAGCGAACCTCCTCAACTACTCTTCCATTTTGAACAAAAACAATCTTAGACGCGCCATCGTACATTGCCTTACTCTTAGTTCTATGACCAATCGTGTCATCCACATCCTCAGGCATAGTGAATCCTCGAAAAATATAGGCACTATCACCTTGAAAAGTGAATATCTCAGACACCTGTAGAGAGCAGGTGCCGCTAGGACAGACCTTTTCAAGCCTATTCAGAATGGCGCGTGTACGTATATCTGTACCACATGATATCATAGTAAATACGAACAAAATCATGGCCACAGGCCTCAGCGCCATTATATAACTATTTCTCATAATTAGACATCAAGCCAGTATGACCTCCTCTATTCACAGTAACGGACAGTATCCTGAGATTCAATCAATGCAAACAATTACATGATGATCCAACGTCAACCATACAAAGATGCTAGCTATACTCACAGACTACAATTGCCTAAATGTAATGAACATTTGCCACATATACACAAGTCCAAGCCATAAGCTAATGAACATTGCTACTTAACCCACTACGTGAAACTACATCACACCACTCTTCATGCAGTATTCACTCAGATGACTACTACTCCAAATGCGCTCGTAACATGCCAGAAGAACGCCTTCACTAGCTCATATCAACTAACGGCCATCTATCGCACATGCCGCAGGAGTTGCTTACGTGATGTAGACCTGGAGATCCAGAGTTTAGAAGCTCAGGAAACCAGGTGACAGAGCCCTCTATCATTTAGCAGATTTACTTTAGCGTGCATATGGATTATAGAGACTATCACTAGCACTAACCAAGAGTGCACAAAGAGAAGAATCCATGGGAGCACTACGTCCAAAAACAGACAGTTCGTAACGACTCGCAACGACTGAAAAGGTAGACTCGTCTTTACAGTAAATGTCAGATACAAATAATAATCCTGACGCAACACCATCTTCCTCCGTAATGGATAGCTGCTCTAGTAAGAGCTGAATAGTATCTAAAGTCTGTGAATCATCAATACGGGCGAAAGGCAATTTTCGCAAATCTCGCTCCTTATCCGCCACAGCCATGTGAAAGTTTATGTATGGGGGAATGTAATAGGTCTCTATCTTGGAAATACCATCAGAGCATAATTCAGTCTGCTTGATACAGGACGACAGAACAATCACACAAATTGCGATAAAGAGAACTTGAATCTTGAAATAACTGCCCTCTATAGATCCTTTTCCTTCACATTTACCCTGCATATTCTAAAATTATAACTCCTTCATCGGTAGTGATGCTCTTGGGTAAATTTAGCTAATTGTACTGTAAGGAATGTGTGCCAGAGGTCAGAGTGTGGCTATTGTTGTCAAATGTGTAGGCAGTGGCTTGACTTATGCACTCCATTTCTATGACTATAGCGTCAGTCGAATCTGCAAGTCTACCATTGCTCGCGTGGCTATCCGCCAGATCGTCGATCAGCCCAACTCCAGAAGTGGACAAAGTTGGTTCCGCGAGACCTGAGGCGATCATGGCGCACATCTTCTTATCACTTTCAGATTCCAGCAGTCTATATCAAGATGTGGATCATAGTTGCAATTGCTCAAGGCATGTAGACATAATAGTCCTGAGCTTGGAAGCTCGGGACAACGGGGGGGGGGTAGATTGACACCTCAACTGCTGAGGCCGTTCAGCTAAGTGTATCTACTAACTTTGAGAATTGAGAAAAGAAGAGAAAAAATCCCTGATGTAATCAGGGGCTTTTACTATTCCATATTTCATTAAGTTATTCAAAAACAGACCAAGTTTTATCTAATTCATCATTGAAAATTGCAATTTCAGATACAACATCAGGATTCGAAGGGTCAAGGTCTAACTTAATTGTACTCTCAGTATCATTAAACATCAGAACTAAAGACTTCCTTTCCTGATAAAATAAATCTTTAACCTCCAACCCAATTAATTCACAAAGCCTATTTCTGTATTCAACTTCGCCAAAACAACAAGTGACACTGTTATCTTGTATAACTGGCCATACATAAATTGTAATAGTTCGTCCATCAAAATGAAGTTGTAAATAGTCCTGTACAAATTCGACCGAACTTAACTGCTCTCCAATCAATTTATCTTTTAAAAGATTCTCCATATTAAGCTTTTATTGACAAATGACCCCTTGGATCATTATTTGAGATTGTCTTGCCTGTTTTAGGGTCGACTGCTTGGCCACCTTTGTTCATATAACTTACTCGTCTACCTTGATTTTTATTAGCGTCCATTATTCTAACACCTGTTGTTCGAGCATGCATTCCCTTTCTACCTGATCCACCTTGATACATCATACCAGATCCTTTATTAGGATAAACTGGGCCACTTGCCCCATCAGGAATTTTAATCGCCTGCCCCTTAGGTGTTACCACCTAATCTGTCCCCTTCTCGACTACTTTAGCAACAGATTCAATAGCATTCTTAATAGTCTTTGTATGCTTTCCAATCTTACCAACTTTAGCAATATCACCAACATACGGAATAACTGTATATTCCTACCAAGCTGACCCCCCAATTCCTACAAGCTGACCCCCCTAGATAAATCATAGCCAAAGAGTGGAA
>ENA-ORXU01000397-ORXU01000397.1-marine-metagenome-genome-assembly--contig:-NODE-397-length-51623-cov-9.009196_pt1 | contig 51623 bp, 44 predicted proteins | sample MGYA00237869_ERZ511484 | MGnify/ENA metagenome assembly ERZ511484 | reverse complement strand
TATGGAGCGGTTGGCGTCAGGAGACAGCGATGAGTGCTGCGCCAGCGACCATCAACGAGACCGTCAAGAAGTGCTTTCGCGAAACGTCCTCGTGCAAGAGAACAGCGGCGCCGATCACACCGAACGCTGCCGACGTCTCGCGTAGCCCGGCGACCAGACCCAACGGGTTTGATCGGGCGGCGATCAGTACCAGCAGGTAGGCGCCGGCCGAGGCGCATCCTCCGAGCGCGGTGCGCCACCAAGAATCCCGAACACGTTGAACCATCGCAGCGGGTCCGCGCTTGACCATGACGATTGATGTGAGGCCGATACTCGACAACGCGAACACGGCGGAGATGAAGCGCAGCGACTCGTCACCAGCTCGCACGCCGCCACCGTCGAGGAACGTGTAGGCCGCGATCGTTGCGCCCGTCGCAAGCGGCCATGTCATCTCGTTGCGCTTCGGCAGCCGCTGTGCGAGAACGAACACGCCCGCAACGATCGCGAGCAAGCCGATCGCTCCCCACAGACTGATCGAGTCGCCGAGTAAGGCGACGCCGGCCACAGCGACGACGACTGGAGCAACACCTCGGGCGATCGGATACGCGATGGAGAGGTCGACCGACTCGTAGGAAGCGGCGAGTGCAAGCGGATACAGGAGGTGGGCGACGACTGAAGCCACCAGCCACGGAATCGTCGACGAGCCTGGAAGCCCGACAACGATGAGAACGACGGTCCCCGCAATGCCGCCCACCAGCAGAATGGCCCAGGTCGCAACGAGCTTGTCGCTGCTGCTCTTGACAACAAGATTCCAACCAGCATGGAGCACGGCTGCGAGCAGCACGATGAAGAATGCTCCGGCGGACATCAGACTGATCCACGCCTCGACCCGAGCCGACCCCGATCCACCGCCGCAACGTACCCAACCCGATGACTCGAATCGAACGGGTTCCAACCGGCCAGTCAAGTCTCAGGCAGTCGACCAGCGATCAGAACGTCCGAGCCATCGCTGATTCAGCCCGCTCGCGAACCGGCAATATTTTTCGTTTGGGGCGCCCGATATCCCGCGAGATGTGAGCCGTCGCCATCCGGGCCTCGACCCGCTACGTACCACCGAGAGCGAAAACGGGCGAGGTCTCAGGTGTTCGTTGCATTCGTTACACCACCGACGGAACCACCCGGAGCCGCTCCGTCGGCGAAGAGTCCGGCTGCGACGGTCCACTGTCGATCGAATTTCACCCGCCGGAGCATTTCGCGGTCGTGGGTGACGACGAGCAGAGCCCCGGTGAAGCGAGCGAGGGCGTCCTCGAGCTGCTCGATCGCTTCGAGGTCGAGGTGGTTCGTGGGCTCGTCGAGCACGAGCAGGTTGGCGCCGTTGGCCATCAGCACCGCCATCGCTGCCCGCGTCCGCTCTCCTGGTGAGAGGGTCACGCCGGGGCGGTCCATCTGCGCGGCGCCGAGCGAGAACTTGGCGAGCAGCGTGCGCGCATCGGCCACGACGAGACCCGTCGACGCACAGAACGCATCGAGCAACCCCGCCTCGCCGACGAGACCCGACCTCGCCTGTTCGATCTCGCCGAGGATCACGCCCGAACCGATGGTGGCCCGGCCCGCCGTCGGTTCGATCCGGCCGAGCAGCAGATCGAGCAACGTCGACTTGCCGCTGCCGTTCTCGCCGACGATCACGACTCGGTCCCCCACGGCCAGGTCGAGGTCGATCGGCCCGAGGCGGAAGTCGCCACGGTCGACGACGGCCCCCTGCAGCGTGGCCACGATGTCGCCGCTGCGCTCGACGTTCGGGATGTCGTAGCGCAATTCCCAGCGACGGCGCGGCTCGTCGACCACGTCGAGTCGTTCGAGGGCGCGGTCGGTCCGGGCGGCGCGTCCGGCCAGCTGTTCGGTCTGATTGAGCTGATGATGCCGGATGTGCTTGTCGGTCTCACCCGACCGACGGACCTTGCCGGCACCCTTGGCCGCCCACTCCCGCTCGCGCTGCCCTCGGTCCACGAGGCTCTGACGAGCCGAGTCGTACTCGTCGAACCGCTCCTGGGCGTGCTGTGCAGCGAGTTCGCGCTCGCGCAGGAACGACGACCACCCGCCGGAGAACCACGCCACGTGACGCGTGTGATGGTCGATCTCGACGACATCGGTCACCGTGCGTTCGAGGAAGGCTCGATCGTGACTGACGAGCGCGACGGGAGCGTTCAGCCCGACCACCCAGCGTTCGAGCAGTTCGAGGCCGCCGACATCGAGGTCGTTGGTCGGTTCGTCGAGCAGGAACACGTCGAAGCGCGACAGGAGGAGCGATGCGAGCGACACGCGCGCCGCCTCGCCACCCGACAGTGTCGACGTCGGCTGGCTCCGCACCCGTTCGGTCAGTTCGAGGTCGCCGAACACCGCTCCGGCGCGGGCGTCGAAATCGGCGGCACCGAGCCGCAGCCACCGTTCGAGAGCATCGCTGTAGCGCTGGTCGGCCCCGACGGCACCGTCAGCGAGATCGACGGTGGCCGCGTCCAGGTCAGCCTGCGCAGCGCCGACCCCGGTACGCCGGGCGAGGAACTGGTCGACCGTCTCCGAGGTCGAGCGATCGGGTTCCTGCGCAAGGTACCCGACGGTCGCCGATCGCGGAGTCAGCTCGATCGACCCGTCGACCGACGTGGTACCGCCCGGCTGCGTCGCGCCGTCGGAGCCCGGTCCGACGACCCCGGCCAGTGTGGTCAACAATGTGGACTTGCCGATGCCGTTGGGTCCGACCACGCCGACGCGATGGCCGGGCGACAGCCGAAGGTCCACGTCGGACAACACAGTCAGCTCGCCACGGTTGACGGTCAGGTTGCGGCAGATGAGAGATGCAGACACGAGGCCTCCGAGGGCGGAGTGCGCGCCACGAGACTCGGGCGGGCGCTGGGTGGACGATGGACGTCACTGCTGCTTCATCGGGGTCGACAGTAGTCTCGTCCGTCCTCGCGGGCGAACCGGTTTCGCTCGTCTCCACCACCCCACCGCTCCCCGCACTTCCGATCACCACGTGTCGACGATCCACCTCCGCCCCTGGCAGCGCAGCGCCTTCGAACAGTTCCAAGCCGGTGCCGTACCCGATGCCACCGACGGCTCGATCATCGCCGACTTCCTCACCGTCGCCACCCCCGGTGCCGGCAAGACGACGTTCGCCCTCGCGTGCGCCCGAGCGGCGCTGGCCGACGAACTCCGACCGCTGATCGTCGTCGCTCCGACCAGCCATCTCAAGACCCAGTGGTCGCTCGCCGCACACCGCCTCGGCCTGCAACTCGACCCCCATTGGTCGCCTGGCGACGGCCTCGCTCGCGACGTACACGGGCTCGTGACCACCTACCAGCAGGTGGCGACCGGAGCAGCCGCGAAGAAGCTCGCCGGGCTCTCGGTCAACGGCTTCGTGATCCTCGACGAAGTCCACCACGCCGGCCACGAGAAGGCATGGGGCGATGGCATTCGCACCGCCTTCGCACACGCGCACCGCCGCCTGTCGCTGTCGGGCACCCCGTTCCGCAGCGACGCCGTGCAGATCCCGTTCGTGCGCTACGACGCGACCGGTGAAGGCGACCTCGCACACGCCGACTTCACCTACGGGTACGCCGACGCGCTGCGCGACGGCGGCGTCGTGCGGCCCGTCTACTTCCCCCGCGTCGACGGGGAGATGGAGTGGACGACGGCCAGCGGCGACAAGGTGTCGGCCTCCTTTCAAGACGAACTCACCAGAGACCAGGTGTCGATGCGGCTGCGCACTGCGCTGAGCCTCGAAGGCGAGTGGATGCCATCGGTGCTCGCCCGTGCCGTCGAGCAACTGCGCGACATGCGCTCGGCCCCGGTCGAGGAGGGCGGCCAACCCGATGCGGGCGGTCTCGTCATCGCGACCGACCAGGAGCACGCACAGGGCATCGCCCGGCTGCTGCGCGACCGCTTCGGTGTGCCGGCCGACGTCGTCGTGTCCGACGATCCGGGCGCATCGAAGAAGATCGAGGAATTCTCGAAGAACGACCGGCCGTGGCTCGTGTCGGTGCGGATGGTGTCGGAGGGCGTCGACATCCCGCGCCTGCGCATCGGAGTGTTCTCGACGACCACCTCGACCGAGCTCTTCTTCCGCCAGGCCATCGGTCGCTTCGTGCGCTGGCAAGAGGGTCGCTCGAACCAGAAGGCGTACGTGTACATCCCCGACGACCCCCGGCTGCGAGCACACGCGTTCTCGATCGCCGAGGCGCGCCGCCACGTGCTGCGGCCGAAGGGAACGGGCGACGACGACGACTTCCAGGCCGACGGCGGGCTCGACGACCAGCGGGTGGCCGACGACGCCGAGCAGCTCGCGCTCTTCTCGGAGTTCTCGGTCGTGCGCGCCCAGGCCACCGACATCTCGATCCACACCGTCGGAGCCGACGGCGGCATCATCGCGGGCGATCCATCGGAGCCCGCAGTCGGCTACGAACCGACCTACGACACGGGCGGTCCACCCGCCTACGACGACGAACCCGATCCGCCGACACCGTTTTTCTCCGCCGATCCCGAACTGATGATCGATCTGCCCGAGATCCCGACCGCCGCCGGTCTCGTCCCCACGGGCGCGTTGAGCGTCGCCGAGGCGAAGGACGATCTCCGGACGCGCAACGCACACGTCGCGAAACGCTTGGTCGACATGACCGGCTGGAGCCACTCGAAGGTGCAGGGTGAGATGAACAACCTCGCCGGCGTCTCACGGGTTGCCACGGCCACCAACGAGCAGTTGGCGCGCCGTCTGCGCTACAGCGAGTCGTGGCTGCGCCGTCTCCAGAGGTGACCCGGAGGTGGTTCGACGGCGACCCGTGACGGCTCGGCGCCGGCGCAGCGGTGACACGGTGGCGGGTCGGTGGCGGGTCGGTGGCGGGTCGGTGGCGGGTCGGTGGCGGGTCGGTGGCGGGTCGGTGGTGACACGGTGGCGGCTCGGTGGCAGCATGTCACGCTCCGTGGATCGGCCCTTCCGGGGCTCGGGTAGGATCAGTCCATGCCCGCCGCCGGAGAGCACCATCCCGCCTTCGAGGAGTACTGCGAGTGCATCTTCGAACTGCGCGAAGACGATCTCGACGTGATCCAGGCGCGCATCGCCGAGCGTCTGCAGGTGAGTCGGCCGGCCGTCAGCGAGATGATGAAGCGACTCGAGGCCGAAGGGCTGATCACCTCCGACGACGGCATCCAACTCACCGACGAAGGTCGGGCGCTCGGTGAGTCCGTCGTGCGGCGCCACCGACTCGCCGAGGTGTTCCTCACCGACGTCCTCAAGCTGTCGTGGGCCGAGGCGCATCACGAAGCCGGCAAGTGGGAACACGTCATCAGTGACTCGGTCGAACGGGCGATGGTGAACCTGCTCGGCGACCCCACGACCTGCCCCCACGGCAACCCGATTCCGGGCAGCGACTACATCGCACCCGACTCCGAGCCGCTGTCGTCGATCAGAGTCGGCCACGACTTCACGGTGCGTCGCATCACCGAGGAGTTGGAGTTCGAGCCGGGTCTCCTCGAGTTTCTCGAGGCCTCGGCGATCCAGCCGGGCAACATCGGCACCGTGACTGCGCTGTCGCCCGACGGCACCCTCACGATCGACATCGGTGGCCACCACGTCGGCGTCGGCGCATTCGCGAGCGAGCGCATCCTCGTCACCGTCTGAACGTGCCCCGGCCCCTCATCGTGCTCTCCTCAGACTCGCCACGTTGCGCACCCCGTTGTCTCGCCGCGCTCGCTCTGACCCTGGCGCTCGCAGCCTGCGGGACCACCACCATCGACGACACCGAGACCGACCAGCCCGGGCTCGGCGGCGACGGCCGCGAACTCGCTGTCGACGACACCACCCCGCTCGACGGCGGCGTGATCGTCGACAGCGATACGCCCGACACGACGGTCCCCATCACCGGATCGGCCGCCGACCTGCTCCCCGAGATCGGGATCGACATGAGCCGACTCAGCTCCGAGATCTCGGCCGACGGTGACGAGGACGCCACCCTCGCCCGGATCCAGGCGAACTGGGATGCGATTCGCGATGAGATCGAACAGGACCGTCCCGAACTGCTCAACGGCATCCAGACGACCGTCGACATGGCGACCACGGCGGTCGAGCGCAACCGACCCGCCGACGCCGACAAGGCCTTCGGTCTCTTGAACGACCTCGTCGACGCCTTCACCGGCGACGGCTGACCGTGGAGATCGGTGTCAGACACCGATCTCCATGGGTCAGCGCATGGGGGTGGGGAGGTCGTCGGCGTGGACGACGGTCAGGCGCTGCGTCGAGCGGGTGAGCGCAACGTAGAGCGCTCGCATCCCGTGTTCGATGTCGCTCACGATGCGGCTCGGTTCGACCACGATCACACCGTCGAGTTCGAGTCCCTTCACCACGCTGACCGGCACCAAGGTGACCGCCGAGTCGAGGCCGGTGCGGGTCGCTGTGCCGTGATCGATCCCCGCCGCGGCCAGCGCGTCGGAGACCTCGTCGAGCATCGCGTCCGGGGCGATGACACCCAGCGAGGCGCCCGGGATGGCCGCCGCCATCGACGACACCTCGGCAGCCACCGTCGAGCCGAGGGCGTCACGCGACTCGGAGCGGACGATCGACGGGCCGACGTCGCCGACACGCACCGACTCGGGCGCACGCAGACCTGGGGTACCGGCCGCCATCACCTTGTTCGCCAGTTCCATGATCTGGCCGGGAATGCGGTAGCCGACCGACAGCCCGATCACGCGCGGCGGCTTGCGATCCGGCAGATACTGCAGAACGTCTTCCCACCGATCGGGAGCGAGCGGACCGGTGGCCTGGGCGATGTCGCCGACGATCGTCATCGACCCGTTCAGCGAGCGCCGGTACGCCATCTTCAGCTGCATCGGCGTGAGGTCCTGGACTTCGTCGATGACGATGTGGCCGAAGGTGCGGGTCTCGTCGGCGTCGTCGATCTTGCCACCCTTGCCCGGCTTCGGGCCGAGCACGTCGAGCGCGTCGTCGAGCAGCGCCACGTCAGCGGGCGTCCAGCGGACATCACCGACCGCTTCGGAACGGGGCCGGAACAGTTCGAGCGCGTCGGACTCGGACATCACGTCGCGAGCGGCCATGCGCAACAGCGCCTTCGACCCGAACAGGTCGTGCAGCAGTTCGGCCGGCGTGAGCACCGGCCACATGCCGTCGAGGATGCGGTGCCCGTCGTCGGTGTTGCGTAGGGCGTCCTTGACCTGACGCGGGCCGATTTCCTCGTCTCGCACGGTCGCGGCCATCGCCGCCCAGACCTCGTTCTCGACGAACCGGCGACCGGCGTTGTGCCGTTTGAAGCGACGCTTGGCCGCTTTGACGATGCGCTTCGACTCCTCGGCGCGAAGCCGGACGTACCCGGCACCGAAGGGCAGCACGACGTCGTCGCTCAGTGGCCGTTCTCGATCTGTGACGGCGTTGTCGATCAGGTCGGACATGCGGTCTTCGCCTTTGATCCGAGCGACCGACGACGAGTCGTCGCCCGGGTCGCCGGCACGCAGGAAGCTCACGCCGCGCACGAGGTCGGCGAGCACCACCTGGTCGACTCCGGCCTCGCCGAGCGACGGGAGGACACGTTCGATGTAGCGCAGGAAGACGCGGTTGGGGCCGATGACGAGGACGCCCTGGTCTTCGAGCGGGAACCGGTGCGTGTACAGAAGGTAGGCCGCGCGGTGCAGTGCGACCACGGTCTTGCCGGTACCCGGGCCGCCCTGGACGACGAGCACGCCACTCTGAGGCGAGCGGATGATCTCGTCCTGCTCGCCCTGGATCGTGGCGACGATGTCGCCCAGCGTTCCGGTGCGACCACGTTCGAGCGAGGCGAGCAGCGTGGAGTACCCGCGCAAACCGGTCTCGTTCGCGACGACCGCTCCGCCCAGACCCTCGTCGTGGCCCAGCCCGAGGTGACCTTCTCCGAAGAGTTCGTCTTCGATCCCGAGCAGACTCCGCCCCTCGATGACGAAGTGTCGACGTCGGCCGATCCCCATCGGATCGCGCCCGGTCGCTCGGTAGAACGGCTCGGCGACCGGTGCCCTCCAATCGATCACCACGGGCTCGCGATCCTCGTCGGCGATCGCCAACCGACCGATGTGGAACGCCTCGGTGACATCGGGGGACTCGGCGGGTCGGTCGATGCGCCCGAACACCAACGCCGCGTCGCCCAGCTCCAGTTCCTCGAGCCGCTTGACCACGGCGGCGTCGAACGTGTTGCGCTCGTAGCGCGCCTGGAACGTGCCACCGAGGTCGGCCTCGTTCATGCTCCGGATGCGCAGCGCGGCGGCGCGACTGGCGGCGAGACATTCGTACGCATGATCGATGTACGCCTGCTCGGCCTCGAGGTCGGGATGTTGCTGGGTCATATCGGCGGCAGAAGATGATATCGGCACCCGGGTGCCAACCCGAGGAGATCGCGCTCGCGGCCCCGCCGGTAGCGTCGGTGGCGATGAGTGACGCTGGCACGAACCCGTTCCTCGACGCGGCGAACGGACAGGTGTCGACGCACACCCCGGTCTGGTTCATGCGCCAGGCGGGCCGATCGCTGCCCGAGTACAAGGGCGTGCGCGGCGAGGGGTCGATCCTCCACGCGATCAAGAGGCCCGACGTCGCCACCGAGATCACCCTGCAACCGATTCGCCGCTACGGAGTCGACGCCGCCGTTCTCTACAGCGACATCGTGGTGCCCCCGCACGCCGTCGGATTCGGCATCGACGTCGCACCCGGCACCGGACCCGTTGCCGAGGTGCCGTTCCGGCAACGGAGCGACCTGGATCGACTCCGACCGTTGGAGGTCGACGACGTGGCCTACGTCGTCGACACCGTGAAGCTCCTCGTCGACGAACTCCCGTCGAACGTGCCGCTGCTCGCTTTTGCCGGAGCTCCGTTCACGGTGGGCAGCTACCTGATCGAGGGCCGCCCGAGCAAGGACTACCGCCACACGAAGGCGATGCTCCACAACGACGCGACGCTGTTCCACGACGTGATGGACCGACTCGCCACCTCGGCGATCACCTTCATCGACGCCCAGTTGACTGCGGGCGCAGGAGCGTTCCAACTCTTCGATTCGTGGGCTGGCTCGCTCACCCTCGCCGACTACCGCCAGCACGTCCTCCCGCACTCGCGACGCGTATTCGCCGAACTGCGAGCGAAGCATCCGACCGCCCCGTGCGTGCATTTCGGCATCGGCTGCGATCACCTCCTCGGCTCGATGTACGAAGCGATGCCCACCGACGGGCCGCGCATCCTCGGCCTGGACTGGCGCACTCCCATCGCCGACGCCCGCGCCCGCTTCGGCGACGATCTGGTCGTGCAGGGCAACCTCGACCCTGCGCTCGTGTTGGCGGGAGAAGCCGCCGCGCTCGCCGGGACCGCCGAGGTACTGCGGTCGAATCTACGTGACGACGGCACTCGCCATCCGGCCCACATCTTCAACCTCGGCCACGGCGTCAACCCCGACACCGACCCCGGTGTGCTGCAGGCCGTGGTCGACACGGTCCACGACGCCACGCGTCGGCCCGACTGATGACCTCGACCCGGCGCGTCGCCGTGATCGGCGGGGGGATCACCGGAGTCGTAGCGGCACACCGGCTGGTACAACTCTCCGACGACGTGGCGGCCGTCGCCGGGGCGCCCGATCACGGCTCGGTGGTCGACGAGGTCGTACTGTTCGAACGCTCTCACCGGCTGGGTGGCCGCCTCGCCGGAACGCCCTTCGCAGGGCTCGACCACGTCGACAGTGGCGCCGATGCCTTTCTCGCGCGGGTACCCGACGCGCGAGATCTCGCCGTCGTCGTCGGGCTCGGCGACAGCCTCGTGCACCCCGAACCGGTCGGCGCCGCCATCTGGCACGACACGCTGCACGACATCCCGGCCGGCCTCGTGCTCGGTGTGCCGAGCAATCCTCTCGCTCTGGCTCGCAGCGGCCTCTTGTCGCCGCGCGGCATGGCTCGCGCTGCGATCGAACCTCTCCTCCCCCGCACTTCGCTCGACGCCGACAGCATCGGCGACTACGTTCGGGCTCGCTTCGGCGACGAGGTCCACGAGCGCCTGGTCGACGCGCTCGTCGGAAGTATCTATGCGACCGACACCGACCGCTTCAGCCTCGCCGAGATTCCGCAGTTGGCCGCGCTCACGGGTGACCGGAGCCTGCTCGTGGCCGCCCGCAGGATCGCCCGTAAGAACGCCGGGACGGCGAGCGCGGCAGCCGCTCCGATCTTCGCCACTCCGCGACGCGGGATGGCACAGTTGGCCGCTGCGACCGCCGACGCGTTCGCACGCCTCGGTGGCACGGTGCGCACCGGCGCCACCCCCATGGTGCGCCGCGACCCCGGGCGCGGCGCCGCCGGAGCGTCGGGCCGGTGGCGGGTCGACGACGAGTTGTTCGATGCCATCGTCCTGGCGGTTCCCGCCGCAGCCGCCACGCCGATCATCGAACCGACCGACAGCGATCTGGCGCGCCGACTGGCGTCCGCCGAAACCGCCGACGTGGTCATGGTCACGCTGCACATCGGTTCCGATGAATTTCCTGACCGGCTGCGCGGTCGAAGCGGATACCTGGTGCCCAAGCCGGTCCAGCGCGACGTGACCGCTGTGTCGTTCGGCTCGCAGAAGTGGGCACATTGGGCCCCACCCGATGGCGGTGAGATCGTGCGGGTCTCGCTCGGTCGGGATGGTGCGCCGGTGATGCACCTGAGCGACGACGAGATCATCGAACGGGTCATGGCCGACCTCACCCGCCACCTCGACGTCGCCTGGACCCCGATCGACACCCGGATCACCCGGTGGGAGGGGGCTTTTGCCCAGTATCGGCCTCATCATCGGCGATGGGTCGACGACATGCGCTCGCAGCTGCCTGCTGGAATCCACCTCGCCGGGTCGAGTTACGACGGGATCGGCGTCCCGGCATGCGTCCGGAGTGGGAAAACGATTGCGGAACGCGCGGTCGAAACACTCGCGGATCTGGCATCATGAGTGACGTGGACGACCTGATGCCCGACGACGCCTCCGCGCCCGATCGCCGGATGCTCAAGATCGGCGTGCCGATGGTCCTCGCCGTCGCCGCTCTCGGATCGGCGCCCTTCCTCCTCGGCGGAGGTGGCGACGACACGATCACCACCGCCGACGTCGCAGCGACGACCACCACGATCTCGACGACAACCACCGAGCCCGATGTCGTGTTCTCGACGGTCGACACCGAGCCCGCCCAGATCGTCGAGACCGCAGTTGCGGAGCCGGCCACGACGCTGGCCACGACGACCACCATCCCGCCGACCACCATCCCGCCGACCACGATCCCGCCGACCACGGTCGCCACCACCCTGCCCGAGCAGACCACCGCTCCGATTGCCCCGCCGGCCGACCCCCGGGGCTTCGAGAACCAGAATCAGCTCGGCGGCATCTCCATCCCGAAGCTCGGCGTCGACGCACCCCTCCTCGAAGGCATCCGCCTCACCACGCTCGACAACGGTCCTGGTCACTGGCCCGGCACGGCCATGCCCGGCCAGGTCGGCAACGTGGTCGTCGCCGCACACCGCACGAGCCACGGCGGGCCGTTCCGCCACATCGACCAGTTGGTGGCCGGCGACGTCGTCATGTTCAACACCTCCGTCGGCGAGACCGAATACCGTGTCACCAGCACTCAGATCGTCGAGCCCGACGCGCTCTGGATCGTCGACCCGACCGACACGGCGACGGCGACGCTCTTCGCCTGCCACCCGCCCGGGTCGGTGGCGCAGCGCATCGTCGTCAAGCTCGAACTCGCCAGCTGACCGTGTCTCATCACGGCTCTGACCTGTAACGAGAGGATCGTCTCATCACAAGTCAGACCCGTGACGGGTCGGATGGGCCGGAGAGAGAACGGTGCGCGTGAGCGAGAACGACGTACCGCAGACCTCGCTCGGCAGTCGGATCGCTCGACCTGCGCTGGCGCTCGGTTCGGGAGCACTCGTCGCGTTCTCGCTCCCGCCATGGGGGTTCTGGCCGCTCGCCTTCGCCGGAATCGCACTGTTCGGCCTGAGCGTCGGGCCTGATGCGACCCGCCGACACCGGGCGCTCTCCGGCTGGCTGTTCGGTGCCGGCTGGATGTTCTTCGGGATGGGCTGGATGATCCAGTTGACCGCCCCGGGATATGTCGTCGCCGGTGCGATCTTCGCTGGCTATCACGCCCTCGCCGCGTTGATCGCGCCGACCGGGCGGTGGAGCGTGATCGGCCGACCCGCCGCCCATGCGCTCGCCGAAGCGCTGCGGTTCTCGTTCCCGTTCGGCGGCGTCCCGCTCGCCTCGCTCGGCATCTCACAGGTCGGCGGACCATTCGCCGGGATCGCACGCGTCGGCGGCGTCATCCTGATCGCGTTCGTCGTCTTCCTTCTCGGCTCGGCGATCCCGCTCGACCGTCTCGTCGCCCCGCCAGACCGCCGCCGGGTCGGCGACGCCGAGGTGGCCCCGGTCGAAGCGGTTGTGCCCAGGTCCGGGCGGCTGCGCATCGGTGCGGCTGTCGCCGGGTTCGTGATCGCAGCGATCGGCGCGTTTGCTCCGAGTGGGTCGGCCACGGGTGAGACGTTGCGGATCGCCGCCGTGCAGGGCGGCGGCGAGCAGGGAACGACGGCGCTCGACGTTCCGTCTCGGGTCGTCACCGAACGGCACCTGGAGGCGACCGCTGCGATCGGCCCGGGGGTTCCCGAGTACGTCGGACTCGACGTCGTCTTCTGGCCCGAGAACGCAATCGACGTCGCTACGTTCGAGGGGTCGGAGATCCAGGCGTTCATCGCCGCAGAGTCACGGCGACTCGGCGTCCCGTTCGTCATCGGGCTGACCGAGGACGCAGTCGTCGACGGCCGCGATCGGTACACGAACGCTCAGGTCGTGGTGGATGCCGACGGTGTCGTGTCGAGCCGGTACGACAAGGTGCGGCGTGTGCCGTTCGGCGAGTACGTGCCACTGCGCTCGGTGATCGAACGGATCTCGTCGGCGGTCGATCGGGTAGGCGATGCGGTGCCCGGCGAGACCCCCGCGTTCCTCGATCTGCCGACCGGCGAGCGCGTGTCGACCGTGATCTCGTGGGAGGTCTTCTTCGGCGGCCGCGCCCGCGAGGGCGTCGAGTTGGGAGCCGAGGTGATCCTCAACCCGACGAACGGGGCGAGCTACACGGGCACGATCGTCCAGACCCAGCAGGTCGCATCGAGTCGGCTGCGAGCCATCGAGACCGGGCGGTGGGTGGTGCAGGCGGCGCCGACCGGCTTCAGCGCCTTCATCGACTCCGACGGCGACGTCCTACAGCGGACCGGCCAGCGCGAGCAGCGCATCATCGTGAGCGACGTCGAACTGCGGACGGGCAACACCTGGTACGTGTCGCTGGGAGACGCTCCGTTCATCCTCGCTCTGGTCTTGGTGTTGATCGCGGCGTGCGTGGCATCGCGCGGACCGCTCGGATCACGGTCGGTCAGACCTCGACCATCAGTGTGATGGGGCCGTCGTTGACGAGTTCGACCTGCATCTCGGCGCGGAAGCGACCGGTCGCCACATCGAGACCAGCGTCGCGCAGGTGGTCGACGACGAGATCGACGAGCGGCTCGGCGTGCTCGGGGCGGGCGGCGCCGATCCAACTCGGCCGGCGGCCCTTCGTCGTGTCGCCGTAGAGGGTGAACTGGCTCACGATCAGGACCGAGGCGCCGCGGTCGGCGACCGACACGTTCATGATTCCCGCATCGTCGTCGAGGATGCGGAGCCCGGCGATCTTGTCAGCGAGCTTGCGGGCGTGATCGGCGGTGTCGTCGTGCGTGACGCCGACGAAGACGCACAGTCCGACGCCGATCGACCCGACGACCTCGTAGTCCGATCCCGCGTCGCCCGCACTGCGGACCTCGGCTGACGACACCCGCTGGACCAGTCCACGCATGTGGGCACTCTTCCAGATCCGCCCCGGTTCCGTACAGTGCGGTCGATGAGCGAGGACGTCGGCGGCCGGCGTCGCCGATATCTCGCTCTTAAGTCTTGGCGAAGGTGGCTTCGGGCGTCAGAACCCACTCGCCGGTCACCACGTCACGGGCTCGTGCCACCAGCGAGTATTCGCCGGCTACAAGATCTCCGACCTCCATCGAAATGGCGTACGGCGCTGCCGAATCGGTGAACACCACCACACCGTCCAACAGCCACTCGACCTCGACAGCGTCGGTCACGACAGCCGACGCCCACAACCACGTCGCAACCTCCTGAGCAACCCACCCGTGACGAATCGTCGCCGTCGCTGCGGATGGCACCGTCGTGGGCGGGACGGTGCTGGTCGTCGTGATGCTGGTCGTCGGGGCCGAGACCGTGGGTGCGGTCGGGCCGTCCTTGGTGAAGGTGGCTTCGGGCGTGGTGACCCACTCACCGGTGGCCCTGTCGCGCGTCCGAGCAACGAGCGAATGCTCACCGTTGAAGAACTGCGCCGTATCCATCGAGATGGCAAACGGCGCCACTGAATCGGTGAACACCACCACACCATCGACCAGCCACTCGACCTCATCGACATCCGTTGCGATCGCCGACCCCCACAACCACGTCGCCACCTCTCGATCGACCCATCCGTGCCGAATCGTCGTCGCGCCCCGCGGCACCGTGGTAGTGCTCAAAGGGGTGGTCGTCGGCGGAACCGTCGTTGTGGTCGTCGTCACCGTCGGCGGCACCGTGGCGGGCGGGACGGTGCTGGTCGTCGTGATGCTGGTCGTCGGGGCCGAGACCGTGGGTGCGGTCGGGCCGTCCTTGGTGAAGGTGGCTTCGGGCGTGGTGACCCACTCACCGGTGGCCCTGTCGCGCGTCCGAGCAACGAGCGAATGCTCACCGTTGAAGAACTGCGCCGTATCCATCGAGATGGCAAACGGCGCCGCTGAATCGGTGAACACCACCACACCATCGACCAGCCACTCGACCTCATCGCCGTGAATCACGTCCGCCGACGCCCACAACCACGTCGCAACCTCTCGATCGACATACCCATGGCTGATCGTCGTCGGATGATCTGCCGCAATCGTCGTCGTGGTGGTCGGTGGAGGATCACGCTTCACGAAAGTCACTGCGGGCGTGGTGACCCATTCGCCTGTCACTGCATCGCGGGTCCGCACCGCCAAAGTGTGTTCGCCATTGGCATATGGATCCGATTCGAACCAGAGGTCGAACGGTTCGGACGAGTCCGCCAGAATGACGGCATCATCGACGAGCCACTCGACCTCCGTGCCGTTCTCGACGTGCGCTCCCGCCCCGATTCGTGTAGTCACATCGTCGAAGTACCACCGGAGTCCGATTCGCGTCGGACGGACGCCGACGTCCGGTGGACTCGATTCCGCAACTTCTCCGCTGATGCAATCGACAAGATAGGACGCGAACACCTGGCTGCCGCTCGGGGTGTAATGAACGCCATCGGGCAACAGGATGTCCAGGTCCGACTTCAGGACTTCGGACCACCGGCACACCTCGACATCGTCATTCTGGACCGATATCTCACTGGTGTAGTCGTTGAGTCCGACCAGACGAAAATTCCAGTCGGTGGTCACGTATGGCTGGACGAATCGCACGACAGCACCGTCGGCTGCAGCGATGATCCTGTCCACTGCATCGCGCATCACCAGACGGTCGTCGGTGTTCGTCCCTAGCTCGACGATGATTGTCTCGTAGCTGCGGAAAGACGCTTCAATGATGTCTGCCCCCTCCGTCAGCCTGCGCCCGCCCAAGCACTCCTGATGCACCTCGATGCCCGCTTCCGAGAAAGCGGCGTCGAGTGCCCATTCCTCGAAAGCGCACAGGGAATCGCCCACCAGCAGGATGTCTGCGCTTGATACTTCGACAGGATCGGACGCCCGGGCGAGGTCAGACCCTTGCACTGCGACACCTCCGACGACAAGGCACATGACAGCAGAGACCGCCCCCGTGCGATGTCGCCACCTCGGCAGCCTCACCGTCCGGAGGGCCGACTCCGCTTGACCGGTCTTAACTTCTGAACCCACAAATTCCGCCCTCATCCGACCCGAAGGTCCCGCCCGTCGGATACATCCATCTGCACCAATTTCAGATTCGACTATATACAACCACGGGGGCAAGTGTCCAATACTTGCCGAAGGGAGTACAGTGATCGTTCGGCACATCGGCCCGTCAATCCTCGGCTGCAGCATTTCGGAGAGGGGACGGCGACTTCGGGAGACTTGATCGTCCGGCCCGGACGTCTTCCAGATCCGCCCCGGTTCCGTACAGTGCGGTCGATGAGCGATGACGTCGAACTGCACGTTGCACACGGCGGGACGACGGTCGTCGTCGAGATCGCCGTGCACGCGGGCTGCCGACTCCGTCAGGTCTCGATCGAGCGCGACGGCGACCGGGTCATGCTGCTGACCGTTCCGGTGGCCGGCACGGACGTGGCGTCGTCGAGCGGATGGGGATCGTTCCCGATGACGCCGTGGGCCGGTCGGCTGCGCAACGGAAGGTTCGACGTCGACGGCACCACCGTCGGCCTGGCTCTCAATCATCAGGACGGCGGCAGCGTCGGTGGTGGGCCGATCGACCCGCCACTTCCGGCACCGTCCGGCCCGATCGGTCCGGACGACACGAGCCGCCATGCGATCCACGGCACCGTGTTCGCGCGCCCGTGGACGATCGACCAGGTCGACTCGGCATCCCTCGACGCATCGTGCCGACTCGCCGACGACACCGATGACACCGCCGGCTCGGTGCGGGCACTCGGCTGGCCGTTCGCCGGCACGGCCCGACAACGTTTGCGGCTGCGTCCCGATCGCCTCGACCTCGAACTCGTCGTCTCCGCCGATACCGGCGTCACCTTTCCCGCTGCGGTCGGCTGGCACCCGTGGTTCGCCAAGCCCGATCGGCTCGAATTCGACCCGACGGCGATGTACGCCCTCGACGACATCGCGCTCCCGACGGGCGAGACGGTGCCGCCGACCGACGGACCGTGGGACGACTGCTTCCTCGCCAACGGGCCGATCCGCCTCATCCACGATCGGACACTCGCGCCGGTGATCACGGTGACGTCCGACTGCGACCACTGGGTGCTGTACGACAAACCGCACGACGCCACCTGCGTCGAACCCCAGTCGGGCCCGCCCGACGCTCCGAACATCGCACCCCACATGGTCACGCCCGACCGCCCCCTCCGCCGCACCATGACCATCGCCTGGTGACGCCGGAGTAACGCCCGGGGTCAGACCCGGGGCGTTACCTGAAGACCATCGCCTGGTGACGCCGGAGTAACGCCCGGGGTCAGACCCGGGGCGTTACTGCGGCGGGCTACCGGGGGGTAACCGGCGGCGATAGCCTCGACTGAATGGCATCGGATCGGTCGGGGAACGTGTTGGACCCCGACAGTCCACTGAAGATCGCCTACCTCACGTACCGGGGCAAGCCCCACGTCGGCGGCCAGGGCGTCTACACCCGCCACCTGACCAAGGCCCTCGCCGATCTCGGCCACACCGTCGAGGTCTTCGGCGGCCAGCCGTACCCCGTCCTCGACGAGCGCGTCGAGTTGCACGAACTGCCGAGCCTCGACACCTTCAACGACCACTTCCCCGGCCGGCTGCCCGGCTACTGGGAGATCGACGACCGGTACGACCTGATGGAGATGGCGCAGTTCCTCACCGGGGTGTTTCCCGAACCGCTCGCCTTCTCGGCCCGTGCGGCGAATGCGCTGAAGAAGCGGACACGCGACTTCGACCTCGTCCACGACAACCAGTGCCTCGGCTACGGCATTTTGAAGATCGAAGAGAAGATCCCCACGATCGTCACGCTCCACCACCCGATCACCAAGGATCGTGAGCTGGAGATGGCCGCGGCCAAGAACGCGTACCGCCGCTGGTCGATTGGCCGGTGGTACTCGTTCGTCAAGATGCAGGGCAAGGTGGCGTCGAAGATGCCGCGGATCGTCGTCGTCAGCCAGAACTCGATCGACGACATCCACAACGACATGGGCGTGAGCAAGGACCGCATGCGGCTCGTGCCCGTCGGCGTCGACCCCGAACTGTTCAAGCCGCTGCCGAACGTGGAGCGCACCCCCGGCCGGCTGATCACCACGGCTTCGGCCGACGTGGCGTTGAAAGGGCTCAGCTACCTGCTCGAAGCCATGGCGAAGCTCCGCACCGAGCGCGACATCACGCTCACGATCATCGGCAAGCCCAAGCCCGGCAAGTCGATGAAGCTGATCGAGTCGCTCGGTCTGCGGCCGCACATCGAGTTCGTGTCGGGCGTGCCCGACGAACGCATCGTCGAGTTGTACTCGGAAGCCGAACTGGCCGTGGTGCCCAGCCTGTACGAAGGTTTCAGTCTGCCGGCGATCGAGGCGATGTGCTCGGGCACTCCGCTGGTGTCGACCGACGGCGGCGCGCTCCCCGAGGTGACCGGCACCGACGGCGAGACGACCCTGCGATGCCCGGCGGGCGACAGCGACGCATTGGCCACCGCCATCGTGCGCGGACTCGACGACGCCGAACTGCGAGCCCGCATCGGCGCAGCCGGCCGTCAGCGCGTCCTCGACCGCTGGACGTGGAAGCGTTGCGCCCAGCTCACGGTCGAGCAGTACCGCGAAGTGCTCGCCATGCCCGACAACGTCGCCAAGCTCCGCCGCAACGGCCGCATCTGACCCATCGACCCGACCGCCGCCCCGACACCGATCCTCCGCCCGGACTCACTCATGCTCACCATCCGATTCGACCGTCTCGACCTACGCGCAGGTGACCGCGTCCTCGACGTCGGCGCCGGCTTCGGCCGCCACGTGTTCGAGTGCGCCCGCCGAGGAGCCGACGTCGTGGCGCTCGACTACGCCGCCGACGAGGTCGTCGAGACACGCGCCACCCTCGGCGCCATGGTCGACGCCGGCGAGATCGACATCGACCGCTTCGACGGTGTCCTCCGCGGTGACGCGACCCGGCTGCCGTTCGCCGACGACTCGTTCGACAAGGTGATCACGTCCGAGGTCCTCGAACACATCCAGGACGATGTGGCTGCGATCGCCGAGATGGTCCGCGTGCTCAAGCCCGGCGGCATGTTCGCGGCGACCGTTCCCGCCTGGATGCCCGAGAAGATCAACTGGATGCTGTCCGACGAGTACCACGCTCCGAAGAGCCCCGGAGGACACGTGCGGATCTATTCGAAGACCGAGTTGGCAGCGAAGCTGCAGTCGGCGGGTCTCGACCTGCGCGGCACTCATCGGGCCCATGCGCTGCACTCGCCGTACTGGTGGCTCAAGTGCGCGGTCGGTCCGCACGACGACGACCACGCACTCGTGCAGAAGTATCGGAAGCTCCTGGAGTGGGACATCATCGAGCAGCCCCGCTCGACGCGTGTGGCCGAGAAGGTCCTGTCGCCGGCGCTCGGCAAGAGCATCGTGTTCTACGGACACAAGCCGGCAGCACCGGCTGCCGAGGGTCGCGTCGCATGACGAAGGTCCCCCACCTCGACGGGGTGATGACCGCGGACGACCTCGTCGTCACGGCGCGCCATCTCGCCACGTTGCAACTCGACACCGGCATGATCCCGTGGTTTCCCGGCGGCCACTGCGATCCGTGGAATCACGTCGAGACCGCCATGGCGCTCGATGTCGGCGGCCTGCATCGCGAGGCCGAGCACGCGTACGAATGGCTCCACGACATCCAGCGGACCGACGGCAGCTGGCATGCCGACTACGCATCCGACGGTTCGGTCGCCGACTCGAAACTCGACACCAACGTCTGTGCCTACATCGCCACCGGCGTGTGGCACCACTGGCGCATCACCGGGGATCGCAGCTTCGTCGACAGCATGTGGCCGACCGTCGAGCGGACGCTCGAGTTCGTCCTGTCGCTGCGTCGCGAGGACGGCCTCGCGTTGTGGGCGATCGAGCCCGACGCCCGTCCGTGGGACTACGCGCTGATGACCGGCACGTCGAGCATCCAGCACGCACTGCGTTGCGGCGCCCGATTGGGCGATGCGCTCGGCCAGACGCGCCCTCACTGGGTCGATGCCGCCGACGAGATGAGTCATGCGATCCGAACGCGGCCCGAGGCGTTCGAACCGAAGCTGCGCTGGGCGATGGACTGGTACTACCCGGTACTCACCGGCGCGATGACGGGTGACGAAGCGAAGGCTCGCATGGCGGGCGGCTGGGAGACGTTCGCGATGGAGGGCCTCGGAATCCGCTGCGTGAGCGACGAACCCTGGGTCACCGCGTCGGAAACCGCCGAGTGTGCGCTCGCCTTCGCCGCAATGGGTGATGCGTCGACGGCGACCGATCTGCTGCGCTGGACCGAAACCCATCGGCGCGACGATGGTTCGTACTGGACCGGCATCGTGTACCCCGGCCGCGAGCTCTTCCCGTTCGACGAGCACACGAGCTACACGGCCGCCGCAGTGATCCTCGCCGTCGACGCGATCACCGCCACGACGCCGGCCGCCGACCTGTTCGCGCACTGATCGCCAGTACTCTCGCCGAGGTGCTTCCGCCCGATCTGCGTCTCGCCCGCGTCGACCGTCGATCGAGCTGACCCCTGCAGGTTCCCGTCAAGCTGCTCCAGGCAGTTCATCCTTCCGTGCGGCCCGCCGTGCTCGCGGCGATCGCGTCGAGCACGGCCGTGTTCACCGCGACGCCGTTCCTCCTGCGCCCACTCGCGACCGAGTTCGACGTGTCGCTCGGATCGATGGGGTGGATCTCGGCGACGCAACTCGCTGGCTTCGTGGTTGCGTCGTGGGGCGCCGGTCGGTTCCTACGACCGGTGCGCTGGGTGTTCGTCACGATCGGCGTCCTCGGGATCGCCGCGAACGTCGCATCGGCCTTCGCTCCCGGCCTGCTGTCCATGTCTGGGGCGCGGTTCGTCAGCGGTATCTCGCTCGGATTGGCGGCCTGGTTCGCCTGGCAGGACGCGTTCGGAGACACGGAGAAGACAGGTGATGTCGCCGTCGCCGGACCGCTCGTGGGCGTGGTGCTCGCACCGATCATCACGGCGCTGCTCGACCGGTACGAGCCCGATGTCGTGTTCTTCGTCCTCGCGGTGATCGCTGGCAGCCCGCTGCTGCTCGCCGGTCAGGTCACGACCACCGACCGCCTGCGACCACACGTCACCCGACACTCTTCGACACGTGCGTCGAAGGCCGTGCTCGTCGCTCTCGGGCTCGTCACACTCGGTGGATCATCGGTGTTCGTGTACGCCGCTGCGATCGGCACCGACTTCAACGGCATGTCACCGGTCGGCGTCTCGCTGCTCTACAGCGCGAACTCGATCGTCGCGATCCCGGCGGCCAAGTGGAGCGGTCGGCGCGGTCCTGCCGGGATGTGGTTCGCGATCACGGCAGTCCTGGCGGTGACCATGCCGTCGGTCCACGTGCCGTTCGTGTTCGGTGCGGTGCTGGTCGCATGGGGATTCGTGTTCTTCATGGGGATCCCGGCCGCCTTCGCCCTCTTGGCCTCGAAATCGCAGTTCCCCGAAGAACGCGCCGGCGATGCTCAGGCCGTGATGGCACTCGGTCGGGTGTTCGGCCCGCTGCTCGGCGGGGTCGCGATCGGGAGCGACGCCACGACCCGCATGGGCGTCTCGGCGGGCGCGATCATGCTGTGCGCCGCCGGGCTGATGCTGTACGTGGACCGCGATCGGTTCGATTTCCGGACGACCGCGGCGCCCAGCGCACCGGGGGGCGGCTGACCTCGGACGCCGACTCGGCGGTCAGTTGCGGCGGAGGATGCGCAGCGAACCGGTGACCGAGGTCTCGACGAAGTCTCCGGACTGGATCGCCGGCAGGTAGATCTGCTCGTACGGCGGTCGGCCACCGTCGGCGGGGTCGGGGAAGACGTCGTGGATCGCGAGCGTCCCACCCGGCGCCACGTGGCGGGCCCAGCCCTCGTAGTCGAGGCGGGCGGGCAGTTCGCCGTGGCCCCCGTCGATGAAGAGGAATGAGAGCGGTGTCGTCCACACCGAGGCCACGAGCGGCGAGCGACCCACGAGAGCGATCACCGAGTCTTCGAGCCCGGCGTCGTGGATGGCAGCGCGGAAGAAGAGAAGAGTGTCCATCTTGCCGGTGCGGGCGTCGACGACAGCGTTGTCGTGGTGCTCCCAGCCCGACTGGTTCTCTTCCGACCCCCGATGGTGATCGACCGCGAAGAGCAGCCGACCGGCCTGCTCGGCGACGTCGCCGAGCCAGATCGTGGAGCGCCCGCAGTACGAACCGACCTCGAGCATCGGCGCGCCGTCGACCGCATCGGTCGCGTCGGCCGCTGCAGCATGGAGCGCATCGCCTTCGTCGGCCGGCATGAAACCCTTGGTGTCGAGTGCGAGGTCGCGGCGAGCACCCGGGAGCGGATTCATCCGCGCCAGGAATCCCAGTGGATGATGGTCTCGGGGTCGGGGCGCATGGCCGCCTTGAAGTCGGTGCCCTTCGTGTGCGCGAGCGGGCTCAGGCAGGCCTGCTGCACTTCGTCGAACGGGATGCCCACCACGTCGGCGATCTCTTGCTCCATCATCAGGCCGACCGTCGTCCAGGCCGTCCCGAGGCCACGTGCGCGGGCTGCGAGCATGAAACTCCACATGGCGGGCAGCACGTTGCCCATCACCGATGCCGACTGCATCGCCGGCGCGCCTTCGATACGACCCGACGCCGAGCAGGCAATGACGAGTGCGGGGCACTGACCCATGGTGGCAGCGAGGTGCTCTGCCGAGTTCGTGACACGGTCCTGCTGGGCCTGTTCGGCATCGGTCTCCTTGGTGATCGACCCGGCGTACACCCCGTCCATCGTCCGGTAGATGTCGAAGCACTTGCCGTAGATCTCACCGATCGCCGCCCGCTTCGCCTCGTCTTTCACGACGACGAACTGCATCGTCATGCTGTTCGACCCGGACGGCGACTGCATTGCGAGGCGCACGCAGTCGCGGATGTCGTCGTCGCTCACCGGTCGGTCGTAGTCGAGGCGCTTGCGCACGGCCCGCGTGGTCGTGAGCAGTTCGTCGGGAGAGAGATCGAGCATCGCCATGACGCGACCCTATGTCTGCGAGTTCGGGCCGGTCGAACCCGGTCGAATCGCTCTGCCCCGGCGGCCTCCTCCGTGTCACCGGACTGCCGCCGTGGCAACATGTGAGCACATGGATCAGGACTCGACCTCCGGCTCGGATCGTCCGCGCCCGACCGCTGCCGACGGACAACGCGCACTCGACGATCTCGTCACGCTGCTCGACCTCGAGACGATCGAGGTGAACATCTTCCGCGGCGCCTCGACCGACGAGGACCGAGTGCGCGTCTTCGGCGGACAGGTGGCCGGCCAGGCGCTCATCGCGGCCGCCCGCACGATCGACGAGCCCGATCGGCGCGTCCACTCGCTGCACGCCTACTTCCTGCGTCCCGGCGACCCGAAACAGCCGATCCTGTACGAGGTCGACAGAATCCGCGACGGTCGGAGTTTCTCGACGCGCCGAGTGGTGGCCATCCAGCACGGTCGGGCGATCTTCAACCTGCAGGCCAGCTTCCACGACGAGGAGTCGGGCGAGCACGACTATCAGATGTCGATCGACGCCGACCTCACGGCCCCCGACGACTTACCCGACTTCCACACCCGGATGGCACCGTACGCGGAGCGGATCGGCGCCTGGTATCACCGACCCCGGCCGATCGACCTGCGCTATGTCGACGGCGACCCGATGAGCCGTCAGGGCATTCCCGCCGAAGACCAGCACGTGTGGCTGCGAGCGAACGGCGAACTGCCCGACGACCCGGTCCTGCACGCCTGCATCCTCACGTACGCGAGCGACATGACACTGCTCGACACCACGCTGTTGCCGTTCGGGATCCCGTTCGATCATCCTGGACTGCAGATGGCCAGCCTCGATCATGCGATGTGGTTCCACCGTCCCTTCCAGGTCGACGAGTGGTTGATGTACCAGCAGCGGGCGATCTCGACGGGCGCGGCACGCGGACTGGCGGGCGGTGCGATCTTCACCACCGACGGCCAACTCGCGGTCAGCGTGGTGCAAGAAGGACTGGCGAGGTTCACCGAATGATCCGACGACCTGTGCCACGTCCGCTTGCCGGGCTCGTGTTCGCATCGGTCCTGATCGCCACGTCGTGTGCGACCGGCGGCGACGACGCGACGCTCGAGACCGGCGGGAACGACCTGGCCCCCGACGTCACCCTCGGCACCGTTCCGAGCGGCGATGCAGATCCGGTCATCGACCTGCCACCTGTCGAGGTACCTCCCGTCGACGTGCCCGACAGCGAACCCGCAGCAGAGGGCGACTCCGACCTCGTCGATCCCGATGACAGCGAGCCCAGCACCGACGAGCCCGACCTCGTCGCCTCGCCCGGCGCCGACCTGCCGACCGAGGTCCCCGGCGCCGAGCCCGAGATCGTGCCGGTCACCACGACACCGGGTCCACTGCCGACGCCGGCGATCCGCCTGCTCACGCTCGGGGAGTTCGACCAACCGGTCGAGGCGAGCGTCCGACCCGACGACGTGCGTCTCTTCGTCGTGCAACAGAGCGGTTCGGTCGTGGCCATCGACGACGAATCGGCGGTGCAGGTCTTCGACATCAGCGCGGTCGATGTCGGCTTCAGTGCCGGAGGTGAGCAGGGCTTGCTCGGGCTCGCCTTCCATCCCGACGAGTCGCTCGCGTACGTCGACTTCACGAACGGTTCGGGTGACACGGTCGTGGCCGAGTTCGTCGTCGACCCGATGACGGCTCAGTTCGATCCGGCGTCGTATCGCGAAGTCATCACGATCGGGCAGCCGTTCGGGAATCACAACGGCGGTGAACTGGCCTTCGGACCCGACGGGTTCCTCTACATCGGGTTGGGTGACGGTGGCTCGGCCGACGACCCGAATCGGTCGGCCCTCGACCTGGGTTCGCGCCTCGGCAAGATCTTGCGGATCGATCCGCTCCCGAGCACCGACGCGCCCTTCACCGTCCCCGACGACAACCCGTTCGTGGGTGTCGACGGCGCCGACCCCACGATCTGGTCACTCGGCCTGCGGAACCCGTGGAAGTTCTCGTTCGACTCCCTCACCGGCGACCTGTGGATCGGCGACGTGGGGCAGAACCAGCTGGAGGAGATCGACCTCGCCCGAGCGCTCGACGGCGTCGACGCCGGCAAGGGAGTGAGCTTCGGGTGGAGCGCCTTCGAGGCCGCCGACCGCTTCAACGGCGACCAGCCCGAGGACGGGCACACGCTTCCGGTGGTGTCGTACCCGCACGAGAACGGTGCGTGCTCGGTCAGCGGTGGGGTGGTCGCTCGCAACTCCTCGGTGGCGACGCTCAACGGCTGGTTCGTCTACGGCGACTACTGCTCGGGAACGCTCTGGGCGCTCGACACCACGTCGGTGACGTCGACGCCCGACGGGCCGGTCGGCGAGCCCGTGATCGTCGAATTGGGCACTGTCGGCGCCCTCTCGGCCGTGGTCGAAGGCCCGACGGGCGAGATCTACGCGCTGTCCAACGCCGGCCCCCTCCAGCTCCTCGTCCCCGCCTGACTGTCACTTTCGACTCGGCTCACGCTCCCCCATCGGCTCCTCCCCCAGCGCTTCGTGCGAGCGAGCGTGGCCCGGCGGTGAGCACCGACTGACGCGACGCCCGCGCTCGTGCGTTGTCGGCGTGGGCGGGCGACGGCAGGGATGGGGGCGCGCTGCGCGATGTCAGCCGACGCGTTCGACGTCGATCGATCGTTCGGCGACATCGACGGCGGTGAGCTTGACGGTGATGTCATCGCCCGGATCGACGCGACGGGCCACGGCGCGCGTGACGATCGCCGGATCGCAGATCTGGATGCGAGCGCCACGGTCGTCCTCGTCGGTGATGACGGCATCGAACACCTCGCCTTCGCGGCCCTGCAGCAGGATCGCCTCGGCGAGATCGATGGCCGCTCGGTCGACACGATTGGCGAGCGAGGTCCCCTGCTGCATCGCGGAGGGCAGTTCTTCGAACGCCGCAAGGATCTCGTCGGGGACCTCTCGCCCATTGGTGATCGCGAGCGTGGCCTCGATCACGTAGCGGTCGGCGAGGCGACGCAGCGGGGCGGTCGCGTGGACGTAGGTCGCTGCGAGCGCGGCGTGCCACGGCTTGCCGTCCTTCACCCCACCGTCTTTCGGGCCACCGTCGGCGTCGAAGTCGGCGTACGGCGTGTACGAGGCACCACCGCTGGCGCGCCGGATGGCGAGTTGGAACGCAGCGGTGCGGGCGTCACCATCGGGAAGCGATCGTTCGAAGTCGCCCAGTGACGTTCCCTTCGGCCAGTCGAGGCCGAAGGCACGCGCCGTGTGTCGGAGGCGACCGAGGCGGCGTTCGTCGACCGGAGGCATCGTGCGGAAGAGACCGGTGCCGGCATCCCAGAGTGCGTCGGCGATGGCCATGTTCGAGGCGAGCGACATGGCGGCGTTCTGGTTCTCGGCGTCGTTGCGGGGACGGAAGCGCAGCGTGAATCCTCCCCCGTCGGCGCGCACGACCTCTTGTTCGGGCCACTGGATCCGATCGGCACCACGGGCCCGTTCGGCGATCTCGATGCGGCGCGAGAGTTCGGGGAACGCATCGGGAAGATCCGACGGGGTCACCGTGGAGTAGGCGAGCTTGGCTCGGTTGCGGATCATCGCGCGTTCGGATCCGTCGAGGCTCACACCCCCGTCGGCGGCGACCCGGACGGTGAACACGATGGCCGGTTTCGGTGATCCGGGCAGGAGGCTGCCGGCGTCTTCGGCGATGCGGTCGGGGTGCAGGCCTGCGCGTCCGTCGGGCATGTAGATGGTGACGGCGCGTCGCCACGCCTCACGATCGATCGCGTCGCCGTGACGGACGAACCAGCCGACGTCGGCGATCGCGTAGTGAAGGATGACATCGTCGCCCGACATCGACACGGCGAACGCCTGGTCGAGATCGGTGCTGCTCGCCGGGTCGAGGGTGAGGAACTCGATGTCGGTGCGATCGACGTGCTGCCAACGCTGCGGCGTACCAGCGCCCGGCTGCACGACGTCGAACGGCCGCTCGGCTGCCTCCTCGGCGGCGGCGAGCACCTCGGGAGGATGCTCGCCGGGAATGTCGAAGTCGGCGCGCAACTTGGCGAACCCTGCACGGAAGTCGCCCACCACGCTCTCCAACACCGCGACGTCGGGGAGCAGCGTCTGTCCGCATCGAGCCATGCGGAGACGTTAGACGTGCCCACGGCGACTGCGGTGGTTCCGTCCAGTCGGGTCACCCACGTCGTTCGGGCCGGAGCGCGGCGGCTGGTCAGGCGCCGACCGGGCCGAGGACGCGATCGGAGTACTCGTTGGCGAAGGTGCCGCTCGGGTCGACCTTCGCTCGCACCTCCTGGAAGGCGTCCCACTCGGGGTACTTCGGCGCCAGTGTCGCCGCAGTCTGGAAGTGGTATTTGCCCCAGTGCGGGCGGCCGTCGTAGTCGTCCATGATCGCCTCGACGCCGCGGAAGTAGTCGCCGTACGGAACACCCCGGTACTCGTGGACGGCGATCCACCCCGAGTTGCGCCCTGACGCCGTCGAGAGCGGGATGTCGTCGGCGGCCGACACGCGCACCTCGATCGGGAAGAGCGGAACACGATCGAGCGACTCGGCGAACGAGCGCACGCGAGCGAGTGCTTCGGGCATCGCGTCGATCGGAATGCCGTACTCCATCTCCATGAATCGAACATGGCGGGGCGAGGCGAAGATGCGGTGGCTGATGTCGACGTGGCTGCTCGCCGACATCGCACCCGCCATCGTGGCGGCGAGCCGGTCGCGCAGTTTCGGGAGGCGTCGGTTGACGCGCATGAGGGCGTCGATCGCTGCGTTCTCGATGAGGATCTGTTCGACGAACTGAGTCCGTCTCGACGACGTGTCGACGGGGTCGGTGGTGACGTCGTTGCGCTTGGTGTAGCACTCGTCTCCACCGGCGAGGCAGAAGAACTCGGCGTGACGAGCACTGGCGACGAAGCCGGGCCAGTCGTCGAGCACCTCGGCGACGCTGCCCGGGCCCTCCACGGCGCGCAGGCGAAAGGCCGGGACCGTCGCCAGCGCGACTCGGGTGATCACGCCGAGGGCGCCGATACTCACCCGGCCGACGCGCCAGACCTCGGCGTTCGTCGACTCGTCACACCAGAGGACGTCGCCCGTTCCCGTGACGAGTTCGAACCCGACGATCCCGCTCGACAGGTTGCCGAGCGCTGCGCCGGTTCCGTGAGTTGCCGTGGCGGTCGCCCCGGCGATGGTCTGCACGTCGATGTCGCCGAGATTGGGCAGCGCCCGGCCGATCTCGTCGAGCGACCGGTTGAGATCGCACAGGCGCATTCCGGCTCCGACGGTGACCACGCCGGTCGACGAATCGAACGACTCGATCGCGTCGAAGCCATCGAGGCGGGTCAGCGTTCCGTCGGTCATCGCCGCGGAGGTGAACGAGTGGGCTGAGCCGACGGCTTTGACCCGACTGCGTCGACGGTGCGCATCAGTCACGATGGCTGCGACCTGCTCGGTGGCCGACACGTTCTCGATCGCTTCGGGCAGGCAGCGCTGGTTGCCGGTCCAGTTGCGGAACCCCGCATTCCTCGAGAACACGGTCCTACTTCTACCATCGGGTCGATGTCGAACGCCGAGCCGCAGACCATCGACGAGATCCCGACGCCCGCGCTGGTGGTCGATCAGTCGACCTTCGACGCGAACTGCTCGGCGATGGACGAGTTGCATCCCGGGCTCACACTGCGCCCACACGTGAAGGCTTTCAAGTCGACGGCTCTCGCTCGGCGGCTCGCCTCCGACGGTCATGCGGCGTTCTGCTGTGCGACCGTGCGCGAGATGGAGGGGATGGTGCACGCCGGGCTCGGCGACGACCTGTTGCTGGCGAACGAGTCTCTCGACGTGGCCCGACTCGGCACTCTGACCGACCAGGCGCAGATCACGGTCGCCGTCGACTCCGACGAGACGTTGCAGGCGGCGATCGACGGAGGAATCCGCTCGGTGCTGATCGACGTCGAGGTCGGCTTGCCGCGCTGCGGTTGTGATCCGGCCGACGCCGGGAGGCTGGCGGCGGCCGCACGCTCGGCGGGCCTCGACGTGCGCGGCGTGATGGGCTACGAGGGCCACTTGATGATGGTCGGCGACCACGACGAGAAGGTCGAGCGGGTCGAGACCTCGATGCAGCTGCTGCTCGATGCCCACGGCGAGGTGGGTGGCGACATCGTGTCGGGCGGCGGCACGGGGACCTCGACGACGAACACGTGGTGTACCGAGATCCAGGCCGGCAGCTACTGCCTGCTCGACACCGACTATGCGAAGTTGGAGTACCTGCCGTTCGAGATCTCGCTGAACGTTTTGGCGACGGTGATCTCGGTGAGCCCGAAAGGCTGGATCGTCGCCGACGCCGGCCTCAAGTCGCAAGGGATGGACCACGGCAACCCGTCGTGGGAGCACGGTGACGTGTTCATCATGTCTGACGAACACGTGACCCTCGTGCCGCACGACATGGCAGTGTGGAAGATCGGCGATCGCGTCCGCCTCGAGCCCGCACACGTCGATCCGACCGTGGCGAAGCACGAGCAGATGTGGGTGGTCGACGGCGAGCAGGTCGTCGATCGCTGGGCCGTCGACCTACGCCACTGGTGACGGCGACGGCTGTTTCGTATCTGACGCGAGTTCGTATCTGACGCGAAGGGGTCAGCGTCGGTCGGCGGCGGCGATCAGTCGCTCCAGAGTTCCATCGATGTCACCTCGGATCACGTCGACTCGACGAGTTCCGGGGCGGGCGTCGGCGACTGCGACGAAGGCGTCGTACATCGTTGCGAGGTGGGTGGCCTCGCTCACCTCGTCGTCGGGCCCGGACGCTCCCACCCCGCAGCGACCAGTTCCGCTGCATGCCGGTGCGTCGCCTCGGCGGTAGCTCCCGCCTCCGCCGGGATCATGGACATCACCGACTGATCGGCGGTCCGGCCGAGTTCGGCGCCGCCGCTCATGTCCCGGGGAACTCTGTAACACCCCTCTGCGAAGATGGAGACATGAACCAACAGCAGCTACTCGAGCGGGTCCGGCGCATCGCCGACGTGCGCGCCGACACTGCTGCAACGAAGCAGATGGTCACTGCAGGCCTGGTCGATGTCGAGCAGATCGTGGCCTGGGCCGAGGCGCAGCGAGCCGGTCTGATCACCCGGCTCACCGCGATCGACAGCTTTCCCGAGGCGGCGATCGCCGAGACCTCTCGGTGCTCGGTGAACCAAGCCGCCAAGAGCAAGGAGCGCGCCGACACCTTGACGTCCATGCCCGGCCTGTCCGACTCCCTCGCGGGTGGACGTGTCACAACGGGCCACATCGACGCGGCCACGCGGGCAACCAAGAACGTCGACAGTGATCGACGAGACGAGCTGCTCGGTCGGATCGAGCAGCTCGTCGGCGTGGCCGAGCACGCCACGATCGCCGAGTTCGATCGACGTCTCAAGCTCGAGGTCAAACAGATGGAGTCAGACGACGGGGAGTCGCGCTTCGAACGCCAGCTCGCTGCGGTCCGGCTTCGTACGTGGACCGACGGCGACGGCATGTGGAACCTGCTCGCCAAGTTCGATCCGGCGACTGCACTCGCGCTGTCGGGCAAGCTCGACAGCGCCGTCCAGACGCTTTTCGCCGAAGCGACGCCCGAGCACTGTCCCGACGATCCGGTCGAGAAGAACAAGTTCCTGGCGGCACATGCTCTAACTCGTCTGCTCGATGGCGGGTCGTCTGAAACTGCGCCGGGTGATCTGCGGGGTCGGGCGACTCACAATCGGGTCGACTGTCTCGTCGTCATCGATGCCGACGCACCCGACCAGGCCGGCCCGGTGGCCGAATTCGCCATCCCGGTCGAGGTGCCGCTGCGAGTTCTCGCCTCGCTCGTCGACGGAGCGAACACCCGAACCGTCGTGATCCGCAACGGCGTCGTGCTCCACGCGCCGGGCAACCTCAACCTGGGTCGATCGACTCGGCTTGCAAACCGTGCGCAGCGTCGTGCGCTGCGATCGCTCTACTCATGCTGTGCGATCCCGGGGTGCGCCGTTCCGTTCGATCGGCTCAAGATCCACCACGTCATCTGGTGGCGTGACGGCGGCACAACCGACCTCGGGAATCTGCTCCCGGTCTGCTCGAAGCACCACGGCAAGATCCACCACGACGGTTGGGTCGTCACGCTCGGGCCCCGCCGTCAGCTCACGCTGTCACTACCCGATGGTGCAGTGAAGAACACGGGTCCACCGTCCATTCGAGCGGCCTGAGGGGGCCAGGCCCGTCGAGCGGGCGCAGTCACACGACGCCGTCGCCGGTCGCACCCGGGTCTGCACTTCCCAGAACCGTATTCTCGGAACCGGCAACACGATGGGTCTGGCCTTCGCGCTACTCAGCCGAACCAGGAACCGTGAACGCGATGGGTCTGGCCCACCGTGTTACTCAGGCGAACCCGGAACCGTGAACACGATGGGTCTGGCCCACCGTGTTACTCAGGCGAACCCGGAACCGTGAACACGATGGGTCTGGCCCTCCGTGTTACTCAGCGAACCCGGAACCGGTAAGACGATGGGTCTGGCCCACCGTGTTACTCAGGCGAGTTCGGAGCAGCCCGAGGCGGCAAGCGGCCGGCCCGTGGGACACTGAGGGGGCAATGGCCGGTGTCCGACTCGAGAATCTGCGCAAAGTGCACGACGACGGCACTGTCGCGGTGCACGGCGTCGACCTCCGGATCGACGACGGAGACTTCTGTGTGCTCCTGGGTCCGTCGGGGTGCGGGAAGAGCACGGTGCTGCGAATGATCGCCGGGCTCGACGTTCCGAGTGGCGGCACGGTCTATATCGGGGGCCGAGCAGTCGAGAGCGACACGCCCCAACAGCGAGACATCGCCATGGCCTTTCAGGAACACGCCCTCTATCCGCACCTGACCGTCGCCCAGAACATCGGCTATCCGCTCCGACGGCAGGGCGTCCGACGGCGCGTCGCCAGGCAGCGGGTCGCCGATGTCGCTCGACAGCTCGGCTTGACCGACGTGCTCGATCGCATCCCATCGACGCTGTCAGGTGGACAGCAGCAGCGAGTAGCCCTCGGCCGGTCCATCGTCCGACGACCGAACCTGTTCCTGATGGACGAGCCACTGTCGAACCTCGACGCTCGGCGGCGGATCCGATCTCGATCCGAGATCCTCAAGATCCAACGTGATCTCGACACCACCACGGTCTTCGTCACCCACGACCAGGTCGAAGCGATGGCCATGGCCGATCAGGTGGTGATCATGCGAGCGGGCCACGTCGTGCAATCCGGCCGACCGCTCGACGTGTACCGACATCCCGCCGACCTCTTCGTCGCCAGGTTCCTCGGCGCACCGGCCATGAACACCGTCCTGGCCACCGTCCGGCGGATCGACGACGGCCACCTGTCGCTCGACGTCGGATCACAGCGCATCGCCCTCGCCGACACCGGCTGGTCGCCGCAGATCGCCGACCAACACCGTGACCGCGACGTCGTGCTCGGAATCCGACCCGAGTCGATCCATCGCAACAGTGCGCCGCGAGGCTGCAACGGGCCCATCGCTCGCCTGATCGGCAGTGTCGAGTCGATCGAACTGTTCGGCTCGGACCAGGTGATCCACACCAGTGTCGACGCCCCGGCGGTGCACATCGACGACGATCCGGATCAAACCGATTCAGCTCCCTCGGTCGCGTCACATCACCGGTCGACCATCGCCTCCATCGCTCACTCCGACGATCGGGTCGACATGTGGCAGCCCGACGAGATGTTCGTCGACACCGACGACATCCACCTGTTCGATCTCGACACCGGCCGCTCGCTCCGTCCGATGGCGCCAGCCTGAGCGCCTGTCGACTGCCCAACCAATCGGCGACCGATCGTCGAGGCAAGGGCATGCCGGTACCGCTGGAAGTACGAACCGTCGTCGTCACGCAATCGGAAACTGAGCGCAACCCAGGAACCGTGTGTTCGGGTACAACGACCGACTCCCCAACATCAGGTTGTCGCAGTCGTGAGAGATCAACGCGTCGTCCACGTCGATCGAATGAGCGCAACCCCGGACCGTGTGTTCGGGTACAACCACCGACTCCCCAGAATGAGGTCGTCGCAGTCGTGTGAGATCAACGCGTCGTATGTCGATCGAATGAGGCCGATCGCCCGACGAGACGAAGCCTCGGGCGTCAGCGTCAGCCCTTGGCGCGGCCGGTGTAACCGAACAGTTTGCCGGCGACCTTGCGGATCTGGATCTCGTCGGAACCCTCGGTGATCCGGTAGCGACGGTGGTGGCGGTAGATGTGCTCGAACGGCATCGCCCGGTTGTAGCCCTGCCCACCGCAGGTCTGCATGGCCTGATCGGCCGCATTGCAACAGAAGCGGTTGGCTCGGTAGTTGCACATCGCGACCTTGTCGGTGATCTCCATGTGGTCGATTCCGGCGTCGAGTTGCCAGGCCGTCTTCTGGATGAGCGCTCGCAGCATCTCGCCCTCGGCGGCGAGATCGGCGAGCGGAAACTGGATGGCCTGATTGGTCGACAGTCGCTTGCCGAACGTCGTGCGCTGGTTCGCGTAGTCGACGGCGAGGTCGATGCAGTGCAGGCCGGCACCGAGCGACGAAGCGGCCTGGCGGATCCGGTTCTCGTGGACGAACAGCTGGGCGGTCTGCAGGCCGAGCCCCTCCTCGCCGAGGATGTCGTCGTTGCTCACACGAACTTCGTCGAGCTTCACGTGGGCGTGGTCGGTGGGCATGTTGAACGTCCACATGAACTCCTCGATCGAGAAGCCGGGCGAGTCGGTGGGCGTGATGAAGCACGTGATGCCACGGCCATCGCCAGGCTCCCCGGAGGTGCGAGCGAAGATGTAGTCGTGCGTGGCGTGGTGCAGACCCGTGTTCCAGTACTTCTCGCCGGAGATCACCCACTCGTCACCGTCACGGACCGCAGTCGTCTCCATCCACGTGGCGTCGGATCCGTGGAGCGGCTCGGTCAATCCGAAGCCGATCCGGGCCGTGCCCTCCAGCATCTTCGGGATCCACTCCGCCTGCTGTGCCTCCGAGCCGTACTTCTCCATCATCAGCACCGTGACGAGGTTGCCGACGATCGAGCTCTCGTTCTGGAGGTCGTTGTGGAGGCCCAGGCCCTTGCGGGCGAGGTGTTCGCGTACTATCGCCATCTCGAGGTTGCCGCCGTTCTTGCCGCCGAAACGCTCGGGGAGTTGATGGCGGTAGAAGCCCGCTTCATCGGCTGCCACACGCATCCGGCGCAGCAACGCCTCCCACTCGGCGTTGGGAAGTCCGTCGCGATCCCAGTCGGTGCGCGAGTCCTCACGGCGGTGGTCGAAGAAGCGGATGTTGTCGTCCTCGGCTTCCATCGGCTTGATCGTCGATGCGATGAACGCGTCGAGGTCGTCGAGCAACTGTTGGGTCGATTCGGGCATCGAGAAGTCCATGCGTCGAACGTAGTGATACGCCGAGGAACGTGCCGGATCGGACGACGTCGCACCACGCCACACCCGCCGGTGGCGAACCCGATGAACCGACCTTCGGTGACCGGCGACCAGAGGTGACGCCCCGGTTTTGTTCACCGGAGCCGAACGCGCAGTTTCGCCGTCCGCTTCTTCGCCGTTGCCTTCTTCGAGCGCCTGATGCCTCGCCAACGCGACGTACGACCGCCACCCCGGTCCCGGACGACTACGTACGTACGGCTGTCTTCGACGCCCGCTACTTGGCCGCCGACTTCTTGGCCGCCGACTTCTTCGCCGTCCGCTTCTTCGCAGTCGACTTCTTGGCCGCCGACTTCTTCGTCGCCCGCTTCTTCGCCGCCGACTTCTTCGCCGCCGACTTCTTCGCCGCCGACTTCTTCGCCGCCGACTTCTTCGTCGCCGACTTCTTCGTCGCGCCCTTCGAGGCGGCCGATGCGTCGGTCACCGAGGTCGCGACCGACGGTTGGCGCACGGCAGCACGCTTGGCAGCGATTCGCTCGGCGACCGCCGGACTGCTCGGCGGCACCGCTTCGATCCCAAGACCGCCTCGGCGCATCGGCGCGGGAGCCTGCGGCACCGCCCACTCGGCCCCCGTTGCCTCGAACAGTCGAGCGATCTCGTCGACGTGCAGGTCCACGAGGTCCCACAGGTCGGGGATCAGTTCACGGTCGGAGATCAGGCCGATGTCGAGGCGGTCCTCGTAGCTGTGCACCGTGATGTTGAGCCCGATGCCGTCGGAGATCGTCGACACCGGGATGTAAGCGTCGAGCTTGGCGCCGGCGAAGTAGAGCGGCTCGCGCGGACCCGGCACGTTGGAGATGACGACGTTGACCGGGCTGTTCACCCGGTCGGCCAGCTTGAGACGACCGACGAGCCGGATCGCCGACGCCGCGATCACCGGCGACGTCACCTGTGTCGCCTCCATCATGGTGTCGGCGGGCACCAGTTCGAACTGGCGCTTGGCTGCGTTCATCGCGGCTCGACACAGGTCGACTCGCTCGACCGGATCGGCGCAGTTGGTCGGCAGGTCGGCAACGATCGCCGACACCTTGTTCGACCAGACATCGTCCTCCTCGCCCGTGCGAATCGAGACGGGAACCATCGCTCGCAGCGGCTCGTCGGGAAGTGCGCCGTGGCGGAGCAGGTACTCGCGCAGCGCGCCCGAGCACATCGCCATCACGATGTCGTTGATGGTGCCGCCCGTCGCCTCCTTCAGTGCCTTCACGTTGTCGAGCGCGATCGAACGCATCGCGAAACGCCGATTCGGCGTGACGGACGCATTCCACGGAGTCGCAGGAGCCGGGCTGAGCGGGATGCGCACCTCCGACTCCGAGCTGGTCGATTCGTCGGTCGGCGACGCTGTCGACACCATTGATTTGATGGCGTCACGCGCCGCCACCGCAGCACTACTGACACTGTCGACACCAGCGGCCTCGGCGAGTTGGCGGACGACCCGCAGCTGCAGCCGGGCCGCCTTGACGGGGTTGGTCGCCAAGTTGCGCGCCGTGGTGCGCAACAGATCCATGTCGTTCGGCTTGTCCTCGCCGTACCAATCGACGGGCTTCATCGTCCACTCGGCGTCGGGGGCAGGGTCGGTCAGGATCTTCAGCATGATCACGCCCGACGCGCCGTCGATCGTCGCGTGGTGGTACTTGGTGAGCATCGCCCAACGACCGTCAGCCAGCCCCTCGATGACGTACACCTCCCACAGCGGGCGACGTCGATCCATATGGCGTCCGACGATGCGGGCGACCTGTTCGCCGAGTTGATCGGCAGCCCCGGGCGGGGCGAGGCCGATGTGACGCACGTGATAGTCGAGGTCGAAGTCGGGATCGTCGAACCAGTACGGATGGTCGAGCCCGAACGGAACCTCGGCCAGGCGCCGACGCATCGGTTCGAGATTGCCGACCATGTCGCCGAATCGCTTGTAGACGTGATCGAAGGGTTCGAAATCGGGCGACGGTCGCTCGTAGATCGACAACCCGTTCACGTGGCCGTACGTGTTCGGCGTCTCCATGTAAAGGAAGCTCGCATCGAGCCCCGACAGTTGTTTCATGACGTTCCCCCTCGTCCGTAGCCACAAGTGTGACCGACGTCATCATGCATCATCGGGTCTGGTGGAGTCGAAACGCGGGTCCGGGTGCGTCGCGCCCGGTCGTTACGATTCGCGTCGATGGACGAGCGGTCGCGGGTTGATTCGAGCGACTCGGCCCGCATCCCGGTGGCCGGGACCCGCGCCACACTGATGGCACTCGTCGCGCCGGTGTACCTGCCCATCGTGGCGGGGACGTTGGGACTGGCCATGCTCGTTCCGGTCCTGCCGCTCTACTTGACCGAGGTCGGCGCATCACTGCGCCTGACGTCGATCGTGCTCGCTGCACTGGGAACCGGAGCCACGCTCGGCGGGCTGCCTGCCGGGGCACTCATCGCTCGGTTCGGGGAACGACGTGCGATGTTCGTGGCGATCGTCGCGCTCGCGATCACGAGCGCGCTCATCGGTCTGACGGAGACGTCGATCGCCCTGATCGCACTGCGCGCCGGAACGGGCGCAGCGAACGTGACGTTGCGCCTCTCGCGCCAGACGTACATCACCCGTCGGATCGGACCGGAGGTGCGCGGCCGGGCGATGTCGGCGATCGGGTTCTCGTTCCGTGTCTCGCTGTTCGTCGGGCCGTTGCTGGGCGGCGTACTCGCCGAGCAGTTCGGGTTCTCGACGACGTTCGTGGTGGCCGGAGCGCTCAGCGCACTCGGGATCATCCCGCCGCTCCTGCAACCCCCCAGCGCCCGCGCGCCCGCACGATCCTCCCTCGCGAATCTTGGCTCGGACGATGCGGTGCTCTCGGCAGCCGCCCCCGGACCGCCATCAGCCGACCGTCCGGTCGGATTGTTCGCCACGATCCGTGCTCATCGGCGCCTCCTCGCCATGGTCGCGATCGTTCCCATGATGTTGATGGCCGTGCGCGAGGGACGCTACGTCCTCGTGCCACTCATCGGCGAGGATCTCGGCCTCGGCCCCACGGCGATCGGGGCCCTGCTCAGCGTCGGGACCGCCGCCGACATGTTGCTGGCCCCGGTGTCGGGGTTCGTGATGGACCGGTTCGGTCGGTTGTGGGCGATGGTGCCGTCATTCGGCCTGATCGGCGTCGGCTTGGTGATCCTCGGTGCCGCCGATTCGACGGCCGTGGCAGTGGTCGCCGGTGTGGTCATGGGGATCGGGAACGGGCTGGGGTCGGGCTCGCTCCTGACGCTCGGTAGCGATCTCGCACCCGCCGATGCACCCGGTCCGTTCCTCGCGGCGATCGCGGTGATCCAAGACATCGGCAGGATCATCGGCCCGCTGCTCGTCGGGTTCGTCGGAGCGTTGACGTCGCTCGGTGGCGCCGCCATCGTGCTGGCGTTCGTCATGGCTGTCGTGATCGTCTGGCTCGTGACGGTGATCGGCGAAACCGGTACCCCGAAGCGACCATCGCGTCCACCGGCCTGAACCCACTCGGCCACACAGTCCGACGTGGTCGCGAGACCGCAGCGACTCCGCTCCCGGTCGTGTCAGCGGGTGCCGGGCGACGAGGGTAGAGAAGGCGGGCTGTGGGTGACAGACTGCCGGATCGTGGAACACCGAGCCGACATGGCGCACGTCAAGATGCCGACACGGCAGCTTGCTGCGATCGAACAGATCGGCCGCCGCATCGCCGTCGGTCTCGCACTGATCGCGTTCATCACGGTGGTCGTGGCGATCCAGCATCGCGGGTACACCGACGGGGCCGACGGTGCGGTCAGCATCCTCGACGCCCTGTACTACGCGTCGGTCTCGGTGACGACCACGGGCTACGGCGACATCACCCCGGTGAGCGACTCGGCGCGCCTCGTCGACGTCTTGCTCGTCACCCCGGCGCGCATCTTGTTCCTCGTGCTGCTCGTCGGCACGACGATGGAAGTGCTCACCGATCAGTCACGCCATGCTCTCACCACACGACGTTGGAGGAAACGAGTGAACGACCACCACATCATCTGCGGATACGGCTCTACGGGGCGCAGCGCAATCCAGGCACTCCGGGCACAAGGTGCGACCACTGACGACATCGTGGTGATCGAACTCGATTCCACGACGGCCGACCTCGCCTCGAATGACGGATTCGTCACGATCGTCGGCGACGCCAGCAAGACCGACGCCTTGAACGCGGCGTCGGTCGAGCGGGCCCGCTCGGTCGTCGTCACACCCAACCGTGACGACACCGCGGTGCTCGTCACTCTGACCGCACGCGAACTCAACCCGGGCGCCACGATCGTCGTCGGCGTGCGCGAGGAGGAGAACATCCATCTTCTCGAGCAGAGCGGAGCCGACTCGGTGATCAACTCGTCGCACGCTGTCGGCCGCCTGCTCGGCCTCGCCACGACCTCACATCCGGTCGCCCAGGTCCTCGACGACCTCCTGATGCCGGGCAGCGGCCTCGACGTCGTCGAGTGCGCCGCGGTCGAACGCGCAGACGGATCGTGGGGCGCACCGGCCGGCGACAAGGCACTCGCAGTGGTCCGCAACGGCGATCACTACGACATCGACAGCGACCGCCCGATCGAGGCCGGCGATCGACTGGTGGTCCTTCGCCCGCAGTAACCATCCTCCGCGCCGCTACAGCAGCGTGACCGTTCCGGTGTTGCCGTCGACCTCGATCTCGGCACCGTCGGGGATCGTCCGAGTGGCACCGACCGCGCTGACCACACACGGGATGCCGAGTTCTCGGCTCACGATCACCGCGTGACTCATCGTCGCGCCGACGTCGACGACCACGGCCTCGGCAGCGAGGAAGAGTGGCGTCCACGACGGATCGGTGATCGGGGCGACCAGCACGTCGCCAGGCCCGAGGTCGCCGGGCTCACCGGGGTCGAGCACCACACGGGCCCGGCCGCGAGCCACGCCCGGGCAACCGGCGATCCCCTGCATCGTCGCGCCCGACGCCAACGTGTCGCCACCCGTTGCGATCGGTTCCCACGTCGACAGTTCCGGCACCACCGCGTCGACGATGAACGGTGGCACGAGACCCGACAAGCGCTCGTGCAGTTCGGCGCGCTCGGCGATGAGGCCGGCGAACGACGCCGGGTCGTCGAGGTAGGCGGTGAACTCGTCGACGTTGAGCAGGCAGCTCTTCCATCGCTCGTCGACACCGCCTGCCGCTGCGGTCCGTTCGTGCAGTGCTCGCTGCGCCCGCCGTACGGCATGGATCGCCTTGATCACCGTGGTCTTGGAGCGCTCGCGTGCCTGCGAGAACAAGATCGTCGCCGCGTACGCCTTGTCGAACTGGAAGCGGTCGATCCGGTTCAGCTCACCGCGCACCTCGGCAACTGCATCTCCGCGCACCTGTGCGAGACGCTGGCGTTGCGCTCCCGGCGCGTGCGAAGCGTCGGCAGCGCGCATCGCGTCGATCGCTGCGGTCGCCATCTCGGGCCGGAAGTCCCACGGGTCGGAGCCGAGGTCCCACTCGTTGGGGCCGCGAGTACCGAAGTCGTCGAGGAACTTCTCGAATCCGAAACGGTAGGCGTCGCTCTCGGCGTCGAGCCGAGACAGCGCCCACATCGCCGCCGACGGCGCAGCCGACTCGATGTCACCGATCCCGCCGAGGATCGAGACGAGGAGGTCGGCCTTGTCGGCTTTGACCACGAGGTCGGTCATCGCGCCCGAGACGAGTGCGTTGGAGAACGTGTTGTCGATGTGGCGCCCGAAGAGGTGCTCGAAGAACGGTCGGAACGAGATGCAGTACGCGAGCAGGTCTTCGTTCGACGCGTCGTCGCCGGGATAGCGAGCGACGAAGCGATCGACCTTCTCCTTGTCCTGCTGCATGGCCGGCAGTGACTTGGTGCCGAGCAGACGCAAGACGGTCTTGCCGAGTTGCAGGCTGCACTTGATGTTCTTGTCGCCGTCACTCGGTGAGTACGACGGCGCACCGGACTCGCCGAAGAACATCGTGTCGATGTTGTCGACGTTGCCACCAGGAGCCCGCACACCCAGCAGGCGGATGTAGCTCGCGTTGAGGTAGCAGTATCCGCCGAACACGCTCAACACGATCATCGACTCGTCGTCGGGGAAGTCTCCGTCGGCGACGAGGCCCATCTTCACGAAGGCGTCGCGCCAGCCGTCTTCGGCGGCCTGCCCGATGAGGTCCCACGTGAACGGCAAGACCACTTCCGGGAACACCTCACCGACGTTGCCGCGGGTGTACAGCGGCCACTTCCGGCTCGGCGGGTTGTCGGTCTCCCAGATCTTGGTGAAGGCGGGTGTCGACGTCATGTGACTACTTCCAGTCGTGCGGGAACTTCGCGCCGAGCAGGGCACCTTCGACGAGCCGGCGCGGAGCGTTCGACAAGAGGTGATATGCGCCGTAGCGCTTCGGGAGCCGCACGAACCGCTTGTCGTCGCGTACCGCCTCGACGGTTGCGGCGGCGATCGTCTCGGGAGTGAGTTTCGGGAGGAAGCCGAGTTGTTTGAAGCGCTTCAGGCCGACGGCGGCGAACGGACGATCGTCGTTCTCGAGGCGTTCCCACATCTCGGTCTGGGTCGGGCCCGGGCTGACGACGGTGAGGCCCACACCGGCACCCTTCAGTTCGATCCGCAGGGTCTCGGTGAAGTTCGTGATTCCCGCCTTGGTTCCCGAGTAGGCGGCCAGACCGGGGAACGGGATCGCTCCGGCGACCGACGACAACTGCACGATGTGGCCGCTCCCCCGTTCCAACATGTGCGGCAGGACGTCGCGGGTCAGCAGCAAGGTCGCCTCGAAGTTGAGGCGCGAGATCGTGCGGATGTCATCGCGCGGCGTGGTCGCGAAACTGGTCGACGTCTCGACACCGGCGTTGTTGACGAACACGTCGACGTGGCCGAGTGCGTCGAAACAGCGGTCGACGAAACCGTCGACGTCGTCAGGGTTCGTGAAGTCGGCGACGAGATGGTCGCCCACGACACGTGCAGCGAGCGTCTTCAGCTTGTCCTCCGAGCGCGCAGCCACGAGGACCCGGCACCCCTGCTCCGAGAACGCATGCGCCATCGACGCGCCGATCCCGGCCGATCCACCGGTGATGACGACGTGCTTCCCGTTCAGGTCCATGTCGGTTCCGTTCCGGTCTCGGTGCGATGAGTGGAGCTGGGGTGCCCGTCCATGTCAGCGCAGTTGTACGGGGATCTCACGGGGGCCACGGATCTGGCCGTTCGTCCAGGTGGTCTCCTTCGACTCGTCGACTCGATAGTCGGGGAACGCTCGACACCACTCCTGAAACGCCACCTTCATCTCGAGGCGGGCGAGGTTCGAGCCGAGGCATCGGTGGATGCCCAGGCCGAACGCCACGTGCCGGTTGATCTCGCGATCGATGAGGAACTCGTCGGCGTGCTCGAACGACTCCGGGTCGTGATTGGCGGCCGGGAACGTGACCAGCACCTGATCGCCGGCGTGAACGGGACACCCTTCGATGACGGTGTCCCCGACGACCCGGCGACCCATCGTGACCGGTGCGTAGTAGCGCAGCACCTCCTCGCTCATCGTGAGCCAGAGGGGGTCGTCGAAGGGGACGTCGCGCAGCCGAGCGAGGTCGTCGGGGTTCGTGCCGAGGTGCCAGAGCCCCGACCCGATCGCACTCCAGGTGGTGTCGATCCCGGCGAGGATCAGCAGCAACAGGTAGCCGAGCTGAAGTTCGCGATCGACCGGCTCGCCGTCGATCTCGGCCTGCGTGATGAGCGTGGCGAGATCGTTCTGGGGATCCTTCGCACGAACGTCGAGTAACTCGCTGAAGTAGGCGCGCATGTCGGCGGTGACCTCTTCTCGCACCCGGTTGTCGCGCGGCGCCAGCTGGAAGTTGCGGTAGATCCAGTCGCGGAAGATGTCGGCGTCGGAGTCGGGCACGCCGATCATCTGGGCGATGCCGTGGACGGGGATGTGCTGGCTGTACTCAGCAGCGGCGTCGGCCGAGTCGCGACCGTCGAGGTCGGCGATGAGGCCGCGGCAGTACTCGCGCAGTTCGTCCTCCATCGGCTCGATCTTCTTCGGGCTGAACGACGGTAGGAGCAGCCGGCGGTGACCGTTGTGATGCGGCGGATCGGACGTGATCGGGGGCGCCGGTCGGCGGATCGCGTCGGGTTGCGCGACCGACACCCACTGCGACGAGAAGTGCTCGGTGTCCTTTGCGATCGCCGACACCGCCCCCATGGTGACCGGCATGAACGCTCGTCCGTATCGCTCGGTCATCGCCATCGGCGTCACCTCGCGAACGGCGTTCCAGATGTCGATTGCGTCTGTCCCCACTGCGAGTCGAGCCAGTCCCAGTCGTTGACCCAGTCGGTCACGGGCGGCGCAGAACCACCAGCATCTTCGTACCCCATGTCAGAACCCCCATTCCGATCGGTGTGGGCGCGAACGTAGCCCGCTCGTGAGTGTCGCCCGGCATGGGAGGGAGCGAACAGTTCGTTCTGCGACGACCGGCGAGCGGATCACGAACCGGCACCGGCGGCGAACTGATCGCCGATCTTCGACGCACCGTTGCTTCAACTTCACTCTTCGTGACATGTGTCGCCAGGCCGACATCCTTCCGTCATCCAACTGTAATGTTCCGCGCCATGTTGAACCACGGACTCTCTCGACGGAGCCGAGTTGCGCTCCTGACGATCGCGACCACGGCCTCCTTGATCTGCGCGTCCCCTTCTGCTTCGGCCGAGCCACGCCCCTCTCACGCGCCCACCGGTGAGTCCGACGCCGCCGAGCCCGCCCGTGCCTCCGACGCTCCCTTGCTCGACGTGTGCCCGATCGACGGCACCGCAACGTTCGAAGACAGTTGGGGCTGGGCCCGCTCCGGCGGCCGCCGCCACCAGGGCGTCGACATGATCGCCGACAATGGGGCGCCCATCGTCGCCGTCCGCGACGGCGATGCCCGATTCAAGAACAGTCCACTCGGGGGCCGCGCCATCTGGCTGACCACCGACGACGGCGACCGGTTCTACTACGCCCACCTCGACTCGTGGGAAGGTGAGAGCCGCACGGTCGAAGCTGGCGACGTCATCGGCTACGTCGGCAGCACGGGCAATGCCCACGGCCCCCACCTCCACTTCGAGACGCTGCCCGGCGGGTCGCACGTGAACCCCTACCTCCACACTCTTCTCGCATGCGTCCCCTCCCCCACGCCTGACCTGCAACTGAGCGGCCTGTCATAACGGGTCGGACCTGTCGCGAGACAGACTGCGTCAGTACGGAACAGCCCCGATCGGCACGCGTCGACGCCCGCCCGCCATGGACGTGGCCGTGACGGTTCGGAGATGTCCGAGACACGTCGACTCACCCGGCGGCCGTGGGTGCCCGACGCCTCCGAGCAACTCGTCCAGCGCTTCGCCGCTGCCAGGACGGGCTCGGCGGTGGCCGACCGGATCGATGCGCTGATCGACGCCGACCGCTACACCGTCGACGTAAAGGCGCTCGCCGTGACCCTCGGCGACTGGCTCACCGCCGGAACCGCGTACGCACAGCCGATCTCGTCGTCGCTGCGTGGCGCGCGCCGTCGACACCATCCAGTTCTGCGCCTGACCGGGCTACTCTCAGCCGCGAGATGAGCGATGCAGCGGCCGACACTGACATCGGATTGACCGCTGCACAGGTCGCCGAACGGCGGGCCGACGGGCGCACCAACGACGTACCCGATTCTCCGGTCCGGTCGCTCAGCGAGATCATCCGCGCCAACGTCTTCACGCCGGTCAACGCGATCATCACCACGCTCTTCGTCCTGATCCTCGTCGCCGGCTACCCCGCCGACGCACTCTTCGCCGGCGTCGTCATCTCCAACTCGGTGATCGGCGTCGTGCAAGAGCTGCGAGCGCGGCGCACACTCCACCAACTCGAACTGCTCAATGCTCCGAAAGCCACCGCCCGCCGTGACGGCGAGGACGTGGAACTGGTCGTCAGCGAAGTCGTCGCCGACGAGGTACTGATCCTGAAACCGGGTGATCAGGTGGTCGTCGATGGTCGCGTCGACTCCGCGATCGGCCTCGACATCGACGAGTCGCTGCTCACCGGCGAGAGCGATGCGGTGACGAAGACGAGCGGCGACGACGTGATGTCGGGCAGCTTCGTGTCGTCGGGCTCTGGGCTCTACGTGGCGACCGCGATCGGCGCCGACAGCTACGCCGCGAAGCTCGCCGACGAGGCTCGCGTCTTCAAGCTGGCCGACAGCGAATTGCGCCGCGGCGTCGACTCCATCCTGCGCTGGCTCACGTTCATCATCCCGCCCGCAGCGCTGCTCCTGCTCGTCCGCCAGCTCCGCAGCGACGAGGTCGACCGCTGGCAGGAGGCGCTGCAGGGCACGGTCGCCGCTGCCGTCGCGATGGTCCCCGACGGCCTCGTGCTCCTCACCAGCCTGGCCTTCATCGTCGGCATCATCTCGTTGGCCCGACGTCAGGCGCTGGCCAAGGAACTGAGTTCGGTCGAGCTGTTGGCGCGGGTCGACACGCTCTGCCTCGACAAGACGGGAACGATCACGACCGGCGAGATCAGCTTCGGTGGAGTCGAGGCGTTGCCCGGAGTGGACCCGAGCCACGTGTCGCAGGCTCTCGGTGCTCTCGGCGCGTCCGACCCCAACCCCAATGCGACGCTCGCTGCGATCATCACCGCTCACCCGGCCCCGAACGACTGGGTGATCGGCGAAGTGACCCCCTTCAGCTCTGCGCGCAAGTGGGCGGCGACGAGCTTCGAGGGCAGGGGCTCGTTCTACATCGGCGCTCCTGAGTTCCTCGTGGCCACCGCCGACGCCGAGACGCTCGGCCGCGTCAGCGATCACGCCGACGAGGGCAGCCGGGTGCTCGTCCTCTCCCACGCCGACGGCCCCCACCAGGGCGAGACGAAACCCGACGACCTGACGCCGCTGGCCATCATCACCCTCGAAGACACCGTGCGACCCGACGCCGGCGAGATCCTCGAGTTCTTCCGTTCGCAGGGCGTCACGATCAAGGTCATCTCGGGAGACAACCCCGCCACGGTCGCAGCAGTTGCCCGGCGGGCGGGCGTTCCCGACTCCGACTCGGGATTCGACGCCCGCAAGCTCCCGAGCTTCACGGATGAGCAGTCGTCGTTCGCCGACACGGTCGATTCGACCGCCGTGTTCGGGCGCGTCACTCCCCACCAGAAGCGGGCGATGGTGAAGGCATTGCAGGGTCGGGGCCACGTCGTCGCGATGACCGGCGACGGGGTGAACGACGTGCTCGCCCTGAAGGACGCCGACATGGGGATCGCGATGGGAGCCGGCAGTTCGTCGACGCGCGCGGTCGCCCAACTCGTCCTGCTCGACAACAAGTTCGCCACGTTGCCGCGTGTGCTCGCCGAGGGTCGGCGCGTCATCAACAACATCGAGCGGGTCGCCAACCTCTTCATCACGAAGGCGACCTACGCCGTGTTACTCACGCTGCTGGTGGGCATCACCGGCGTGCCGTTCCCGTTCCTCCCCCGCCAGCTCACGCTGATCGGCACGTTCTCGATCGGTGTGCCCGGCTTCTTCCTGGCGCTGTCGCCGAACGAGGCTCTGGTCCGACCCGGGTTCCTGCGCCGGGTGCTGCGCTACTCGATCCCCGCCGGGATCGCCGCAGGCACGTGTGCATACGTGGTGTATGACATGGTGCGGCGCCTGGACGACGGTGTCGTACTCGCCGAGGCCCGCACCGCCGCCACGATCACACTGCTCGGCGCCGGGCTCGTCGTGCTCGTTGTCGTCAGCCGGCCGCTGCACCTGTGGAAGGTCGGCCTCGCCCTCGGCATGGCCGTGCTGTACGTGATCGTGATGGTCGTGCCGTTCTTCCGCGACTACTTCGAGCTCGACATCCCGTCGGTCGAGGCCTGGGTGATCACCATCATCGGCACGATCGCCGCCGGTCTCGGCGTCTGGCTGCTCCCCGCTGCGGTGGCCCGAATCGTGTCCGACGAATAGACGATCTCACCCGGCTGCGCTGGTGCTGATGCGCCGACGTCGATGCGGAAAGCCGAGCACACTCGGAAGACCTCTCCACTCATCGCAGTTCGACAACTTGTAGTCGGCCCATCCTTCGGGGGCCTGCTGTACATGAACGTGCGGTTCGCCATCTCGTGTGTGACGATTCCATCAGTGGCGTTCCAGACATTCAACACCGATTTCGGAGGCTCACGTGCGCGACCCGCTTGAGGGCCTGACCAGGACCGGAACGATTCGTACCGGCGCAACCCGAGAACGGATCCCCGGCCGCTACTCAGAGGTGCTCGATGCCGCCATCACCACGATCCTCGGTGCCGCGTCGGATGCGTCGATCTATCTGTACGGTTCGGTGGCGACAGGCAGTGCCGAGGTTCCTGACTCCGATGTCGACCTTCTTACCGTCGGCGTGCCAGCCGACCTTGCTTTATTGGTCAGTGACTCGCTGTCGAAGGACTTCGCCGGCCTGTGTCGTGGCGTCGAGATCGCACCCGCGACGGCGAGTGACTTCGCCGGAACGACTGACGAGGCTTACGGCAACCGCGTGTTCCTGCATCACTACTGCGTGTTGCTTGCCGGTGCCGAGATCGATCGTGCGACTTCGCCGTTCCCGGGCGATCAGCGCGCCGCTCGTGGCTTCAACGGCGACATCGGGCGGCACCTCGACCGGTGGTGTCAAAGCGTCAACCAATCCGATGCCGAAACTCTCGGCAGGCAGGCTGCACGCAAGAGCCTGCTCGCTGTCGCAGGACTTGTCAGCGTGCACGATTCGATCTGGACCACTGACCGCACCCACGCCGCCGAACGGTGGAGCGAGATCCACGCCGACCTCGCCGACGACCGCCACGAACTCCTCGCCTGGTCGTCGCAGCGCTCGAACGCCACCAACGATCGAATCACCCACCACCTCACGACAACAATCACCCGGATTGTCGATCAGTTCGAGGCCCACATCGGACTTTGGTGAACCTGACCGGGAGGAAAGCCACTCACACGTTCAACGCCGCAATCGCCCGTCTCCACTCGGGATCGACACGTCAGCAATCAGCTGCGGGCGCGAGAAGGTGCGTTGAATGGTCGCAGTCGAGAACGAGAGCGAGCGGAAGTAACTTTGGCCCGTGCTGGAGGAGCGAATCGAGGCGGGTGGTGTTCCGGCGAGGCTCTATGAGCCCGATGGCGCCTCGGGCCTGCTCCTGCTCGGACACGGTGGAGCGCACAGCAAAGACGGCGCACGATTCGTCAGGCTGTCGCGGTTGCACGCGGAGCGGACCGGCCTTGCGGTCGTCTGCATCGACGCCGTGGACCATGGTGAGCGGAGTCAGCCGTCGGTCGGCGGTCCGATCCCGAAGGAATGGCACTCCAAGAACGCCGAGCAGATGGTCGGCGACTGGCAAACGACGGTGGCGTCCTTGTCCTCGATCGGGCCTGCCGTCGCCTACGTGGGTTTCTCGATGGGCGTCATTTTCGGCATACCGACGGTTGCTGCGATGCCAACCGTGCGCGCCGCAGTGTTCGTGGCGGGTGGAATCCCCACGGGTGGTGGCATCGACGATGAACCGCTTCGACCAATGCTGCTGAGAGCCGCGTCGCAGCTTGGGCGCACTTCGGTTCTGATGCTCAACAAGACCGCCGACGTGATCTTCTCGGCCGCCGACAGCGAGGAGTTGTTCAATCGCTTCCCAGGGGATCTCAATCGACAGCGCTTCTCTGCTGGTTCCCACGACGACTGGACAGACGAGATGATCGACGAGTCGTTGCAGTTCCTCGAGGCACACGCCACGGCAGAACCGAAGACTGCCTCGGACTGACTTGAACCGGCGCCAACAGCTGAAAGCCGCCCATGACGACAGCGCCCGACCCGCCATCACACCGAGCAGGCACATATTCGCTCGGTCAGGTGCTCAAGAATGCACCTTGCGCGCACCGATCCGTTCGATCAGCACGGCATTCGACACCGACTCAATCGAGTCCAGGTTGACGGCACAGCGGCGACCGATCGGATCCTTGCCAGGGTCGCAGACGACCTCGCTCGGCAGACCTCGGATCGAGGTCGAGGACGGTGCGACGACGGCAGCGGTGAGGCGTGACGATGATCGGTGCTTGCGACCGCCCCCATACGTGAAGGGTCTGTCCCCTCACGTATGGGGTCGGCACCACGTGTGTACGTGAAGGGTCTGTCCCCTCACGTACGGGGTCGGGCCCGGTCACGACGGAGTCGCGGGATGGCTGCGTCGCGCGACAGGACCACGACTGGTCGTCGACCGATTTCCGGAGGTTCGCACCACCACAGCTCACCGCAGCCTGGCCGCGCGCTCACGTGGCCGGAGCCGCGCTTCGGAACGAAGCGAGGTCACCCCCGTCATCTTCGTGGTCGATGGGATGCGCTTCGTACACAGCTGCACGGCAAGATCGATTTCGGCAGATCGCTCGTGTTCGGCACCCACATTCGATCGGTCGGGCCCGCTCACGAACGCCGCATCACGTGGGTCCGGTCAGTACACGATGTCGAGCGAGTAACGAAGGGCTTCGTCGAGGCGAGCACGTGTGAACTCGTCGAGATGGCCGACCGGCTCGTCGTCCAACGCTTCGACTGGGACCGTGATGACGTTGTCGCAACTGATGACGCACGCTTCGGGAAGCCCGTGCTCCTCGCCAAGTGTCACCTCTGATCGGATACGGCGAATGGTGCGGGTGATGGGCGCACAGGAGACCGACGTCAGTACCGCAATGGCGGCGTCACGGGTCAGCACGCAGACAGGGCGGCGACCTGCTGGGGGACCGAGGTCGGCCCAGAAGATGTCGTTGCGAGCTACCACGCAGGAGCGGTCTCAGCAGCGAGTCGTCGTGCGGATCGGACGAGCCGGGGATCGGCGGGCTGGCGTTCGTACGCGGATCGAAGCTGACGGTCGGCCGCTGCGAGGCCCTCGGCATCGAGCACCGCCTGGGCGCCGCGACGCAACAGCTCTGATCGGTTGGTGCCGAGTCCCGCAGCCAGTGCGTCGAGTTGTTCGACGAGGTCGTCGTCAAGTTGAACGAGTACTTCACGTCGAGCCATAACCATATGATATCCCATATGGCTTCGATCGGAACGACAAGTGGCCGCATGCTCCCCACCCACTCGAGAACCTCACCTCAGCACTCGGGTGTCACCGGTCAACCCATCGAGCGGCTCACCGTCGCAGCCGATACCTGAGCATCGATGACCGGCTCCAAGCGTCCTGCCGCCATCTACAATCGTGGTCCGTTGCCGGTGCCGAACGAGCGCCGGCGCTGCCCTCGTAGCTCAGTTGGATAGAGCGGTCGCCTCCTAAGCGACAGGCCACAGGTTCGATTCCTGTCGAGGGCGCCACCAACCCCCACTCCTCAGCGTCAGGGGTGGTCGAGGCCGAGGGGCTTCGGACCTCGCCATCCGAAACGGATCGCTGCGAGTCGGATGGCGAAGACGACCGCGGCGACCGCGATGGCCAACTCACCGGAGTAGAAGTCGTTGCGCCAGGCGACCACGATCACGGTCGCGCCGAGCGCTGCCGGGATCGCGTACAGACGGCTGTTCGGGTGGAAGAGGTGCGGCTGATCGTTGGCGAGCACGTCGCGGATGATCCCGCCCCCGACGGCGCTGATCACGCCGATCAACACCGCACCCACGGCGCTCGCTTCGAAAGCCGACGCCTTCACCGCGCCGGTCACTGCGAACAGCCCGAGTCCGGCAGCGTCGAACAGCTGCACGGGCGTCGTGAGCTGCTGACCGATCGGGCCGTGAGCGACGAACACGACGGCGGCGGCGGCCAACGGCACGACCAGGTAGAGCACGTCGTCGAAAGCCGTCGGTGGCGTCGCTCCCAGCACGACATCGCGGATGATGCCCCCACCCAGTGCCGTGACCAGCGAGAGCGCGACGACACCGACGAGTTCGAAGCCCTTGCGGACAGCGAGGAGCCCGCCCGACACAGCGAAGAAGAAGACACCGATCAGGTCGAGCGTCCGCTCGAGCGTCGCGTCCAACCCGGTTGCCGAGTCGATCTGCCCCACCATCGCTCCCAGCACAGCCGGACACGATACGACCCGCCCCGACTCCACCGTGTCACGAGGGCTGGACCACGATCGACACAGGCACCCCACGACAGGTCTGATTCGTCACGAATCGCCTGCCCCGACGGAGTGTGTACGCCGAGGACGAGTCCCGACTCCCACACGCTCTCGCAGCGGTTCGGACCGGATACCGTCAAACGACGTGACGGACATCGACCACGTGAACGCTGCGAACGACGCGTTCTACGTTGCGCACGAAGCACGAGACCTCGATGCCATGACCGTCGTGTGGGAGCACACCGATCGCACGGTCTGCGTCCATCCCGGCTGGCCGATCCTCCGAGGCTGGGAACAGGTCGAAGATTCCTGGCGCCGCATCTTCGACGGAGTCGGCCGGAACCAGTTCATCATCACGAACCAGTCAACGATCGTGCTCGGCGACACGGCCTGGATCACGCTCGAGGAGAACCTGGTCGATCGCGCCGAGACACATGCTCTCGCCGCCACCAACGTCTTCGTCCGTGCCGACGGAGGTTGGAAGCTCGTCGCTCATCACGGCTCGTCGATCCTCGCTCGCCTCGGCTGACCCGTCGCATGTCGGGTCATGCTGATGTCGAGAGGAACTAGTCGACAGGTGCGCAGTCGTGGCTGCAGCCGGTGGCGGTGTTGACGAAACCGGCGGGCGCAGGGCGATGGAGGACGGCACCGGTGGGGACGACCTGCACGACCGGCGCGTCACCGGACTCGTCGACTGTGGCGTCACCATCGACGATCAATGTGTAGCCGTCGGGATCGAGCGGCGGATACGTCACCGTGACCGACGGTCGAGCGCCAGCATTGCGCGCCGAGCCGCCACCGGCGGCGAAGGACATCACACCGTCGTGCCATTCGGGCGGGCACGCGACGATCTTCGGACGCATGTCGTCGCCGACGCTGAGCAGATACGCCCATCCGTACTCGGCGGTCTTTGCTTCGAGGGCGTCGAGTTCGACGGGGATACTCATGTCCTCAGTGTGGCATCCGTCGCCGACGACCGCTTTCCCGACAAACCCGACCTGATTTGTCGGGTATATGGCTACGCTAGCTCCTTCAACCGCGACATCACGTCGACACGTCTTCACAGGAGCTTCTCATGGCCGTCCGCCTTGGCGACACCGCACCCGATTTCAGCGCCCCCACCACCCAGGGCGACATCAACTTCCACGAGTGGCTCGGCGACTCGTGGGGGGTCCTCTTCAGCCACCCCAAGGA
>ENA-ORXU01000396-ORXU01000396.1-marine-metagenome-genome-assembly--contig:-NODE-396-length-51633-cov-7.069711_pt1 | contig 51633 bp, 44 predicted proteins | sample MGYA00237869_ERZ511484 | MGnify/ENA metagenome assembly ERZ511484 | reverse complement strand
CATCGCCGATTCGATGACCACCCAGGCACCGCTGCGGGTGGTGCCGATGGAGACGCTGAAGCGCTCGTCGTGCTCCCGGTACACCAGCACATCGTCGGCCGAGTCGTCGCCCAGGCGGTGCCGGAACACCAGGCTGGGCCGCAGGTTCTCGTCCACCCGCGAATAGAACAGCGTGTCCGCGTCGGCCCATGTCACCTCGTGCACGTCCTCGATCGACAGCACGTCCCGACCGCCGGCACCGTGTCCACCGGTCTGCGGTGCGCCGATGGCACGCACGCGCAACGTGTAGCGCTCGTCCCCGGTGGTGTCGGCGGTCCAGGCCAGGTGCGCATGATCCGGCGCGTGCGCCACGTCGCCCTCGTCGAAGTAGTCGTGCCCGGCCGCCTCGTGCTCGCTGTCCAGCAACACCCGTTCGGCGCCCCCGGCGCGTGGTCTTCGCAGGTGCACGCCGTACTCGTCGCCTTCGCGCAGCCGGTGCAGGTAGCACCACGGCCCGTCGGCATCCGGCAGCGATTCGTCGGCAGCCTCGATGCGCCCGCGCAGCTCCTCCAGCAGCGTATCGATCAGGTCCGCACGCTCGGCGAACCAGTCATCGGCGACCCGGTTCCGCGCGCGCAGGTGATCGGCGATGCGCGTCGGCAGCAGGGCCGGGTCCTGGACGCAGGCGCGCCAGTTCCCGGCGCGCAGCCAGGCCCATTCGTCGTGCGCCCGCGGGGCGTCGCGCGTCATGTGACCGGTGCTTCGTGTCGATCGGGATCGCCGGGCGGCACAGCCAGCACCAGCGCATCGCCCACCAGCGCGTGCAGGCTGGTCACCTGCACCTGGCCCAGCTGGTGTGCCGGCAGCACGCTGCCGAACTGCGTCTTGCAGATCGCGCAGATGGCGACCAGGTGGGTGACCGCCCGCTCGTCGACCACCGAGCGCAACGCCCGCGCCCGCGGCTCGGCGCCCTGCACGCGCAACGGCAGCAGCTCGTCGCTGAGCAGGCCCCCGCCTCCACCGCAGCAGAAGGTCTGCCGTCGGGTCGAGCTCTCCGCCATCTCGACGAACTCGGGCACCGCGGCGCGCAGCAGCCGGCGCGGCAGTTCGAACGCGCCATCGGCACGCTCGCCCATCATCGCGCCGCGCGCCACGTTGCACGAGTCATGGTAGGTCGCCACCACGCCGGCATTGCGCGCAGGATCCAGCCGGATGCGCCCGGCCTGCAGCAGCTCTACCGTCAGCTCGCACAGGTGCTCGGCCCGCCCCTTCGCGAGCATCGACAGGTCGCCGACCAGCGCCGGCAGCCGAGCGCCGGCCACCCGCCAGGCGTGCCCGCACTCGCCGATCACCAGCCGGGACACGCCCAGCGTGATGACCGCCGTCATCAGCCGCTCGGCCAGCTGCCGCTCCTGTTCGAGGTTGCCGGCGAACAGGCCGAAGTTGGCCGCCTCCGAGGCGTGACTGGAGAAGGTCCAGCTCACCCCGGCGGCGTGAAGCACCTTGGCATAGCCGATCAGGCCATCGACGTGCGGCTCGGCGAAGAAGTCCGCCGATGGCGTGACCACCAGTATCTCGCACCCGGTCCGATCCAGCGGCAGGCGCACCGCCACCCCGGTCTCCTCCAGGATGTCCTCTTCGAGGCTTTCCAACACGTCGGCCAGCGCCGGCCGCTTCAGGCCGAGGTTGTTGCCGAGGCGGCCGGCCTTCTCCACGATGGTCTGCCCGTAGCGCTGGCCGAGCCCGACGGTGGCGAGGATGTCGCGCCCGGCCATCGACACCTCGCTGGTGTCGATGCCCTGCGGGCAGAACACCGCGCAGCGGCGGCACTCGCTGCACTGGTGAAAGTAGCGGTACCAGTCGTCGAGCCGCTCGCGCGTCAGATCGCGTGCGCCGACCAGCCACGGAAACCAGCGCCCGGACCAGGTGTGATAGCGGCGCCACACCGCGCGCAGCAATTCCTGACGCGCCACCGGCATGTTGTTCGGATCGTGCGTGCCGAGAAAGTAGTGGCACTTGTCGGTGCAGGCACCGCAGCGGGTGCAGCTGTCCATGAACACCCGCAGCGCCCGGGAACCCGCCACCCGTTCGCCCAGCCGTTCGATGGCACGCGCCTGCCAGTCCTCGACCAGTTCGCCCGGATAGCCGAGCGCCTCGCTGGTGGGCGCATCGGCCCGATGCGGCACCTGGTCGCGCGCTGCCCGCTCCTCGATCAACGGGATGATCGGGTAGAGTCGCTTCATCGGCCGCTTCATCGCCCGCGCGTGTTCCAGGTCGGGGTGAACGGTATGGCCAGCCCGTGCACCAGCTTGCTGATCGGGAACACCGCGATCAGCAGCAGCACCGAACCCAGGTGCAGCCACAGGCCGGCGTGCATCGGCGGTGGCTGCCAGTCCAGCGTCAGCGCACCGCGCAGGAAGACGCCGGTGGCGTACAGGTCGGTCGGCCACCAGCGCTTGAGCGCCGCGCCGCCGAGCACGATCGTGGCCAGCAGCACCAGGTGCAGGTGATCGCTCGGTACCGAGATCCAGCGCAGCCGATCGATCAGCATCCGACGCGCGGCCAGCACCGCGATGCCGGTCAGCGTCAGCAAGGTCGCCCAACCGCTTATCTGCAACACCGGCACCATCCATGTCGGCAGCACCGGCATCAGGAATCGGGCGTGCACCAGCAGGATGCCCAGCAGCCCGTAATGCAAGGCAAGGCTTGCCGCCCAGGTGATGCGCGAGGCACGGAACAGGCTGCGAAAGGCGAACAGCTCGGCACCGAGCCTTGCCAGCACGCCGGCCCGGGTACGCGGCGCCGGCGTCAGCGGTACCGGTACCGGCTGCGGCGTGCGCACCCAACGCACCATGCGCCACAGCAACGCGCCCAGCGACCAGGCGATGACCAGCGTGAACAGCGGACCGGCGAGCCGGCCCGCCATCTCAGACACGACCGGGCACGATCAGACGCAGCCGGTCGGCTTGGGCAGCCCGGCGTAGCGGCAGGCCTGCTTCGCAGGACCGCGCGGGAACAGCTCGTACAGGTAGCGGCTGTTGCCCTTCTCCTTGCCGAAACGCTTGCCGATCTGCTTGGTCAGGATGCGGATCGCCGGCGCGATCTCGTAATTATCGTAATACTCCTGCAGGAACAGCATCACTTCCCAGTGCGCCTCGCTCAGCGCGATGCCGTCCTCGGCCGCCATCGCCTCGGCCAGCTCGCGCGACCAGTCGGCCCGATCGCGCAGGTAGCCTTCGGGGTCGGTGGCGACCGCCACGCCGGCCTCGCTCATCGCACGTCCCCGGCGCCGTCGACGACGCCATCGCCCGCGCCGTCTCCGGCCAGGCCGATCAGCACGTCCACCAGCGCCTCGGAGGTGCCCAGGTAGTCGGTGATGCGGATGTCCACCCCGGGGTGCTCGGCCAGCTTGCCCCGCACCTCGTTCGGGATGTCGTCGGCCACGTGCGTGCCGCGCGCCAGGAAGTACGGCACCACGCGCACGCTGGTGGCACCGCGCTCGATGCAGCGCTCGATGCCGTCCGGGATGGACGGCTCGGCCAGCTCCAGGAAGGCGTGTTCGACCAGCGTGTCGGGCTCGTCCAGACGGGCGCGCAGGCGCTCGGCCAGCCGACCGATCTCGGCGTTGGATTCGGCACGGCGACTGCCGTGCGCGACCAGAAGCAAGGATTTCATGGCAGAAGTATACGAGCGCCGCCCGCCCTTCCGATGATCGTGTCGCCATTTCACCCACACGCCCTCGCCCGTGCGCGGCACCGGGCGACGTAGACTGCCGGTCCGTTCGATGCCCGAGCAGCCATGCCGTCCGACACTCTTCGAAAGCGTGGCCGCGCCTTCCTGATGGCGCTGGTCGTGGCCGCCGTCCCGGCCACGACCCTTCCCGTCAAAGCCCTGGCCGCATCGCCCTCCACCGCGGCACCCGCACGCATCGTCTCGATCAACCTGTGCGCCGACCAGCTGCTGCTGGAGCTGGCCGACGCTGCGCAGATCGCCTCCCTGTCGCGCCTGGCGCACGACCCGGCCGCCTCGCACCATCGTGACCGGGCACAGCACTTCCCGGTCAACGACGGCAGTGCCGAACCGGTGCTGGCGCTGGCGCCCGAGGCGATCATCGCCGGGGAGTACTCCAGTCACTACACCGTGAAGCTGCTGGAGGCCAGCGGCCTGACGGTGCACCGGCTGCCGATCGCGAACTCGATCGACCAGATGCTCGACAACCTGTCCAGCGTGGGCGAGTGGATCGGCCAGCGCGAACGGGCGGAAAGCCGGGTCGCCGCGCTGCGCGAACGCCTGGCATCGGTGGCGAGCGCGCCCACCGGCCCGGATGCCAGGGCGCCGCTGGCCGCGATCTACGACCCGAACGGCTACACCGTCGGCCCGGCGTCGCTGCGCGGCGACATGCTGCAGCGCGCGGGCTTTCGCAACGTGGCGCAACTGGCCGGCATCGACGGCTACGGGCGGCTGTCGCTGGAGTCCCTGCTGGTCAGGGCGCCCGACGTGCTGATCGACTCGCCGTTCAGCCCCGGCACCTGGTCGCGCGCGCAGGCGCTGGCGCTGCACCCGGCGCTGCGCCGACGAGGCCTGGCACCGAGCGTCATCACGCTGGCCAGCGCCGACACGATCTGCGGTGGCCCGTGGAGCGTCGGGCTGATCGAGCGGATGGCGCGCGAGCGGCGCGCGCTCGAAGCGCCTGCCCGGCGCTCGCCCGTGATGCAGTGATCGACCGGTTCAGGTTCCCGACAGCACGGCGCCGGCCAGCAGCAGCGAGGCCCCGACCCCCATCGCCTGCACGTAGACGCGCAGCCCCTGCCGCAACTGCGCGGCCGCAGGATCCGGTGCCGCCCCGTTCAGCCACGGCTCCTCGGCCACCGTGTCGGCGTAGCGGCGCGGCCCGGACAGGCGAACCGACAGCGCCTGCGCCATGGCCGCTTCCGGCCAGCCGGCATTGGGCGAGCGGTGCGCGCGCGCATCCCGCACCAGCAACCCGAGCGACGGCGCTCGCCGCGCCGCCACCAGAATCAGCAGCGCCGTCAGGCGGGCCGGCACCAGGTTGACCGCATCGTCCAGGCGCGCCGCGAACCGGCCGAAGCAGGCGTAGCGTGCGCTATGGTGACCGATCATCGAATCCAGCGTGTTGATCGCCTTGTAGGCGGCGATGCCGGGCAGCCCGAACAGCGCGGCGTACAGCACCGGCGCGACCACGCCGTCCGAGGCGTTCTCGGAAAGGCTCTCCAGCGAGGCGCGTGCGATGCCTGCCGCGTCCAGCGTCTCGGGGTCCCGGCCGACGATCGCGGCGACCGCCTCGCGCGCCGCTGCCAGGTCCCTCTCGCCCAAAGGTCCTGCGACCGCCCGTACGTGCGTGTACAGGCTGCGCGAGGCGATCAGGCTGGAGACGATCAGCGCCACGATCGTCATCTCGATCGCTCCCTCGATCACCGTCGCACGCACCGAACCGATGCCACCGTCCGGCAACACCCGTTCGACCGACCAGGCGATCCCCTGCTCGATCCCCCGCTCGCCCCCCCAGGCCAGCACGGTCACCAGCCCCACCACGAAGGCGGTGCAGGCCGCACCGAGCCGCACCCGCCGCCGCTTGGAGAAGCCGACACGGTTCCAGCGCCGCTCCAGCCAGCCGATCAGCGTCCCGATCCACACCACCGGATGCCCGATCCGCCGGTACAGCCAACCGGGCCAGCCGAGCGCCACCTCGATGCTCCAGGCCAGGATCGTCAGCCACAGCAGGCTCACCGAAGCGGCTCGAAGGGCGTAGGCAGCCCGCCCCGATCAGGCGGGCGGCTCGCCCACCCCGCCCGGTCCCGGCTCGCGACCGGCATGCGCCTCGTCGCGCAGCACCGACACCGCGTTGGCGTGACCGTCGAACCCTTCGTAGCGGGCGAAGCGCCAGGTGTGCGGAGCCATCTCGCGGTAGCCGGCCTCGGTGACGTGACCGATCGAACAGGTCTTCATGAAATCGGGTACGCCCAGCGGCGAGTGCGTGCGCGCCGCACCCGCGGTCGGCAGCACGCAGTTCGGCCCCATCAGGTAGTTGGCCAGCGAGCCGGCCGCGTGCTCGCCCAGCAGGATCTCGGAAGCGTTGCGGATATGGGCCAGGTGCTCGTACGGCGTGCTCGACAGGACCTGGCAATGCTCGGGCGCGTAATCGTTGACGAAGGCGTAGGCGCTGGCCGCATCGGGCGCCAGCACCACGCCACCGCGCTGACCGGACAGCACGGTCGAGGAGTAGCCGGCCAGCACATCGCCCATGCGTGCCCAGTAACCGGGCACCAGTTCGCGCACGCGCTCGGCCAGCGCGCGGTCCCAGGTGACCAGGAACGCACCCGAATCGTTGCCGTGCTCGGACTCGATGCACAGGTCCAGCGCGCAGATGTGCGCGTTGGCCGACGGATCGGCCAGCAGGATGGTCTCGCTGGGCCCTGCCGGCAGGCCCGGATCGATGCGCCCGGCCAGCAGCCGCTTGGCCGCCACCAGCCAGGGGCTGCCCGGGCCGACGATCTTGTGGCAGCGCGGCACGCTGGCGGTGCCGAACGCCGCGGCCGCCACCGCCTGGGCACCCCCGGCCTTGCACACCACCTCCACCCCGGACAGCCGGGCTGCCACCAGCGTCGCCGGATCGACGTGACCATCCGCCCCGGGCGGCGTCAACACGACCCGGTCCGGCACGCCGGCCACCGTGGCCGGCATCGCCGTCATCAGCGTCACCACCGGAAAGCTACCCTTGCCGCGCGGCGAATAGCAGGCGACCGAGTCGATCGGCGTGGCGCGCTCGCCCACCAGCACGCCCGGGCGGATCTCCTTCATCCACATCTCGGGCGGCCGTTGCGCCTCGTGAAAACGGCGGATGTTGTCGGCGGCGTACTCCATCGTGGCGATCAACGCCGGATCCAGCGAATCGAATGCCGCATCGATCTCGGCCCGGGTCGCCCGGATCGCGCTCGCAAGCAGCCCGTCGGCCCGATCGAACTCGCGCCCGTAGCGCGCCAGCGCCTCGTCCCCTTCGGCGCGGACCGCCTCGATGATCGGCCGCGCACCGTCCAGGAACGCATCGAGATCGTCCTCGGCGTGGCTCAGCAGCGCCTCGCGGCCGGCGCGGGTCAGGGTCGACAGCTCGTGGAGCGCAACCTTCGGATACGGTTCGACAGACATCGCGTAAGTCTATATCGGCTTCACCGTTCGTCGTAGTGCACCAGCCCTTCCAGGATGCCGGCCGCGTAGGAGGCGCTCGCCTGGTAGAGCCTGCCGGCATGGCGCCCGGTGGCCACGCTCTGGCGCGCCAGGATCCGGGTCGGTGCGTCGGCATTGCCGACCAGCACCGCCGGAAACTCGCTGGTCAGCGCATCCAGGTCGTTGCCGCTGTCACCGGCGAACAGCACCTCGCGCGTTTCCAGTCCGAGAGCCGATGCCAGGTGCGCGACCGCTCCTCGCTTGGTGGCGATCGGCGAGACCAGGTCCAGCAACGTCTCGTCGGTCAGCGGATCGTGGCTGAACAGCATCGCCACATCCAGGCCCTGCGCCTCGGTGCGCTCCTCGATCAGGCGCTGCAGTTGCGGCAGGTGCGTGCCCTTCAGCACGGTGTAGCTGCGCTTGAACGGATGCTGACGATCGCCGGCCTGCGCGATCAGGGCATCGATGCCGCGCAGGCAGGCGTGCACCGCGCGCCCGTCACGCCCGCCCCAGCGCTCTCGCTGCAACGCCGCCCAGGCCTCGTCGGGTTGCCAATGCCCCTGTTCCAGCCGCAGGATGGTGGTGCCGGCGTCGGCCGCCATGAAGTCCGGTACCGGCAACGCCCACCGCTCGATCGCCTCCTGCACCCGGCCGGTATCGCGCCCGCTGATGTAGGCGAGCCGGATGCCGTGTCGGGTCAGGTAGTCGGCAAGGTGCCGACGCGCATCCTTCGGCTCCCTGGCCGGACCGTTCGGGATCAGCGTACGATCCAGGTCGGTGCACAGTAGCCGGATCACGCGGACTCCACGTCCTCGCCCGTGTCCACCGGTGCCTCCTTCGCCCGGCAATCGCCCAGGAAGTCGTAGTGCTGCATCGCCTCCAGGATGCCGCCGGCAAAGGGCCGACGCGCGAAGTAGACGCGACGCCCGGCGTCGATCGAGGACAGCTCGCCGTGTTCCCGGTTGCCGACCACCGCCGCCAGCGTCTTGCCGCGCATCATGTCCGCATCGGCGCCGGATCCACCGATCGCCAGCACCCGTCCCAGCGAGATGCCGAACCGGTGGGTCACGTAGCGCAGCGCCAGCCCCTTCGAGGCACGGATCGGCACCACGTTCAGGAAGTGTCCGTGCGAGAAGTGGACGTTGACCGCCTGCTCCTCCTTGAACAGGGACTTCGACAGCGACTCGACCGGTGGCGCGGTCTCCGGATCGTATCGATAGCTGACCTTGAACGCGCTCTGCTGAGAGGTGGGACGCAGGCTGAGGCCGGGTACGTCGGCCAGCACGCGACGCACCACCTTCGGCGTCCACTGCTTCTCGATGTGGCGTGACCAGCCGGTGTCCTCGGTCAGCAGCGGAGCATAGGTGATGTGCGTGCCGGTACTGGTGATCAGCACGTCGGGCTCCGGCACGCCATGCTTCTTCAGCAGGCGCAGTGCGGCATCCTGGCGCAGCCCGGTCGTGACACCGAACAGCAGGCGCTTGGGCCGCACCCGGAGCAGGCGGATGAGTTCCGCCAGCGCCTCGTCGTCGCCGATCAGCGCCCGGTTAAGATCGGTGAACAGGGCCCGATCCGGATAGTTGGAGTTCGCCTCGGGCAGCACCGGTGCGGGGACCGGATCGTTGTCGACGACCTGCCGGACCAGCTCGAGGTAGCTGAGCGCGTGCGCCTGCCAGGAATAGTGCTCGCGCACGCCCTGCAGCCCGGCGCGCGACAGCTTCTGCCAGCCTTCCCAATCGTCGATGATCCGGTACACCGCCTCGCCCACCCCGGCGGTGTCCAGCGGATCGACCAGCAGGCCGTTGTGGCAGTTGGCGACGATGTCGCGCGGCCCGCCGTCCTCGGTCGCCACGATCGGCAGGCCGCTGGCCGCCGCTTCCAGCAACGTCAGACCGAACGGCTCGGTCAACGCCGGATTGACGAACACCCCGCCCGACAGCGTCGCCAGCCGGTACAGCACCGGCACGTCGTCCGATCCGTGACGCTTGGGGTAGGCCACCTTGCCGTACAGGTCGTAGCGATCGATCAGCTGCAGCAGCTCGGTCAGCACGTCGCGCGCACCGTCTCCCAGTTCGGTCAGGTCGTCGCGGTTGCCCATGATCACCACCAGGTTGGCGCGCTCGTTCAGCGCCCGGTCGTTGCCGAAGGCGTGCACCAGCGTGGCGATGTTCTTGCGCGCATCCGCGCGCGACACGGACAGGATCATCGGCTTGTCGGGATGCTTGAGGAAGCGGCGAACCGCACTGGCGATCGCGGTCTGCTTCTCCCCTCCCTGCGGCGGCACGAAGCGTGAAACGTCGGTGCCCGGTGGCAGCACGTGCATGGCGTCCGGGCGATAGAAGTCGTACAGCCCGTACTGCTCCTCGATCTCCTGATGGGTACTGGCGATCACCCGTGCCGCCGAGGCCAGGGTCTGCTCCTCGGCGACGATGCGCCGGCCGATCGCGTACTGCCGCTCGATCGTCTTGCCGCTCAGGCCGCTGGCCAGCAGGCGGCGGCGCTTCACCCGTCCCAGCGAGTGCCCGGTGTGCAGCAGCGGGCGCTGCAGCACGGCCGCCACGCGGCTGCCGACCAGCCCGGCGTCCGCGTAGTGGCTGTGCAGCACGTGGGGGCGTCGCTCGCTCGCCTGATAATGAGCGATCAGATTGTCACCGAACTCGTCGAGGTAGTCCCACAGCAGCTCCTTGCGCAGGTAGCCGGTGCCGCCGCACACCAGGCGCACGATGTCCGCGCCCTCGCACAGCGGTTCGCGCGGCTGCGAATAGATCGGATCGATCGACTCGTCGACGACCAGCCGCGTGATCAGGTCGACCCGGGCGATCTCGGGCTGACGTGCCAGCGCTCGCGCCAGCTCGACCACGTACAACGTCTGGCCACCGGTATCGGCATCCCGGCCGAGCTCCAGCTCCGAGGAACGAATCAGCCCGTGGACGCTGATCAGCGCGATGTGAAGTCCGTCGTGGGCCATGTCGATACCCCTCCCCAGCCCCAGGAAGAACAAGGGTACCGGTTGTCGGCCCGAGCCGGTATCGTTCGTGAAACTTGCAGCTTTCCCTTCCCGCGCGCCGAGGCTCGGTCGATCGAAGGGCCTGACCCCGAACCCGGATCGACAGAGCATGACGGACCCGAAGCCGCTGGTCGGCATCCTGCAGTGCGGCGAAAGGCCGGAAGGCCTGAGCGAGGACTTCGGGGACTACGACACCCTGTTCCACGCGCTGCTGGGCCACGAGGCGTTCCGCTACCGCACCTGGCGGGCGCTGGATGGCGATCTTCCCGACACGGTGAACGAGGCGGATGCCTGGCTGCTCACCGGATCCCGGTTCGGTGCCTACGAGGAACACGACTGGATCCCGCCGCTCGAGGCGTTCGTGCGCGACGTGCACACCGCCGGCGTGCCGATGCTCGGCATCTGCTTCGGACACCAGCTGATCGCCCAGGCACTGGGCGGTCGGGTCGAGAAGTTCAGCGGCGGCTGGTCGATCGGCCGGGTGGAGTACCGCTTCGACACGGCCGGCATCGGCCTGCCCGCCTTCGATGCGCTGCCCGATCATGCCGTCCCGTTGATGGCCTGGCACCAGGACCAGGTGGTCGAGCCGCCGCCCGGGGCACGTGTGGTCGCCGCCTCCGACCTTTGCCGCAACGCGGCGATGGTCTACGGCGACAGCATCTTCACGGTGCAGCCGCACCCCGAATTCGGCCCCCTTTTCGTGCAGGGATTGCTGGACACCCGCGGCAAGGCGGTACCGGCACCCTTGCGCGAGCGGGCCGCGGCCACGCTGGACGAGCCGCTGGCCCGTGAATCGGTGGCCGAGATCATGCGCCTGTTCGTGCTGCAGGCGCTGGAGCGAACGCGTTCCGCGACCTGAACGGTGCCCGGTTTTCGCCGGTTCGCAGGCTTACGCCCCTCGCAGTTCGGTCAGGATTCCCTGTTGACGGGACAATCAGTTGCTATGGTCCCGGCCCTGTCCTGAAAGTCGCGGAGCGCGATCGTGATCGCCAAGTCCGATCTCGTCATCCTGCTGGTATCGGCGAGTGCCCTGAGCATGGGCATCGTGCGCTGGCAGATGAACATCGCCGTCGAGCCGACGCCCGGCGTGGCGGCGCCCGCCGTATCGACGGTTTCGGCCGAGCGGGCGGAGCCGACACGTGTGGAAACGGTGCCCGCCGCGCCCGTGCAGGCGCGCACGGCGCCGCAGCCGTCCGTAACGGACGAGCCGCGAAGCGCGGAAACCTTGCCGCCGACCGCCTCGCCACGCGCCGGGCCCGGTGACGCCGCCCCTGCGGCGAACCCGACCACGGACTCGACGACCGCTGCCAGCGAATCCCTGTTCGGCGTGTACGAGGTGGTCAGCGGCGACAGCCTGGGCGGCATCGCCCAGCGGTTGGGCACCTCCGTGGCCCAGCTGCGCCAGATCAACGAGTTGGAGAGCACCAGGATCCTGATCGGGCAGCGGCTGAGGTATCCCCAGGCGGCCAACTAGGGAGCCTCCAACCGTCACCGCCGCTCGCAAGGACATGCTGCTCGACGCCTTACCGGATCGCTGGACCTGCCGATGGAACGGGTCGAGTTCGTGTTCGAGGGCGGCTCGAAGGCCGATGCCGACACGTTCATGGACCAGTACCGGGAAGCCACGATGCGCACCGGCGGCCGAGACGCTACGCTTGCACGGATGAGCATCGACACCCCGTTCCATCCCGCCCTGTTCGCGGATCGTACCGTCGTGATCACCGGTGCCGGTCGGGGGATCGGGCGTGCGGTGGCCGAGGCCTTTCACGCCTGCGGCGCCGATGTCATCGCGCATGCGGGCCGCGAGCGGGGCGATCTGACCGACGGCGAGCGGCTGACGTGGCTGGCCGCCGATTTCCTGCAGCGCGACGAGCAGGACCGGTTCGCCGAGATCGTGCTCGATAGAGGCGATCGCGTCGATGTGCTGGTGAACAACGCCGGCACCATGTTCGGCCGCTTCCCGGCCGGATCGCTGAGCGATGCCGATTACGATCGCGTGCTGGAACTCAACCAGCATGCGCCGGTGCGCCTGACGCGCGCGCTGCTGCCCGCACTGACGCGGGCCGGAGCCCGTCACGGTGCCGCGATCGTCAACACCGTATCGATTTCCGCCGCGACCGGCGGCAGCCCCGGCTCGTCGATCTATTCGGCCAGCAAGGCCTTCGTGTCGACCTGGACGCGAGCCATGGCGCGCGAGCTGGCGCCCGAGGGCATTCGCGCCAACGCGGTCTCGCCGGGGGTGATCGACACCGATTTCCACCAGCGCTACTCCAGCGCCGAGAAGCTGGAGAACACGCGTCGCCAGATTCCGTTGCAACGGCTGGGCAGCGCCGCGGATTGCGCACCCGCGTACCTGTTCCTGGCCTCGCCGGCGCTGTCCGGCTACATCACCGGGCAGGTGGTGGAGATCAACGGCGGGCAGCGGTAGCGGCCCGGCCGAGAAGCCGGATATCCGGCGACAGCCACGCCCCGGTGAGCGCCAGCGCGGCGCATGCCGTCATCGCCACCGGCAGCCAGAGATCGGACGACGGCAGCGCAAAGCCGATCGCCAGCGTCAGCAGCACGCCCGAGCCGGTCTGCAGGCTGCCGGACAGCCCGGAAGCGGTACCGGCCAGTTCCGGGCGCACGCTCATCGCCGCCGACATGATGTTGGGCAGGCACATGCCGTTGCTGATCGCGCACAACTGCATCGGAAGGAACAGCGCGAACGGGTGGGAATGGCCCGACAGCAGCCAGAAGCAGGACACGCCCGCCACCATCGGAATCAATCCGAGGCGAATCATCCGGAACGTTCCCAGCCGGGCCGACAGGCTGCCGGCCAGCAGGTTGCCGATCATGTAGCCGATCGCCACCATGGCGAACCACAACCCGTAGTCCCCGGCCGCCATGCCGCGTCGCTCCATCGCCAGGAAGGGCGCGCCGGCCAGGAAACCGTAGTAGACGCCCACGGAGCCTGCCAGCAACAGCGCCAGCGAGCGGAACGAGGCGGATCCCCACAGTACGCGTACCGGCCCGGTGCTCTCGACGGCACTCGTGGCACTGCCCGGCCCCTTCGCGTGCGAACGCCTGCCGGCCGTCACCGGCACGGCGACGCTGGCCACGCTGGTCGCCGGTCTTTCGTGGGTCAGCAAGCCCAGGGTCTCGCTCTGGAAGCGTGCCGCCAGCAGCGTGAACAGCAGTCCGATGATCGCCAGACCGCGATACATCCAGTGCCAGTCCAGCGTATCGGTGATCCAGCCGCCCAGCGCCGGACCGAACATCGGCGCCACCATCATCGCGGTGGTCATCCAGCCGATCACGCTGGCCGCCCGATCGCGCGACCAGGCATCGCGCACGATGGTACGCGGCAGGAACACGCACACCGCACCGCCGAACCCCTGCACGAATCGGCCGGCCAGCAGGGTCTCGATCGTGGGGGACACCGAACACACCACGCTGCCGAGGGTGAACACCGCCAGCCCGAACACCATGACCGGACGCCTGCCGTACCGGTCGGCGGCGCGCCCCAGGATCATCTGCGAACAGAACGTGGCGATCAGGAACACCGTCAACACCAGCTGCGCCGCGCCGTAGGTGGTCTGCAGGTCGGCCATCACCGCGCTGGTCGCCGGCAGCACCCCATTCATCGTCACCGGGCCGATGGCACTGATGCCGATCAGCAGCAGCAGCAACGGCCAGGCGAGCCCTTCGACTCGCTCGCCCGCCGGAGTGGCTACCGCACTCACGAGCGACTCGCTGCCGGTACGCCGCGCGCCGCCAGCGCCAGCGTGCGTCGCGCCGCCTCCAGGTGCAGCCGCTCGACCATGCGCCCGTCCAGCGCCACCACCCCCTGTCCGGCATTCTCCTCCTGCGCGAAGGCCTCGACCACCCGCCGCGCCTGCGCCACCGCTTCTGCATCGGGAGTGAACGCCGCATGCGTCGGATCGATCTGCGAAGGATGGATCAGCGTTCGCCCGTCGAAGCCTGCCGCGGCCGACACGGCGCAATCGCGCGCGAACCCGTCAAGATCGGCGAACGCGTTCCACACCCCGTCCAGCAGGTCCAGACCGCCGGCACGCGCCGCGGCCAGGAAACCCGCCAGCCAAGGCTGCAACGCGGTGCGCAACGCCTCGGGCGACAGGGTCGAGGGCAACCGTGCCGCCAGCGCCAGGTCGTTGCTGCCCACGCACAGCGTGTCCAGCCGCCCGTCCGCCTGCTGCCCCAGCGCCGCGATGCCGGCCAGCGACAGCACCGCCGCCGGTGTCTCCAGCATGGCCCAGACACGCACCGTGTGCGGCGTGCCGGCCGCATCCAGGCGGTCCTGCAGCCGCCGCAACGCATCCGCATCGTCGGTCTTGGGCAGCAGCACCGCATCCGGACACGTCTCGCTGACCAGTTGCAGGTCCGCCGCGTGCCAGGGCGTGTCCGCACCGTTCACGCGCAACACGCGCCGCCGCGATCCGTAGTCGATCGTGCCGAGCGCCTCGCGCACGTGCTCGCGCGCCGCCGGCTTGGCCTCCGGCGCCACCGCATCCTCCAGGTCGATGATCAGCGCATCGCAATCGAGCGTGGCGGCCCTTTGCAGCAGGCGAGGTCTGGAGGCCGGCATGTACAGCGCGGAACGGACCGGTGGCGGGGAGTCGGGATTCACGGCATGACGAAGCGGGACGGCCGCCGAGCATACCCGCTCCGCCAGGTGCGGCCCGGTCCATCGGCGTGCCTGACAACCGCTCGGGCGCCACGCATCGGCGGTACAGTGATGCGCTTTCGCGCCACGAAACCACTGACGCATGCACATCCTTCTGGTCGGCAACGGCGGGCGCGAGCACGCGCTCGCCTGGAAGCTTGCACGCTCGCCGCGTCTGAGCCGCCTGTCGGTGGCGCCCGGCAACCCCGGCACCGCCGCCGAGCCGCGCACCGTTAACGTGCCGATCGCGGCGGATGCGCTGGACGAACTGGTCGCGTTCGCCACCGACCAGGCGGTCGATCTGGTGGTGGTCGGACCGGAAGGCCCCCTGGTGGCAGGCCTGACCGACCGGTTGCGCGCCGCCGGCGTCCCGTGCGTCGGCCCGGGCACCGACGGCGCGCAGCTGGAAGGCAGCAAGGCGTTCGCCAAGAACTTCATGCATCGTCACGGCATCCCGACCGCCTCCTCCGAAAGCTTCACCGACACCGCAGAGGCGCACGCCTTCATCGACGAACACGGCGCACCGATCGTGATCAAGGCGGACGGACTGGCCGCCGGCAAGGGCGTTGTCGTCGCGCACGACATCGCCCAGGCCCATCGAGCCATCGAGGACATGCTGTCCGGCAACCGCTTCGGCGAGGCCGGGCACCGGGTGGTGATCGAGTCGTTCCTGGCGGGCGAGGAAGCCAGCTTCATCGCGCTGGTGTCCGGGGGCGACGCCCTGCCCTTCGCCACCAGTCAGGATCACAAGGCGCGCGACGAGGGCGATACCGGACCGAACACCGGGGGCATGGGCGCGTATTCACCCGCACCGGTGGTGACCGACGCGGTGCGGGCACACGCCATCGCCGACATCCTGGAACCGACCGTGGCCGGCCTGATCGCCGACGGCGTGGATTACCGCGGCTTTCTGTACATCGGGCTGATGATCGATGCCGACGGGCAGGCGCGCGTGGTCGAGTACAACGTGCGCCTGGGCGATCCGGAGACCCAGCCGCTGCTGATGCGCCTGGACAGCGATCTGGTCGATCTGCTGGAGGCTGCGGCCGCCGGCTCGCTGCGCGGGGTCGAGGCGGACTGGTCAGCGAATCCTGCGATCGGTGTGGTGATCGCCGCGGGCGAGTACCCCGACGGTGGCAGCCGGGGCGCGGCGATCAGCGGGCTGGACGCGGCGGCCGATGCCGGCTGCACGGTGTTCCACGCCGGCACCGCGATGCGTGACGACCGGCTGGTCACGAACGGCGGTCGCGTACTGTGCGTCACGGCGATCGCGGCCGATCTGGCATCCGCGAAGACACGGGTGGATGCCGGCGCGGCGGCGGTTTCCTGGGACGGTGCACGCTACCGGCGCGATATCGGACACCGGGCGCTGGTTCGGGAACGCGGCGGCGCGTGACGGGTCATCGGTTGCCACGGCTTCCCGGCCACCGAGTCGCCTTCGCCGCCGGCTGTCGCCTGCTGTCGCGGATCGGCAAGCGGGCAAGGCGCTCGAAGATCCGACACGCGTTGGATCTGTTCCGAAAGTGCCTGGAGCGGGCCGAGGAAGCCCTGTTCGACGATGAGGGAAATCGATCGTCGCGAGCAGCCGGGCGATGTCGAGCTGGGCGAGCTCGTGGCCGGGCATGGGTTGCTCAGCGCCGCATCGAATCGAAGAATTCGCTGTTGGTCTTGGTCTGCTGCAGGCGTCCGAGCAGGAATTCCACCGCCTCGATCTCCTCCATCGAGTGCACGAACTTCCTGAGGATCCAGGTCTTCTGCAGTTCGTCCTCGCTCATCATGAGCTCTTCGCGACGCGTGCCCGAGCGGTTGATGCTGATCGCCGGGAAGACCCGCTTCTCGGCGATCTTCCTCTCCAGGTGCAGCTCCATGTTGCCGGTGCCCTTGAACTCCTCGTAGATGACCTCGTCCATCTTCGAGCCGGTGTCCACCAGCGCGGTGGCGATGATGGTCAGGCTGCCGCCCTCCTCGATGTTCCGGGCCGCACCGAAGAAGCGCTTCGGCCGGTGCAGCGCGTTCGCGTCGACGCCACCGGTCAGCACCTTGCCGGACGAGGGCACCACGGTGTTGTAGGCGCGTGCCAGACGGGTGATCGAGTCCAGCAGGATGACCACGTCCTGCTTGTGCTCCACCAGGCGCTTGGCCTTCTCGATCACCATCTCGGCCACCTGCACGTGCCGGCTGGCCGGCTCGTCGAAGGTGCTGGCGATCACCTCGCCGCGCACCATGCGCTGCATCTCGGTGACCTCCTCGGGCCGCTCGTCGATCAGCAGCACCATCAGCACCGCATCCGGGCTGTTGGCCGCGATGCTCTGGGCGATGTTCTGCAGGATCATGGTCTTGCCGGCCTTGGGCGGCGACACGATCAGCCCGCGCTGGCCCTTGCCGATCGGGGCGGCGAAATCCACGATGCGGGCAGTGATGTCCTCGGTGCTGCCGTTGCCGCGCTCCAGGTCCAGTCGCTCGTTCGGGTGCAGAGGCGTCAGATTCTCGAACAGCACCTTGTTCTTGCCCTGCGAGGGCGGACCGAGGTTGATCTCGTCCAGCTTGACCAGCGCGAAGTAGCGCTCGCCCTCCTTCGGGGGGCGGATGCGCCCGAAGATCGTGTCACCGGTGCGTAGCGCGAAGCGACGCACTTGGCTGGGCGAGACGTAGATGTCGTCCGGGCCTGCCAGGTAGGAGCTGTCGGAGGAGCGCAGAAAGCCGAATCCGTCCTGCATCAGCTCCAGCGTGCCACCGCCGAAGATGTGATCGCCGTTCTTCGCGTGCGCTCGCAGGATCGAGAAGATCATGTCCTGCTTGCGCTGTCGCGCAACGTTCTCGATGCCGATCGACTGGGCGAGCTCGACCAGCTCCGTGGCGTTCTTCTTCTTCAGGTCGTTGAGGTTCATGCGCGATTTGTCAGCAAGCCTGGATGGCGGCGGGAGGGTATTTCGGACGGGTTTCAGAGGAAGGGAATGGCCTGCGCGGAGTTCAGCGCGGCGGTGTCGAACGCGACGGGTTCGACGAAACTGGCCCGGACGGGCCTGATCAGGAAGGTCGTGCGAGGGTGTGACCGTCAGACGGAAAACAGCTGTCGTGACCGGACCCCGTGAAAACTAGCACGCGATCGGCGCCACGTCCACCGCCCTGCCAAGCAGGGATCGGGCCGCGTGTGGTTCATCGACGACACGCGGCCCGTTCGTCCGAGTCTCTCGTTTCAGGCGCGAGGCTGAGGTGCGAGGCTCAGGCGTGCTGGTCGAGAAAGTCGGTCAACTGCGCCTTGGACAGCGCGCCGATCTGGGTGGACTCCACCGTGCCGTTCTTGAACAGCATCAGCGTGGGAATGCTGCGGATGCCGTACTTGGGCGGCGTGTTCGGGTTCTCGTCGATGTTCAGCTTGACGATCTTGACCTTGCCGGCGTAGCCCTCGGCCAGGTCCTCGAGCACCGGTCCGACCGCCTTGCAGGGCCCGCACCACTCGGCCCAGTAGTCGACCAGGACCGGGGTGTCTGACTCGAGCACCTCCTGCTGGAAGGTCGCGTCGGTAATCGCGGTAACATGGTCGCTCATGCGTGTCCCCTACATTAGTGGCCCGGTTCGTCCGGGCGTGGCTGAAACGGCGTCGGATCGTCTCACGAACGCGCCGCCGGCATCGGAACGATGGTAGGGGCGAGCAAGGTATTCGCAACCTCGCCGCCGCCGGGTTGCCACCACGCGATCGTTCCGTCGACCCCGTCCGGCCCGGTTCGGGCCGCAGCTCCCGTGCAGCGTCAGGCTGCGCCAACGAAGCCGCCCGCATGAGCACCACCATCGCCGACACGCCGGCCTTTCGCGACCTGGAACTGCCCGAACCGCTGCTGCAGGCCATCGACGAGCTCGGGTTCACCCATACCACCGAGATCCAGGCGCTCACGCTGCCGGTGATCGCCGCCGGACGGGACGTGGCCGCCCAGGCGCAGACCGGTACCGGCAAGACCGCCGCCTTCCTGCTGGGCAGCTTCTCCAGGCTGCTCGCCCAGGCACCTTCGCCCGGGCGCCGGCCGGATCAGCCGCGCATGCTGGTGATCGCACCGACCCGGGAACTGGCCATCCAGATCGGCAAGGACGCGACGGACCTGGGGCGGCACACCGGACTGGTCACCGCCGTGGTGTACGGCGGCATCGACTACGAGAAGCAGCGCGAACAACTGGCGGCCGGGGTGGACGTGCTGGTCGGCACGCCCGGGCGGATCATCGACTACTTCAAGCAGAAGGTGTTCGACCTGGAAGCGCTGGAGATCGTGGTGCTGGACGAGGCCGATCGCATGTTCGACCTGGGCTTCATCGACGACATCCGCTTTCTGCTCAGGCGCATGCCGCCGCCGGGCAAGCGCACCAGCATGCTGTTCTCGGCCACGCTCTCGCACCGCGTCATGGAGCTGGCCTACGAGCACATGGACAAGCCCGAGGAGCTGAAGACCGAGACCACCCGCGTCACCGCCGAGGGAGTCCGGCAGTCGCTCTACCAACCGGCCCAGGACGAAAAGATCGGCCTGCTGCTCGGCCTGCTGCGCGACCTGCAGCCGCAGCGATCGATGGTGTTCGTGAACACCAAGCGCACCGCCGAACGGATCGAGAGCTACCTGGTCGGCAACGACATCGTGTGCGGCCTGCTGTCCGGCGACGTACGCCAGAACAAGCGCCAGCGCATCCTGGCCGAATTCACCGCCGGCAAGATCCCGCTGCTGATCGCCACCGACGTGGCCGCACGCGGCCTGCACATCGACGATGTGAGCCACGTGTTCAATTACGACCTGCCGCAGCAGGCCGAGGACTACGTGCATCGCATCGGACGCACCGCCCGTGCCGGCTCGCAAGGCGTGGCGGTCAGCTTCGCCTGCGAGAACTATTCGTTCTCGCTGCCCGAGATACAGGCCTTCATCGGCATGAACATTCCGTTGGTACCCATCACCGACGAGCTGCTGGTCGAGCCGAGGCGCCCGGCTCGCATCGAGCGCGATCGCGTCGAGCGCCCGGGCGAGAAGCGTGGCGCACGCAGTGGCGCACGCAGCGGCGCGCGCAGCGGCACACGAAACGGCGCGCGCAACGGTGCCGGCTCCGGCCAGCGCTCGCAGCAGGACCGCGGGGAAGGCGACGCCGCACCTGCACCCGTCGAACGGACCTCGGCAGAGGCGGACAATCCCGCCAGCGGCGCGCGCCGGCGCGTGTCCACCGCCAGGAAGCCGTCGAGCCGCCGATCCGGCACGGCTTCCGCGAACGGCTCGGTCGAGCCGAAGATCACCGACGCGTCCGGCGAAGCGGACAGCCCTGCAGCGGCTTCGGGCTCGAATCCCGTGCCGACTCCCGGGGCAAACGCCGCGCAGAGCACCACGGATGCCCCGAGAAAGCGCCGGCGCAGACGTCGGCGCCCGGCCGGCGCCGCCACCGAGCCTGTCACCCCGGCCGGTGCAGGACCGGATGACAACGACGATGCTGCCGGCGATTGAACCGTTCGATCCCTATACTCGCCCACGATCTCCAACGGACACCCGCATGAACCCTCGCGACGCCCGCATCAACATGGTCGAGCAACAGGTACGCCCCTGGGACGTGCTGGACCAGCGCGTGCTGGACGTGATGGCCGACGTGCCGCGCGAGCGCTTCCTGGCGCCCGAGCATCACGGCGTGGCCTTCAGCGACTTCGAGCTGCCGATCGGTCATGGGCAACATACCCTCAAGCCGAACGTGGACGGACGCCTCCTGCAGGCGCTGGCGCTGGGCACCACCGATCGCGTGCTGGAGATCGGCACCGGATCGGGCTGGTTGAGCGCCTGCCTGGCCAGGCTGTCGGCCCATGTCGAGAGCCTGGAGATCGTGCCCGAGCTATCGAACTCGGCCGGAGAGCGGCTGAGCGGGCTGGGCGTGGCCAACGTCACGCTGCGCGTGCAGGATGCGGCCGAGGAGTGGGCCGCCGACGAAGCCTACGATGCCATCCTGCTGTCCGGTTCGGTACCCCGAACACCCGTCTTCTACCGCGACCGGCTCGCCATCGGCGGGCGCATGGTCCTGGTGGTCGGCAGCACGTCCCGACCGACCATGGAAGCGCGCCTGCTGACGCGCACCGGCTCGGACGAGTGGTTCGCCGAGAGCCTGTTCGAGACGTGCCTGACACCGCTCGAGAACTTCTCGACCGCCCCTCAGCCCTTCATCTTCTAGTCCGGAGACAGACAGCCTTGTCACGCCATCCGTTACGCCGCCTGACCCGGGCGCTCGTCCTGCTTCCCGTGTTCGCCGCCCCGGCAGGGGCCACCGACCTGATCGATGTCTACGAGCAGGCGCGTGAATACGATGCCACGCTGCAGGCCGCCGTGTTCGACCTGGAATCGGCGCGTCAGCGCCTGCCGCTGGCCCGTTCGGCGTTCCGGCCGCAGGCCGGACTGACCGGCGAGATCGGGCTGACCGACTTCAACGCCGAGGACCCGGACAGCTCGGAGAGCTATGTGGACGGCCAGCTCGGCCTGCAGCTCACCCAGACCCTGTTCAACCGGCAGAACGGTGCGCTGGTGGACCAGGCCCGGCTGGGCGTTCGGGCGGCCGAGGCCAGCTTCGGCGCCGCGGCCCAGGACCTGGTGCTGCGCGTGGCGGTCGCCTACTTCGACGTGCTGCGCGCCGAGGCGAACGTGGAGTTCAGCCAGTCGGAACTGGAATCGATCGCCCGACAGCGCGATCAGGCCGAGCGCCGATTCGACGTCGGCCTGATCCCGATCACCGACGTGCGCACCGCGCAGGCCCAGTTCGACCTGGCGGTGGCCCAGGAAATCGGTGCGACCAACCAGTATTCCACCGCGATCGAGGCCCTGCGGGTCATCTCGGGCATCGAGACCGACCAGCTCGATTCGCTGGCGTCGGACCTGCCGCTGGACCGCCCGGACCCTGCCGACATCGACGCCTGGGTGGAACTGGCCAGGGAGCAGAACCTGCCGCTGGTGATCGCCCGGTTGACGAGCGAAAGCGCGCAGACCCAGATCGAGATCGAACGCGGGCAACGCCTGCCGACGCTGGACGTGGTGCTGGGCGGCGCGCTGGCCACCACGGACCAGGACCTGCGGCCCGAGCAGGTGCGCAGCGCCGAGATCGGCCTGCGCACTTCGGTGCCGCTGTGGACCGGCGGGCGCATCAAGGCGCTGGTCGCTCAGGCCCGGGCGGATTTCCTGGCCTCCAGCCAGGACCTGATCGCGCAGGAGCGCAGCGCCGTGCAGCAGGCGCGCGATGGCTACCGCGGCGTGCTCGCCTCGATCGCCCAGGTGCAGGCCTTGCGCCAGGCGCTCGATTCCACCCGCCAGTCCGCGGATGCGGTCGAAGCCGGCTTCCGTGCCGGTACCCGGACCTCGGTGGACGTGCTGCGCGCGCTGCGAGACGTCTTCCGCGCGCGCTCTGATTATGCCAACGCCCGCTACGACTACCTGCTCAACTCGTTTCGCCTGAAGTCGGCGGCAGGCACCCTGGACGAGGCCGATCTCGCGGCGGTCAACCTGTTCCTGCAGCCCGAGAATGAGTGAACCCGATACCGACGCGTTTTCCCTGGCGACGTTTTCGTGCGCCCCGTTACTGGTCCATCTGGGCCGGGCTCGGCGTCCTGTGGCTGCTGACCCGCCTGCCCTTCGCCGCCGTGCAGGCGATCGGACGGCGGCTCGGCCCCCTGATCATGCGTCTGCTGCGCGAGCGCAGTAGAGCGACACGCACCAACATCGATCTGGCTTTACCGTCGCTGGGTGTCGATGAGCGCGAGCGCATAGCCCGGGCATCGGCCCGTCATGCCGGCATGAGTGCCATGGAGATCGCCTGGCTGTGGTGCCGTCCGGACGATGACACGTGTGCACGCGCCACGCTGCTGGGCACCGAGCATGTCGATGCGGCGCTGGCACGCGGCCGGGGCGTGATCCTGTTGCAGGCGCACTTCACGCTCATCGATCTTGCCGGCAGCGTGGTCGGCAGGCGCTGGAAGGCCACCGGCGTCTACGACCCACCCAAGAACCCTCTGATCAAGGAGTTGCAGCTCTGGCACCGGCGTGCCTACCTGGACCGGCCCATACCCAACCGCAACGTGCGCTCGATGGTGCGCCGGCTGAGACAAGGCGAGATGATCTGGTTCTCGCCCGATCAATCGGTCTCGGTCAGTCATGGTGGCATCGCGACGCGATTCTTCGATCAGCCGGTGCTCAGCTCCAGCGGCACCGCTCGCATCCTGGCGATGACCGACGCGGCCCTGATCCCGATGGTGCCCGAGCGCAGCGATGACGGCCGCCACTTCACCGTGCGGTTCCACGCACCGGTCAAGCTGGACAGCGACGATACCGTGGCGGCCACGCAGGCGGTGAACGACCTGCTGGAGACGCAGATCCGACGGCTCCCGGAACAGTACCTGTGGGGCCACAAGCGCTTCAAGCCGCCACCGGGGACCGTGTCGAGTCCGTATCGCTGATGCCGGGGCGACGTCCGGCCGGACGCTATCGACTGCTGTCGATCATCGCCCGACCCGTCGTGTGGCTGTGGGTGGCGGTAGTGGCCGCATCGATAGCGCGCGGTCGAGCCGGCGATGGCGTGCCGGGCGGCTGGCGAGCGGCACGGATCTTCGTGGCGCAGCGTTTCGGCTACCTTGGCCAGCGCGACAGGCCACGATCCGGCGATGCGCGCCCGCTGCGCTGGCTGCATGCCGCCTCGGTCGGCGAGGTGATCACCGTGCTGCCGCTGCTGCAGGCGCTGGACGAACGCGATCAGGCGCTGCTGGTCACCACCGCCACGCCCACCGGGGCCGCGGCGCTCGCCGCGCGCGGCCCCGCCCGCGTGCGTCACCGTTTCCTGCCGATCGATGCGCCCGGGGCGGTGACGCGGTTTCTCGACCGGGAACGTCCGGCGAGCGGCTGGATCGTGGAAACCGAGTTGTGGCCGACCCTGTACGCCGCGGCCGCGAACCGTGACCTGCCCCTGACGATCCTGAGCGCCCGTCTGTCGGCGCGCACGCTGCGGGGCGCCGCGCGCTGGCTGCGTCCGGTGTACGCCACCGCCCTGGACGGGGTGCGCGTGCTGGCGCGCAGCGAGGCGGACGCGGCCCGCTTTCGCACGCTCGGCGCCGTACCCGCCCTGGTCAGCGTGCCCGGCGACCTGAAGCGTGCCTGGCTGCCCGCCGCTTCGGCTATCGAGTCGGACGGAGCGAGAGGGGCGGGCGGGCCGCCGGCCGCGTTGGGAGAGCGACGCTTCGCGCTCGCCGCGTCCACGCACGAGGGCGAGGAGCTTGCGCTGGCCGCCGCCTGGCACGCCCGCCCGGGCGACGATCTGCTGGTCATCGTGCCGCGCCACCCGAACCGGGCCGATGCGATCGAGCGCGACCTGATCGCCGGTGTCGGTGCGCTCGGTGATTCGGCCCGCATCGCCCGGCACGCCCGCGGCGAGACGCCCGGCGCACGGGAGCGCCTGCTGCTCGGCGACACCTTCGGCGAGCTGGAGCGGTGGTACGGGTCGGCCACCTGTGCGTTCATCGGTGGTTCGCTGGTACCGCGTGGCGGACACAACCTGCTGGAGGCGGCGCGCCACGCCCTGCCGCTGTGCACCGGGCCGCACACGGACAACTTCGCCGAGACGGTCGAGGAGTTGCTGGCGGCCGACGCCCTGCAGGTGCTCGCCACACCGGATGCCGTCACCGACTGGTTGCTGCACCGGCTGCGAACGGACGGTATCGATCCGTCCGGTCGGCGTGCCCGCCAGGTCGCTGTCGGGGATCCCGGCACGGTGCAGCGCTACCTTGCCGCGCTGCTCGGTTGACGCTGACGCCGGTTTGTCGGACAGTGCGCAGGACGCGACGCGTGTCGAATCGATGACGCAACCGAGGCAGGCGTGTGGGCCGGTCATCTCAGCACGGATGGTGCGTCTACGATGCCCGGACGCTGACCTACAGTGACATCGCGCCGCCCGGCGCAGGGTGGCGCTGGTCTGCGCTGCTCCGGCCGCCGAGCTCTCGTGCCCGCCTGATCGCCGGACCGGGTGCGCCGCTGCTCGTGCTGGCGCTGGTGCCGCTGCTGATCACCGTGTGGCTCGGCCTGCTGTGGCTCGGCCTGCCGGATCGTTCGCAGACGCTGGAGCGATCGCGCAGCCTGCACATCACCTTGATCAAGCGGGCCGACGGACGGGTGACGCCGGCCAGGGGCATTCCCGAGTACAGCCTGAACATCCCGGTGGCACGCCTGCCGCCGCACCTGAAGCAGGCGGTGCTGGCCACCGAGGATCGCCTGCTGTACTCGACGCATCACGTGACCTACCTGTTCGCCAGGACCGCGCAGGCGATGCTCGGCTGCGCGGCGCGCTATCTCGTGCACCGGAGCACGTCCGGCTGCCCGGGCAACAGCACGATCACCCAGCAGGTGGCCAAGCTGCTGTGGCCCGCCCAGCCGTCGCGTACCGTTTCGCGCAAGCTGCGCGAGCTGCTGTGGGCGCTGAAGCTGGAGTGGCAGCTGACGCCGGACGAGATCCTGCAGATCTACCTGAACCGGATTCCGCTCGGTCAGGGCACCGTCGGTGTCGAACAGGCCGCGCGCCATCACTTCGGCAAGTCCGCCCACGAGCTGGACCTGTACGAATCGGCGCTGCTGATCGCGGCCCTGAAGCGCCCGCTGGACAACGTCGGCTCCGATCGGCCGGCAGCCATCGCCCGCGCCGACATCATCCTGGACGCGATGTTCCGCTACGGCTACCTGCCCAGGCGCGAACGGATTCCCGAAGCGGTCGGGCAGCCGGTGCATCGCGCCCGCCGACGATCCTATCTGGGGCACTACGCGCAATGGGTGATGCCCGAGGCGCATCGACTGCTCGAGCGTGCGCCACCGGGTCGCTACAAGGTGTACACCCATGCCGATGCCGAGGTTCACCTGCACGCCGAGGCGGCCCTGCGGCGCACCACCGATACGCTGCGCCGCTCGGGCGTACCGGCTCCCGAGGGGGCGCTGGTGGCGATGCGCCCGGACGGCCGGGTGCTGGCGATGATCGGTGGCACGGGCGACGATGTCGGCTCGCGCAGCATCAATCGCGCGGTGCCGATCAGAGATCTGCACTGTCCGCCGGCCGCCAGCGCGCTGAAGCCGGTGGTCTACACCGTGGCGCTGGAATCGGGCCTCACCCCCGAGTCGCTCGTCGATGCCTCGCCGGTCGAGATCGCGCTGCCCTCCGGCGCACGCTACCGGCCCCGCAACCACGGGCACCGGGTGCACGACACCCTCACGTTGCGCGAGGGGCTCGCCGGATCGGTCAACACCGCCGCGATCAGGCTGGCCCTGTCACCGGGCGCGATGCGACGCTGGCGCGACGTGGCCAGCCGCTTCGGTCTGGACGACACCGCCATCGGGTACCAGCTGGGCGACGTCATCGGTCAGCCGGAGGTCTGCCTGATCGACCTGACCCGCCTCTACGCCATCGTCTCGGCGCGCGGTCGAGACGTGTCGCCGAGCGGCATCCACGCGATCGTCGACGAGAACGGCCATCCGGTGTACGAGCGCGTCCCGCGCCGCGGTCGACAACGCTTCGCGCAGCGTCACATGGACGCGTTGCACGGCATGCTGGTGGATGCGGTCGGCAACGGTACCGGGCACCGGGCCGGACAGGGCCTGACGGACCTGCGCATCGCCGGCAAGACCGGCACCGCCGATGACAACACCGATGCGCTGTTCGTCGGCTACACCGACGATCTGGTGGTGGGCGTCTGGATCGGCAGCGATGCGCCGGTGCCGATGCCGGGCGTGACCGGCGGCACGGCCCCTGCCCGGGTGTTCAATTCGTTGCTGCACCGGCTGCGCTAGGGTCTCGGCTCCGGATCAGTATCGCGTACGCCGCGTGCCAGCTCGCCTCCACCTGCCGGGCGACCCGCCGCGCCGTCTTCGCCTCCAGCAGGCGCTCGAACGAGCGCGCCAGGCGCTGCAGGTTCGCCAAGGCGAAACGCGGCGGTTGCAAGGTACGGATCCTGCGATCCTCGATGCGCCCGCGATCGAAATCGATCAACGTCACCGGCGGCTCGTCCTCGCCAGTGTCGACCATGATGTTGTGCGCGTTCAGATCGGCGTGCCGCACGCCCTGCGCGTGGAAACGGGCAAGGCAGCTACCGACCGCGCTCAGCAGCGCCTCGTCCCCCACGCCGCCGGAGGCGACCAGCCGCGCCGCCAGCGTCTGGCCCGGCACGCGACGGGTGATCAGCATGCTGCGCTCCAGCGGGCCGAATCGCACCCGCTGCGCCGCGTAGGCGCGCGAGACCGGCAGGCCGCGCGCCTCCAGCTCGCACAGCAGCCCGAACTCGCGCATCGGACGGCTGCGATGCAGACCCAGGTTGACGTAGTGGCGTCGGCTGAGGTGGCGCGCCGCGCCGCCGCGCCGGTACTCGCGCAGCACCAGCTCGGTCCCGTGCCAATCGATGAACACCGTATTGCCGCGCCCGGCGCTCGCCTCCGCGATCACCCGCCCGTCGCGCTGCAGCGCCGCCCGATCGAACAGCACCGGATCGAAGGCCGGCGCAAGGTCCGCGCGGAAGACCCGATGCGTGCCCGGTGGACCGGCGGCGACGCCCACCACGGGCACGATGGGCACGACGGGCACGACGGCGCCGGTCGGGATCGGGGTCGTGGTCGGGGCCTGTGCCGCGCGCTCGCTCAACCGGTGCCCGGCGGTACACCGTCCTTCATCGGCGGACGTTCATCGTCGGTGGACGCTCCACCGGGGGCATCGGTCAGCACGAACAGGGTGCCGCAGTATTCGCAGGTGGCCGTGCCGTCGGGCGAGTCGCCCAACGGGATGAACACGCGCGGGTGGCTGTTCCACAACGGGGCGTCCGGTGTCGGACAATGCATGGGCAGCTGATCGGGGCTGACCTCGATGCGGCTTTCGGAGTTGGGCAGAGTGCTCATGGGCGGCGCCAGAAAGTAGTGAGAGAAAAGAGCGGCGAAGACGAATTCAGGCGGCCGGAACATGCGGCGCGAGCGGCCCGAGAAAACGCGTGCGCAGGGCGATGGTACGCCGTGTCAGCTCGACCAGTGCCGCATCCGGCTCGAGGGTATCGCCCTGCAAGGACAGCGCCGCCGCGTAGCGCCGCCTTCGCAACGCCAGCCACAGCTCGATGGCCTCGTCGGCGGTCGCCGCGTCGATGACCCCGGCATCGCGCACCGACTCGAGCACCCGTACGTTGTCGCTGTAGCGCACGATCGAGGAATGCGCGCAGGCGTGCGCCAACGCCAGGTACTGCACCACGAACTCCAGATCGGTGATCCCGCCCGGATCACGCTTCAGGTCCATCAATCCGCGTGCCGCGTGCCCGTGGGAGGCCAGCATGCGCGAGCGCATGTCGGCCACCGAGCGTGCCAGCACGTCCGGCGCCCGTTCGCGGCACAGGATGTCCTGGCGGATGGACTCGAAGCGCCGCATCAGCGCCGGATCCCCGTGCGTGGCGCGGGCGCGCAGCAGCGCCTGATGCTCCCAGGTCCAGGCCGCGTCGCGCTGATAGCCCTCGAAGGCGTCCACGCTGGTGACCAGCAGGCCGGCGCTGCCGTTCGGACGCAACCGCAGATCGATCTCGTACAGCAGCCCGGCCTCGGTGCGCACGGCCATGAAATGGCTGAAGCGACGCACCAGCCGGGCGAACCAGACACCGTTCTCCAGCGGCTCGGCGCCATCGCTGCGTTGCGCTGCGCCGGCGCTGTCATGCAGGAACACCAGGTCCAGGTCCGAGCCGTGCCCCAGCTCCATGCCGCCCAGCTTGCCGTAGGCGATCACCGCGAAGGCCACCGCTCGGTCGCCGCCGGCCGGGTCCGGGGTGAGCGAGCAGCGCGGCCGACCGTGTCGGGCCACCAGCGGTCGCTCCACGCACGCCAGCGCCTCGCCCACCAGCGCCTCGGCCAGCCAGCTCAACCGGTCGCTGGACTGCATGATCGTCAGCGAACCGTCCAGCCAGGCCAGCGCGATGCGCAGCTCCTGCACCTCGCGCCAGTGCCGCAACGCGTTCATCTGCGCTTCCAGGTCGTCCGCATCGTGGCGCCGGCACACGCGGGCGGCGCGAGCGCGATAGTGCTCGGCGCCGGCCAGCGGCGTGTCCATGCCCGGACGCAGCAGCTCGTCGACCAGCACCGGCTGGCGGGTCAGCGTCTTGGCCACCCAGGCACTGCGTCCGCACACCTCGACCAGCCGGCCGAGCGCGCCGGGCCGGTCCAGCAGCACCTGCAGGTAACCGCCACGACCGGCCGCCGCCGCCACGAAGGCGCCGACGCGATGGCCGGTGCCCAGGGGATCGTCGCAGCCCAGCAGCGGTGCGCGCAGCGCATCGATCAACGTCGCGACGCGCTCGCGCGAGGCATCGCGAAGCCGCGTCACGGACGGCTCGCGGCACAGCGATGCCAGGTAGTCGTCGAGTGCAGCGACGTCGGCCCGATCGGCCTCGGCCGCGCTCGTCCCGTCGGCCATCGTCGCGTCGGGCGCCGTCTTGCCGGCCCCGGCCGGCACCGTCTCGTCGCTCACCCCGACGCCCTCGCCCTCGAACTGCGCATCGAACCGCGATGCCACCGCCTGCCGGTGCTGTGCCAGGCGCTGCAGGCAGGCGGCCACGTCCGGCTCGCCGAGCCCGATCGTCACGCGGCGCATGTCCTCGCTGTCGGCGGCGGGCAGGCGGTGCACCTGGGCATCGTCCAGCGCCTGCAGGCCGTTCTCCACGCGGCGCAGGTAGGTGTAGGCCTCGGCCAGCCGCTGCGCATCCCGGGGCGGCATCAGCTCCAGCTCGCTCAGCGTGACCAGCGTGTCCAGCAGGCCGCGTCCCTGCAGCGGCACGGTTCGCCCGCCACGCACCAGCTGGAACGACTGCACCAGGAACTCCAGCTCGCGGATACCGCCACGGCCCAGCTTCACGTCGTCGCCACCGCGCACCCGCTCGCGCTCGCCGATCAGCCGCTGCAGGCTCCTCAGCGAGGGCATGGCATTGAAGTCCAGATAGCGCCGGAACACGAACGGGCGACGCATCGCCTCGAAGCGCCGGATGTCGGCCACCTCCCCGGTCAGCGCGCGCGCCTTGACCATGGCGTGGCGTTCCCAGTCGCGCGCGTGGTCGCGCCAGTAGGCCTCCAGCGCCGCAAAGCTCGACACCGGCGGTCCGCTGGCGCCGAACGGGCGCAGCCGGGTATCCACACGGAACACGAACCCCTCGGCGGTGACCCGCGACAACAGGCCGGTGAGCGCGCGCGCCTCGCGTGCGAACCAGTCCGCCGCGTCGATGGAGCGCGCGCCGTCGGTGCTCCCGGCCCCCGGGTACAGGTAAACCAGATCGATGTCGGAGGAGACGTTCAGCTCGCGCCCGCCGAGCTTGCCCATGCCGATCACCACCAGCGCCAGCTCGTTGCCCTGAGCATCGCGCGGCACACCGAAGCGCTCGGCGAGCCCGGCACGCGCGGCGCGGCCCGCGGCTCGCACGCACGCCTCGGCCAGCGCGCTGAGCTCGTCGAGCGTCTCGCCCAGTCGCGCCTTGCCCGAGATCATGCGCCACAGGATGCGCAGGTAGGCGCTCTGGCGCACCTGGCGCAGCGCCACCTCGATCGTCGCGCCGGCCTCGCGGCGCGCCTCGATGGCCGACTCGAATGCCTGGTCCGGACGCTCCGCCGCGGGTGCGTCCAGAACGCCGTCTTCCAGGGCGGCCCGCAGCAATGCCGGACGCCGGACCACCAGCGAGCACAGGTAGCGACTGGCCACGAACACCCGCTCCGCCTCGGCGCGCCGCGCCGGTGCATCGATCAACGCCAGCGCGCGGCACATCGGCTCGTCCCGCAGCTTCTCGTCCAGGATCTCGTTCATGGGTGGCAGCTTGCTATCGCGGGCGCGCAGTGGCAACCGCACCGCGCTTCGCACGCTATCATCCACCGATGGTCGCCGCGCAGCTCGAACTGGATGACATCTCGGTCGACCTGGGCGGCAAGCGCGTGGTCGATCATGTCTCGTTCACGCTGGCCGAAGGCGAGATCGGCTGCCTGCTCGGGCCCAGCGGCTGCGGCAAGACCACCCTGCTGCGCACCATCGCCGGATTCCAGGCCCCCGGTACCGGTTGCGTGCGCCTGGCCGGCGAGCCGGTGGCCGACCCGCGCCACCAGGTACCACCCGAAGCGCGCCAGGTCGGCATGGTGTTCCAGGACCTGGCCCTGTTTCCGCACATGGACGTGCGCGCCAACATCGCGTTCGGCATGCGCAGCGCCCGACGGCGCACCACGCGCCGCGAGGCGGACCGGCGGGTGGACGAACTGCTCGACCTGGTCGGCATGCGCTCGCACGCCGGCAACTACCCGCACGAACTGTCCGGCGGCCAGCAACAGCGTGTGGCGCTGATCCGGGCGATGGCGCCCAGACCGCCGGTGCTGCTGCTGGACGAGCCGTTCAGCAGCCAGGACACCGAGCGGCGCGTGCAGCTGGCGCACGAGGTGCGCGAGATCCTCAAGCGCGACGGCGTCACCGCGATCCTGGTCACCCACGACCAGTACGAGGCCTTCGCGATCGCCGACCGCATCGGCGTGGTCGGCCAGGGGCGGCTGCGCCAGTGGGACGAGGCCTACGAGCTGTACCACCGCCCCGCGGACCGGTTCGTGGCCGATTTCATCGGCGAGGGGGTGTTCCTGTGCGGCAACGCGCTGAACGGCAACGTCATCCAGACCGAGCTGGGCGTGATCGACGGCGAGCTGTCGCAGGACCTGCCGCCCGGCACGCTGATCGAGCTGCTGGTGCGTCCCGACGACATCCTGCACGATGACGCCAGCCCGAACCGGGCCACCGTCATCGCGCGCGACTTCCGCGGGGCCGATCACCTGTACACGCTACGCATGCCGGGCAACACGCGCCTGCTGTGCCTGGCGCCTTCGCACCACAACCACGCGGTGGGCGAAAGCTTCGGGGTGCGCCTGAAGCTGGACCATCTAGTGATCTTCGACCGCGACGACACCAGCGCCATGGCGGCGTCGTGATCTGGCTGCTCAACCTGTTCTACGCCAGGGTCTTGGGCCGCTGGCTGCCGGCACGCTGGTTCGGCCCGGCGGTGCCCGATACCGACAGCCTGTCCGTGGCAAGCGAGCCGCTGCACCTGGAGATCGTCGCGCACTGCTGGCAGTACGCGCACCTGCTGGCCTACCAGCTGAGCTCGATCATCGATCATCCGCCGACGCGGATGCGACTGACCTACACGCTGTTCCACTGCGAGGAGGACGTCGACACCGTCGCGCTGATGCGGCACGTCCAGGCCCGTCATGCCCTGCCCGGCGTCACCTGGAACTGGCAGCCGTTGCCCAGGAACGAGCTGTTCCGGCGTGCCATCGGCCGCAATCGCTCGGCGCGCGCCTCGTCCGCCGACTGGCTGTGGTTCAGCGACTGCGACCTGATCTTCCACGCCGACTGCCTGGACACGCTGGCCGAGCGCCTGCACGGCCGACGCAGCCGTCTGGTCTATCCCGACGGCGAGTTCGTCACCGAGCTGCTGCCGGCGGAGCACCCGTGGCTGCACCCTCGCCTGCCCGACGACCTGCCGCTGCGCATCGATACCGAACGCTTCTCGGCCAACCCCATCGCCAAGGCCAAGGGTGCCTTCCAGATCGTGCACGGCGATGTGGCCCGCGCGGCCGGCTATTGCCCGGACCTGGCGGTGTACCAGCGCCCGACCATGCACTGGCGCAAGACGTTCGAGGACACCGCCTTCCGGAACCTGATCGGCTCGCAGGGGGAACCGATCTCGATACCCGGCCTGTATCGCATCCGCCATGCCGCCAAGGGCCGTTACGCCAAGGACTCGGCGATCACCTCGCTGCGCACGTTCGCGCGCGATCCGCATCGTCGCCCGACGCGCGGCGACGCGTCTCGGCACCCACCCCGATGAGTCGCTCGCGCCCGACCCGTTCGCCGGGCCAGGCCATGGCGTGGTGGTGGGACACCCGCGTCCGGTCGTGGTGGACCGTACGCCTGCCCGTCGCGCGCCGCCGTGCGCAGGCACGGGCCTCCGACGCACCCTGGCGGTGGGCGGCCCCGGGCGGGGATCTACCTCAGGTACCGCAGACCGGGGTCACCGCGATCCTCACCCGCTACAGACGGGGTGAGTACCTGCAGGCGCAGATCGAAGCGCTGCGCGCGCAGACGCATCCGCCGACCGAGATCTGGTTGTGGAGCAACCATGCCGAGGACCAGTCCGCCGACGATGTCTCGGCACAGGTCGACCGGTTGATCCTCTGCGATTCCAACTTCAGCTTCTGGGGTCGCTTCGCACTGGGCAACTTGGCGCGCACGCCCTACGTCGCATTCTTTGATGACGATATTCTGCCGCAGCCTGGCTGGCTGCAGAACTGCCTGTCGCAGTACGAGCAGGGTCTGGAGGGCATCTTGGGTGGCTCGGGAGTGATCTTGCCCAGAAAAGGCGGCTATTCATCGGCCCACAAAGTGGGCTGGAACGGCCACCATGACGATACGCCGACGCCGGTCGACCTGGTCGGACACGCCTGGTTTCTCAAGCGCGAATACCTGCGCTTCATGTGGGCCGAGCCGCCTGTGTCGTGGGAGAACGGCGAGGACATCCATCTGAGCGCGATGGCGCTGAAGCATGGCGGGCTGAGCACCTGGGTTCCGCCGCACCCCGAGTCGGCACCGGAGAAATGGAGCTGCCGGCCGGATTTCGGCAAGACGGTCGGGCGCACCCGGAGTGCCACGTTCAAGTCCGCAGCGCATCACTCGGTACGCGACGAGGTAGTGGACCATCATCGCGCCCATGGTTGGACGCTGGTATGCGAACGGGAGGTGCCATGAGCGGGCGAGTGTTGCAGCTGTGCGATGAACAGTTCATCGGACGCGGTAACGGCCGCGCCTGCTATGCCCACCCCGACGATGCCGGTCTATGCGTGAAGGTTGCGCTGAACCCGCGGGGGATGAAGGAATCTCGGCGTGAAGCCTTTTACCTCGGCCGCGCCGCACGACGTCACGGCGAGCAGGTGTATACCCACGCGGCGCGCCTGTACGGACAGGTTGTGACCGATCGCGGTCGGGCGTGGGTCGCGCAGCGGGTGCGCGACGAGCCGTCCGGAGATTCCTCCGCTTTGCTGCGCGATGCGCTCACGCGCGAGTCGTTGGAGGTCGACCGGCAGCACTGGATCGATGCGTTCGACGACTTCACCGCCTGGACATCGCGCTCGGCGATCGTGTTTCGCGACTGGTCATCGACCAACCTGTGCGCCAAGCGCTCGGCCGACGGACGTCGGCGCCTGGTGGTGATCGACGGCTTTGCGCCCAAGGAGCTCCTGTTGCGCTGGTTTCCCTCGCGCCTCCACGCTCGCGAACGCAATCGTCGCTACGCCAAACGAGCCGGCATTCACTCGCTGGAGACGCTAGCCGCGCTGTGCGAGCACGAACGACGCCGGCCGGATGCACACATCGCGTCGATTTCGACCGACTGAGGACATTTGGCAGGAATGGCTATCATGCCGAGCGCAAGGCCAGATCCGGCGCCCGTGCAGGCGCTCCGGCAGGGATCCATCTCGGTGGTCTTGCCGCTCTACCAGGGCGAAGCGACGATCGAGCGAGCGATCGCCAGCGTGCAGGCGCAAACCGTCCCCGCAACGCAGATCATCGTCGTCGACGATGGCAGCACCGACTCCGGTGCGGCGCGAGTGCGTGCCATCGACGATGCGCGCATCGTGCTGATCGAGCAGCACAATGCGGGAAGCGGTGCGGCACGCAATGTCGGCATCCGTCTGGCCACCGGGACCTTCATGGCATTTCTGGACGCCGACGACGAATGGCTGCCGGATTTTTTCGAACGCGCCACGCTCGCCTTCGAGAATCATCCGCAAGTGGACTTCTACTTCGGCGATTCGGTCGAACTTGGCCTGGACACCGGCGTCGGTGCTCGAGCGCCTGGGTACGCCTTGGGCAGAGTCACCGACGCGGCTGGAGAAAATCCGGTCAAACGTATCGACCCGCCCTTGTCCGGCAACGGCAAGACGCTGAAACGTCGGATCGATCAATCGCTCTGTACCATGGTGGCGCGACGCGAACGCCTGCTCGACCTCGGTGGCTACTACGATCGTGACGGCTGTCGATATGGCGAGGACAGCGTGCTGGCCCTGCTGATCCACTGGAACCATCCGATCCTGCATCAGAGGATCGCGGTGCACCTTCGGCACCGGCTCGACAGCGGTCTGACGCGCAGCAACCAGCGAGAACCGCTTGTTCGTCCGCTGGTCAGCGATACGCCCTACGTGCTCGAGCGCATCGATCCGACCGCCCGGCCGCTCGCCCGACGATTGATCGCCTACCTGGCAGCCCTCGACGCCTCGCGGCTGGCCAAGGCGGGACGCGTGCAAGCGGCCTGGCAGGTGCTCGTCAGCGCGCTGCGGCTATCGGACCTGAGCCATGGCGAACTGGTCCTTCCGCTCGCGCGGTTCGCGCTGCGCGCCATCGGTCTTGGTCGAAAGCGCCGAAGATCCAGTCCGTCCCCTTGATGCGATTCAATCCGGGCTATCGTCCGCCGGTCGCGTATCGCGCGCCACCAGCATCGCCTCGGCCACCCCGTCGGCATCGGCGGGCGGATCGGCGTAGTGCAGCACATCCAGCCGGGGAAACAGCGCGAGCAGCTCGTTCGGCGCCAGCTGGAAGGCCGGATTGCGCTGTCCGGCACTGAACGTCTGGTAGAACAGCGTCCCGCCCGGGGTCAGCGCGGCGGCGATGTCGGCGCAGGCGTCACGCTCCAGGTAGCGCGCCACCACGATCACGTCGAAGGCATCGCGTGGCAACCGTTGCCGCACGATGTCGTGCACCCGGGCGTGGGCGATGGAGTTGCCGGTGCGCGCACGGATCGCCTCGATGACCACCGCCGAGGCGTCCAGCGCGGTGACCTGCCATCCCCGCCGGCCGAGCCACTCGCCGTTGCCTGCCCGTCCGCAGGCCAGGTCCAGTGCCTGCCCCCGGCTTTGCCTTTGCGCGGACAGGCAGGCGGCGAACTCGCTCAGCACCCGGGCCGGCGCCGGCACCCGGTCGGGCGAGGCGGCATAGCGGGCGTCCCAGCGGGCGGTGCGATCCGGATTCATCGCTCGCCTCGTTCGAGCCTGGCCAACCACGGGCCGACCGTGCACAGCAGCACCAGCGAGATCAGGAACGGGCCCAGGTAGTAGATCGCGCGAAACGCCAGCACCGCCGCGGCGGCGTGCTCCACCGGTTCGCCGCTCGCGTGCAGCCCGGCGATCAGCAGTCCGTCGAACACGCCGATGCCGCCCGGCACGTGGCTGAGCGCCGCGGCCAGCGATGCGGCGGCGAACAGGCTGACGAAACGCAGGAATTCCATCGGCGCCTCACCTGGCAGCAACAGGTACAGCGCCAGCGCGGCCAACGTCAGCTCGCCGATCGAGAACACCACCTGCGCCATCATCAGCGGCGGTGCGGGCAGGCGCAGGCGCCACCGACCGATGCCGATCGGCCGGGCGCTGATCGAACCCAGCGCCAGTGCCCCGACGCAGATCAGCAACACGATGCCGCTGGTGCCGCGAACCAGCGAATCGGGCGCGGGCACGAGGCGGGTCACCACCTCGGGGTAGCCGATCAGCGCGGCCAGTCCGACCAGCGAGACGCTGACGCCGAAGGCGATCGCGCAGAACGCGGACACGATGGTGATCTCGCGCAGGCTCAGTCCGAACCGATGGTAGAAGCGATGCCGCACCGCCCCGCCCGACAGCACCGCCAGGCCGACGGTGTTGCCCAGCGCGTAGGCGCTGAACGAGCCCACCGCCATCACCGAACGCGGGACCTGCCGGCCCACGTAACGCAGCGCCGAGGCATCGTAGCCGACCAGGAACGCGTAGCTGCCGATCACCGACAACGCCGCGGCGCACAGCATCGTTTCGGGAATGCCCAACAGCGCCTGGCCGATGTGGCCGATGTCGACATCCCGCATCAGCGCGCGGATGGCGACCAGCGCCAGCGCGAACAGCACCGCACCGAGCAGCGGGCCGGCGTGGCGCGTCGCCAGTCCGCTCAACGAGCGCTTCACGATGGCGTTCTCGACAGGGCCCGGGAATCGTGCTGACGCAAGATCACCGCCAACCGCGCACCGTTCAGCAACGCCGACAGGCTCAACCCCGCGATCAGACCGAACCACAGCCCGGCCGCGCCGAACCCCCACACGTTGGCGGCCATCCAGCCTGTGCCGAACCCGATCGCCCAGTACGAGAACACGCTGAGCAGCATCGGCATGCGGGTGTCGTGCAGCCCGCGCAGCAGGCCGATCATGGTGCACTGCATGGCATCCGACACCTGGAACACCGCGGCCAGCAGCAACAGCTGCGCGGCGAGTACCCGCACGTCCGGTGCCTCGGTGAACACGCTGACGATCGGCTCGCGCAGCAGCACGATCACCGTCGCACTGCCGATTGCCAGCAGCAAGGCCAGCGCCGTACCGGTCGCGGCCCGCAACCGGACGCCCGGCCACCAGCGCTTGCCGAAGGCGGCACCGGTGCGTGCGGTCAGCGCGAACGACAATCCGAGCGGCAGCATGTAAAACGCGGCCGTCATGGTGACCGCGATGTTGTGCGCACCGGCTTCGCGCACGCCCAGCTGGCCCATCTGCACCGCGGTGGCGATGAACAGCCCGGCCTCGGCCAGCAGCCCCAGGCTGATCGGTGCGGCCAGCATCAGCAACTGGCGAAGACGGGCGGCATCCGGGCGTTCCAGCGGCCGGTACAGCGCGAAGCGCTCGAAGGTGGGGCGACGCAGCAGCCAGAACAGCACCGCGCAGGTGCTCAGCTGCACCAGCGTGGTGGCCCAGCCGATGCCGGCGATGCCCAGCGGCTCGATGCCGAACCGCTCCAGCCCGACACCCAGACCCAGCACCACGTCGGCCACCGCATTCACCACCACCCCGATGCCCTGGACCAATAGCACCTGCCGGGTGCGCGAGGTGGCCTCGCACACGTTGCGGGCGGCCAGCAGCAGCACCGCGGGCGGCAGGCCCCACACCGCGGCGCCCAGGTAATCGCGCAGCGAGGGCACCATCGCAGGATCCAGTCCCCAGCCATCGATCGTTCGCCGACACAGCAGCAGGATCGCGAAGCCTGCCAGCCCGAAGGCTGCCGCCATCCACAGGCCCTGGCGAAATACCCGGCCGACCTCGGTGCGATGGCCCCGGGCGCGCAACGAGGACATGGTCGGCGACAGCGCCGCCATCAGTCCGATGCAGGCGACGGTGACGAAGAACACCAGCCCGGCCCCGATCGCCACCGCCGCCAGCGCGGTCGGACCGATGCGCCCGGCCACCAGCGTGTCCACCAGCCCGTTGCTGATGCCCAGCACCTGGGCCCCCATCAGCGGCAGGCCGAGCGACAGCGTGCGGCGCGCCTCCGCGATGACCGCCGAACGGTGTCTCATCGGCGTCAGACGCGCCAGAACGCGGGCGTGAACAGCACCAGCAGCGTGAAGATCTCCAGGCGGCCGAACAGCATGGCCACGCTCAGCACCACGTACGAGAAATCACCGAGCGAGGAGTAGTTGGCCGCCACGATGCCCAGCCCGGGCCCGAGGTTGTTCAGGCAGGCGACCACCGCCGAGAACGCGCTCTCCTGGTCGAGTCCCGCGGCCATCAGCATCAGCATCATGACGGTCAGCAACGCCACGTAGGCGGAGAAGAAGCCCCACACGATGTCGATGCGCCGGGCGTCCATCGCCTGAGCGTTGATCTTGACCACGATCTTGGCATTCGGGTGCAGCAGCCGACGCAGCTCGCGCACCCCCTGCTTGAACAGCAGCGTCACGCGGATCACCTTCATGCCGCCCGCGGTGGAGCCGGCACAGCCCCCCACGAACGAGGCGAACAGCAGCAACACCGGCAGGAAGCCCGGCCACTCGAAGTAGGCCTCCGAGGTGAAGCCTGTGGTGGTGCCGATCGAGACGACGTGGAACAGCGCGTTGATGAAGGCGTTGCTGTGCCCCTCGTCGTGCGCGAACCACAGATAGACACTGGTGATCAGGGTCAGTGCGGCCAGGATGCTCAGGTAGACCCGGAACTCCTCGTCGGCCAGGTAGTGACGGAAGCGGAAGGTACGTGCCAGCGTGAAGTGCAGGCCGAAGTGCATGCCCGAGATCAGCATGAACACGATGGCGATCGACTCGATCAGCGCCGAATCGAAATGGCCGATCGAGTTGTCGTGGGTGGAGAAGCCGCCGATCGCCACGGTGGAGAAGCTGTGCCCGATGGCATCGAAGCCGCTCATGCCGGCGGCCCAGTAGGCCAGCGCGCAGGTCACGGTCAGGCCCAGGTAGATGTACCACAGCGCCTTGGCGGTGCCGGCGATGCGCGGGGTGAGCTTCTCCTTGTTGATGCCCGGCGTCTCGGCCCGGAACAGCTGCTGGCCACCGATGCCCAGCATCGGCAGCACCGCGATCGCCAGCACGATGATGCCCATGCCGCCCAGCCACTGCATCTGCTGGCGGTAGAACAGGATCGCGTGCGGCAGCCTGTCCAGCCCCACGATCAGCGTGGCGCCGGTGGTGGTCAGGCCGCTCATCGATTCGAAGATCGCCGCCGGGATCGACAGGTCCAGCGGCGAGTACAGCCAGAACGGCAGCCCGCCGAAGGTGCCCAGCACCGCCCAGAACGACACCACCACCACGAACCCGTCGCGCAGCCTGAGCTGCGCCCGTTCCCGGCGCACCGGCAGGAACATGACCAGACCGGTGACCAGCGTGGCCGCGAAGGCGCCCAGGAACGGCAACGCCGCACCGTCCCGATACAGCAGCGCGACCAGTACCGGGGTCAGCATGGTGCTGCTGAACAGCGCCAGCAGGATGCCGACCACGCGCTGCACCACCTTGAACTGGATCGGCATCAGCGGCGCATTCCGTGGACCGACGTTTTCTCGGCATGGCGAGCGGGCGCTCTCACACGAACGTCACGCTGACCTGGAACAGCTTCTCGACCTCGCCGATCTGGCGCCGGTCGGTGATCAGCACGATCAGGTGATCCTCGGGCTCGATCACCAGATCGTGGTGGGCGATGTGCACCTCCTTGTCGCGCACCACCACGCCGATGCTGGCGCTGGCCGGCAACGGCAACTCGCCGATGCAGCGCCCGACCAGGGCCGAGTTCTGGGCGTCGCCGTGCGCCACGCCTTCCAGCGCCTCGGCCTCGCCGCGGCGCAGCGAGTGCACCGCGACCACGTCGCCGCGACGGATCAGCGTGAGCAGCGCACCGATGGTGATCTGCTGTGGCGAGATCGCCACATCGATGATGTCGCGCTCCACCAGGTCCACGTAGGCGGGCCGGTTGATCAGCGACATGATCTTCCTGGCCCCCATGCGCTTGGCCAGCATCGCCGACAGGATGTTGGCCTCGTCATCGTTGGTGAGTGCGCAGAACACGTCCATCTCGCGCACGTTCTCCTCGATCAGCATCTCCTGGTTCGCCGCGTCGCCGTGCAGCACCATGGCGCTGGACAGCTCGGAGGCGAGACTGTCGGCGCGCTCCTCCACCGCCTCGATGATCTTCACCCGGTAGAAGCGCTCCAGCTTCATGGCCAGCAGCCGCCCGATGTTGCCGCCGCCGGCGATCATCACGCGCTTGCACGGATGATCGTCGTGGTGGAACTGCGCCATGACGCGCGCGGTGTGCTTCCTCTGGCCGAGGAAGAACACGATGTCCTCCTCGCGGATCATGGTCGAACCCACGGGCAGGATGACCTCGTCGCCCCGGTAGATCGCCATCACGCGCGTCTCGATCTCGCCGAGCAGGTCCGGCAGGCGGGCCAGCGCCAGACCGGACATCGGTGCGCCACGTTGCACCTCGACGCCGACCATGCGCACCGCGCCGCGGGCGAAGTCGACCACCTGCAGGGCACCCGGGTGCTCGATGATGCGGCGGATGTGGTCGGTGACCAGCTGCTCGGGACTGATGATCACGTCGATCGGGATGTGATCGTTGTTGAACAGGTTCTTCTCGCGCATGTACTCGCGCGAACGGATGCGGGCGATCTTGGCCGGTGTGCGGTACAGCGTGTACGCGATCTGGATCGCGACGATGTTCGTCTCGTCCGAATTGGTGGCCGCGATGATCATGTCGCAGTCCTCGGCACCCGCGGTGCGCAGCACCTCGGGGTAGGAGGCGCGTCCGACCACGGTGCGCAGGTCGGTGGTGTCCTGCAGGGCCTGCAGCACCGCCGGATCGGTGTCGACCACGGTGACGTCGTTGTCCTCGCCGACCAGGCTCTGCGCCACGGTCGAGCCGACCTGTCCGGCTCCCAGCACCAGGATCTTCATCGGCGCCGGGCACCGGTCGGCACGCTCGTGATCATCAGTCGCGCACCTTGTCCAGGTCGATGTCCAGGCTGCGCAGCTTTCTGTACAGGTGCGTTCGTTCCATGCCCACGTGCTTGGCCAGGTTGCCGATGTTGCCGCGCGTCTCGCTCAGGCAGCGCAGCAGGTACTGACGTTCGAAGTCGGCCCGTGCCTCGCGCAGCGGCAGGTCGTGGCGCAACGCGATCAGGTCGTCGCCCGGCGGCTCGATCCCGCGGCCCACGCCCATGGCGCGATCGATCTCGGCCACCTCGATTTCGGTATCACCACCGAGCAGCAGCAGGCGCTGCACCAGGTTCTTCAGTTCGAGCAGGTTGCCCGGCCAGTCCAGGTTCCTGAGCCGGTTCTGGGAGGCGACCGTGAAGTGGCGGTACGGCAGGCCCTCCACCTCCACGTGCCAGTCCACGAACGCCTCCAGCAGGGCGCTGATGTCCTCGGCGTGCTCGCGCAGCGGTGCGAAGACGATCGTTCGCTGCGCCAGCGTGTCGGCCAGGGTGGCATCGAAGCCTCCCCGTCGGACCGCCTGCTCCAGCGGTTCGTTGCTCGATGCCAGCAGGCGGCAGCGCAGGGGCACACGCGCGTTGCCGCCCTGGCGCATGAACCCCCGGTGCTCGATGGCGCGCTTCAGGCAGGCCTGCGCGCCGGGCGGCATCTGGTCCACATCGCTCAGCAGCAGCGTCCCCCGACCGGCGCTCTCCAGGTAGCCGGGACGGATCCGCTCGGCGGCGGCTTCCGGTTCGTCGGCGTCCGGTCCGTCGCCGGTCCGCTCGTCGGGCCCCCCGCCCCACTGCTCGCCGTAGAGTTCGCGGTGCGCGTTGACGCTGGAGAGACTGTCGCAGCGCAGCGCGATGAACGGGCCGTCGATCGCCCGATGGCGATCGTGCACGTTCTGCGCGAACAGCGTGCGCCCGCTACCCGCCTCGCCCACCAGCGATATCGGATCGGTGGCCAGCACCTCGAGCTGCAGGGCATCGCGCAGCTGCACGGTCTGCGGCGAATCGCCGACCAGCAGCGGCAGGCGTGGTGGTAACGAGACGGGTCCGCCGTCACCCGCCGCCGCCACCGGGGACCCCGCGAACGCCCGCTCCACGCTCAACAGCAGCTTGGCCAGCGACAACGGCTTCTCGATGAAGTCCACCGCTCCCAGGCGGGTGGCCTCCACCGCGGTCTCCACCGTGCCGTGTCCGGAGATCATGATCACCGGGAAGCTCGACGCGCCGCCCAGCTTCCAGCTCTTGAGCAGCGAGACGCCGTCCATGTCCGGCATCCAGATGTCCAGCAGCACAAGATCCGGCGTCTGCTCCTCGACGCTGCGCTGGGCCGCCGAGGCGGTTCCGGCCACCGAGACGGCGTAGCCCTCGTCCTCGAGGATCTCCTGCAGCAGGCTGCGGATGTCGGGCTCGTCGTCGACCACGAGGATAGATCGGGCACCCACGTTCATGCGTGCGTCCCGGTTCGCACGCGCAGCGACGGTGCGCTCGCACAGGGCAGCGCGACGATCACGCGCGCACCCGCGACCGGCCGACGGCCGTCGGGTGACGGCACGCCGTCTGGATCGATCCGGTTCTCGATGCGTACGTGACCGTTGTGCTCCTCGACGATCTTCTTGACGATGGCCAGGCCCAGGCCCGTTCCCCTGGGCTTGTCGCTGACGTAGGGTTCGAACGAACGGGTGAGCTGATCCGGGGCGAAGCCCGGACCGGCATCCTCGCAGACGATGTGCAGCTCGACACGATTGCCGTCCACCACGCTGCAGGTTCGCAGCGCCACCGTCGGCAGGGCGTCTTCGCCCTGCGCCTCGAGCGCGTTCTTGAGCAGATTGTGCACCAGCTGGCGAAAGCGGGACAGATCGAGCGAGGCGGGCGGCAGATCCGGCTCCAGTGACAACGTGACCAGTCCGCCGGGTTCGTCCCCCGCGCCGCCCGGATACAGCGCGGCCACCTCGCGCACCAGGGCGTTCACATCGGTGGGCCGCAGGTTCAGCGTCGGCGTGGAGGCGTAGTCGGCGAACGCGTTGACCATCGACTTCATCGCATCGACCTGATTCTCGATGGTACGCGTCAAGCGCCCCAGAAGCTCGCGATCGTCCGGTTCCAGACGCGCGGCGAACTTGTGCCGCAATCGCTCGGCCGATAGCTGGATCGGCGTCAGCGGATTCTTGATCTCGTGCGCCAGGCGCCGTGCCACCTCGCCCCAGGCGGCATCACGCTGGGCACTGACCACCGCGGTCATGTCGTCGATCACCACCACCCGGCCCGCCGGCTCGTCGGCGATCGACAACGGCGCGGACACGCGGCAGAACAGCAGGCGCCGCCCGCTGTCGTCCACCACCTCCAGCTCGGTGGACACATCGTCCGCCCCGGCCCGTTCGATCAGCGGGATCAGCCGATCGCCCAGCTGCGCCAGCGGGCTGGTGTCGGCCACGCCGCGCCTGAGCGGCTCGCCGTCCAGGCCGGTGCCCGGTGCGACGGCCAGGATCGCCGCCGCCGCCTCGTTGCCGCTCAGGATGCGATGGCCGGTGTCCAGCGTGATGACCCCCGAGGAGATGCGCGCCAGCACCGTCTGCAGGGAGGCACGCTGGCGCTCGGACTCGCGCCGGCTTTGCTCGGCGGCATTGCGCGATTGCTCCAGCTGGCGCGTCATGTAGTTGAAGGACTGCACCAGGAAGCCGAGCTCATCGTTGCGCGAACGCTTGTAGATGCGCGTGTCGTAGTGCCCGTCGGCCACCGCCCGCGTGCCCTCGACCAGATCGTGCACCGGCAGCATCATGCGCCTGGCGGCGTAGAAGGCGAACCACACCGCCATCATGACCGACAGCAGCAGCGCCAGCGACAGGGTCAGCATCGAGGAGACGATGAGCGGGCGGCGCAGGAACACCAGCTGACGGTAGCGCTGGTAGCTCGACTGCACGCTCTCGGCCAGTTCGGTCGACCGGTTGGCCACCGGATAGAGTGCCTGCAGCACCGCATTGCCACGCGTCGGGTCCTCCGAGAGCACCGGGGTGACCACGCGGATGTACAGGTCCTGCTGCCCGATCGGGTCGACGCTGACATAGGACTCGCCCAGCCGGGCGCGCGCCACCAGCGAATCGTCCGGGCGCTCCGGCTGCACGGTGATGCTGCCCAGCAGCCCGGTCGAGGCGACGATGCGGTTGTCCGGTCCGATCAGCGTCATCTCGCTCGCCTCGGTCTCGCTGGTCAGCACCGACAGCTCCATGACCGCCGCCATCTCGCTGACGCCCACCAGCTGCTCGGCGATGTCGATGGTGTCGCGCTGCAGCGTGCGCATCTGCAGGCCCAGCGACTCGCGGCTCAGTTCGAGCGCATCGTCCAGCGCCTGTTCGATCTCCAGGTCGAAGTAGCTGTTGATGTTGGCGCGCAGGAACCGGATCGAGAAGCCGTACACCAGCGTCACCGGCACCAGCGCCAGCAGGATCGACAGCACCACCAGCTTGAGCGTCAGCCGCGAGCCCGCCACCCGCGCCCGGAACTCCTGCACCAGTCGCCAGCCGTTGATCGCCAGCAGCGAACCGATGAAGGCCAGCGCGGCGCCGTTGCCCAGCAGCAGCCACTGGTAGTAGCGGCCGAACCTGTCCAGGCGCAGCGCCAGGGTGCCGAGCACGTACAGAGAAGCGATCAGCACCATGAACAGCAGCGCCATCAGCACCGCGCTGATCGGTCGGCGGGTCACGCCGGCAGCCGCCAGCTGAACGGCGCGGCGCGCACCCGCCAGGTCGTGCCGATCAGCGGCTGCAGCGGCAGCGGCAGGGCGCGCGGGTCCAGCCGCATGCGCAACGTGGCCAGCGGGCGCTCGCCCGCTCGCGCCGCGGGCGACAGCTCGGGCGCGTCGGGGATGCTCAGGCCGCGCAGCTCGCCCAGCCCTTCCAGCGCACTCGTCAACGAGCGATAGTTGCGCGCATCCTTGCCCGGACGTGTCCCGAGCCGGTAGTGCCGCGTCAGGTCGTAGTAGACCAGCCGGTACGACCAGCGCGCCGCGTGCAGCGTGCGGTCCGGCAGCAGGGCGCGCGGCTGCGTCACCGCCAGCTCGATCACGAAGTCCAGCGGCACCCCGCTGTCCAGTCCCTGCCGCACGGTGATCGGCAGCTGCACGCGGGCACGGGCGTCCAGCAGCCAGCCGTCGCTGATCTTGCGCAAGGCGGCGCGCTCGATGACGATGTCCGCATCGAGCGGGCCGGCCGCCGGCACGCGCAGCGCGACCCCGGCGATCACCAGCATCAGCGCCACCACGGCCATGACGGTGCGCAGGAACGAGCGACGCGATGTCGCACCCTCGTTCATCCCGGGTTCACGTCTCGTCCGGCAGGCGGACCAGACGGGCGTACCAGAACCCGTCGCCATCGTGCACGCCCGGCAGCCGCTGCACGCCGATCGGTTCCTGCGCCGGACGGGACAGGCCCGCCACCCCGGGCAGCGATCCGACCCGCGCATCCGGCGTGCGTGCCAGGAAGGCCGCCACCTGCGCTTCGTTCTCCACCTTCAGCACCGAGCAGGTCGCGTACAGCAGCGAACCGCCCGGTGCGAGCAGCGACCACAACGCATCGAGCAGGCGAGCCTGGCCGGCCACCAGAGCCGCGATGTCGGCATCGCGGCGCAGCAGCTTGATGTCCGGGTGCCGGCGAATCACGCCGGTGCCCGAGCACGGCGCATCGAGCAGCACCGCCTCGAAGGCCTGACCGTCCCACCAGTCGGCCGGCGCCCCGGCATCGGCAAGACGCAGGCTGACCGCGTCGGCGCAACCCAGCCGCGACAGCGTGCCCTGCAGGCGCTGCAGCCGGGCCGGATCGTCGTCGAGCGCCACGATGTCGCCGAAATGGCCGCTCTGGGCGGCGTGCCCGGTCTTGCCGCCGGGCGCCGCGCAGGCGTCCAGCAGGCGGGCACCGGCCGGCACCGTGTCGATCAGCAGCTGCACCGTCAGCTGGGCGGACACGTCCTGCACGCTGGCATGGCCTCGGTCGAATCCGGGCAGCCGCTCCACCGCCACCGGCACGCTCAGCTGCAGCGCCTGTCGAGCCTCGGTCAGGGGGGTCGCCTGCAGACCGGTATCCGTCAACGCTGCCCGATAGGCCTCGCGATCGCCGGCACCCGGGCCGATGCGCAGCGTCATCGGCGCCTGGGTGTTGTTGGCCGCGCGCAGGGCCGGCAACTCGATCGGCCAGTCGGCCGCCAGCCGCCGGTACAGCCAGTGGGGATGCGCGCAGCGCTGCGCCTCGTCCAGCGCATCGTCCAGCGTGTCCCGCTCGCGCAGGGCTCGCCGCAGCACCGCGTTGACCAGCCCGCGCGCCCAGCCCTTGCCCAGCGTGGCGCTGGCCTCGACGCTTTCGTCGACCACGCGCGAGGCCGGCGCGTCGGTGTGCAGCAGTTGATAGAGCCCGAGCTCGATCAGCCACGCCAGGTCCTGGTCCTTGGGCTTGAGCGGCGACTTCATCAGCTGCGCCGCCACCGCCTGCAACCGCACGTGCCAGCGCGCCAGGCCGTAGCAGAACCCCTGGCAGCGCGCCCGATCGGCCGGCGCCAGCGCCGCCAGCGTGCGCGGCAGCCGCCGCGTCAGCGAACCGCCACCGTCCACCAGACCCTGCAGGGTGCGCACCGCGGCGATGCGCACATCACGCGCACCGGCGCGGTCCCGGCGGCTCATGCGTCGCTCCGGTCGGAGGCGCCGAAGCGCTGGCCGATCAGCGCGCGATCGTGGGCGAACGCCGCGGCCGACATCGCCCGTCCGCCGTCGCGCTGCAGGCGGGTCAGCGCCAGCGCGCCTTCACCGGTGGCGATCACCAGCGCAGCCTCGTCACCCTCGCCCGTCAGTGCGATCACGGTGCCGGGGGCGGCCGACGCATCGTGCGGCGACGGCGCCAGCCGGCTGCCCCACAGGCGTATCCGCTCGCCGACCAGCTCCGTCTCGGCGACCGGCCACGGCACGTAGGCGCGGATGCAGCGATCCAGTTCCACGGCCGGGCGCGACAGATCGAGTCGCGCCTCGCGCTTGTCCAGCTTGGCCGCGTAGGTGATGCCGGCCTCGGGCTGGGGCACCGGCACCAGCGCACCGCTGCAGCGCCCCTCCAGCGCCGGCACGATCAGGGCCGCCCCGGTGGCCGCCAGCGTGTCGTGCAGCGTCTGCGAGGTGGTGTCGGCATGGATCGCGACCGCACGTTCGAGCAGCACGTCGCCGGTGTCCAGCCCGGCATCCATCTGCATGATGGTCACACCGGTGCGCGCATCGCCCGCCAGGATGGCCCGCTGGACGGGGGCGGCTCCGCGCCAGCGCGGCAGCAGCGAGGCGTGGATGTTCAGGCAGCCCAGCGCCGGCAGCGACAGCACGTCGGGCGGCAGCAGCAGGCCGTAGGCGGCGACCACCAGCACGTCCGGGCGCAACGCGGCCAGCGCCCGGCGTGCCTCGCCGCTCTTCAGCGTCGCCGGCTGCTGCACCGGCACGCCGTGCTCGAGCGCTGCGCGCTTGACCTCGCCCGCCACCAGCTTGCGCCCGCGCCCGGTCGGCCGGTCCGGCTGGCACAGCACGCCGACCACCTCGTGGCGGCTGGCCAGCAAGGCCTGCAGGGCGACCGCGGCGAACGCCGGCGTGCCGGCGAACACCACGCGCAACGCGGTGCAATCGGGTGCATCGCCCGGCATCGGATCCGCGCTCAGGAGGGCACCCCGTCCTCATCGGCGGGCGTCTCGTCGAAGTCCCCGTCGCGTTCCCGCTTCTGCATCTTCTTTCTGATCCGGTTGCGCTTGAGCGGTGACAGGTAGTCCACGAACAGCTTGCCTTCCAGGTGATCGATCTCGTGCTGGATGCACACCGCCAGCAGCCCGTCGGCATCCATCTCGTACTCTTCGCCGTCGCGGTTCACCGCGCGCACCCGGACCTCGGACGGCCGCTTGACGATCTCGTAGACGTCCGGGATCGACAGGCAGCCCTCCTGCATCTCGCCCTCGCCCTCGGCCACCAGGATCTCGGGGTTGATCAGCACGATCGGCGAATCGTTCTCCTCGGACACGTCGATGACGACGATGCGCCGGTGCACGTCCACCTGGGTGGCCGCCAGACCGATGCCCGGCGCGGCGTACATGGTGTGGAACATCCGCTCCACCAGCGCGACGACGTCACCGTCGACGTCGGCGACCGGCGCGGCGGTCCGGCGCAGCAGCGGATCGGGGTATCTGAGGATGGGAAGCGTGATCACGCAGGGTCAGTCGGGCGCGGGCGGCCCGGCATTGTAGGGCACACCGGCACCGCCCTTGCAGGGTGACGCGGGTCAAGTTCTTCGAGGCGTCGCCGATGCACGCATTGCCGTGTTCACGAATTCATCTTTCGGAGACCGACCCGATGGCCGCACCCCCCGTCCTGTCCCGCGTCCCTCGTGACAGGAGAACCTTGCCGGTCGCCGTCGCCGGCATCGCGTTGAGCCTGGCGCTCGGCGCCTGCTCCGGGCCCCGCTACGCCACCGTGGTCGCCGAACCGCCGCTGGCCGCGGCACGTCCCTCGGCGCAGGATGCCGGTGCACGTGACGGCTACACCTCGGTCGTGCCGCGCGCCTACATCGATGCCCGCGAGCTGGACGAGGATGCGCCGAACACCTACACGGTGATCAAGGGCGACACGTTGTGGGCCATCTCGGACCGGTTCCTGAAAAAACCCTGGCTGTGGACCCAGATCTGGAACTACAACCCCACGATCGCCAATCCGCACCTGATCTACCCGGGCGACCGGCTCACGCTGGAATACGTCGGCACGCGCGCCACCCTGGTGCTCTCGCGCAACGGTCGCACCCTGCCGTTCGGCGATCCGTCCGCAGGCGATCGGGCACGCCACGGCATGGCGGGCGCCCCGTCGATGGGCGTGGCGACGGGCGAGCGGGAACGACGCTCGCCCCGCATTCGCGAAAGCTCGCTGGACGATGCCGTGCCCACGATTCCCGGCGATGCGATCGCCAGCTTCCTGGTGCGGCCGCGGGTGGTGCCGATCTCCAGCTCGAAGGATGCCCCCTACGTGGTGGGCAACATCGACAACCGGCTGATCAGCGCGGCGGGCCACGAGATCTACGTCCGCGGCCCGATCGATCCGGCCTCGACCCGCTACGGCATCTACCGGCGCAGCGACGTGCTGAAGGATCCGCTGAGCGGCGAGCTGCTCGGCCATGAACTGGACGAGGTGGCCGATGCCCGGCTGCTGGCCGTCGGCGATCCCTCCACGCTGATGATCACCCGCAATCGAACCGAAACGATCGCCGGCGACATCCTGCTGCCCACGGACGCCGCACCGGCGCAGCACAACTTCGTGCCGCGCCTGCCGCAGATCCGCGGCGAGGGGCGCATCATCTCGCTGGTCAACGCGATCACTCGCACCGGACGCGATCAGGTCGTGGTGCTCAACCTGGGCGAGCGCAGCGGGATGCAGTCCGGCGACGTGCTGGCGATCGAGAGTCACGGTGCGCAGCTGGTGGATCGACGCGGCATCGGCGGTCACGAGCGCGTCGACCTGCCGGACAAGCGCACCGGCGTGCTGATGGTGTTCCGCACGTTCGAGAAGGTAAGCTACGCGCTCGTCATGGAATCGACGCGCCCGATCGGCCTGGACGACATCGTCACCGGGATCTGAGCGGGCCGCCCGAGATGCACGACCTCTTTTCCGACGTCATGGAAGACGCCTCATGTCCGCCTGCAGCGCACGTCTCGCCTGGCTGAGCCTCGCTCACGCCGCCCCCGCCGCCCTGCCGGTATGGGCCGCGCTCAAGCGGCGCGACCCCTGCGTCCGGTCACTGGGGGAGCGCCTGGCCGCCACGCTCGGCGGTGATGACGATGCGTTCGCCGACCTGCGCCACGATGTCGATCACGGACGGACCGACGGATCGGCGGGCGGGCCACCGAACAGGCTGCCGGCGCGATTGCGCTCGCGACTGCGCAGCGCCGAGATCGCGCACCAGGTGGAACGCGCCCTGGCCCGCGAGGCGCGCCACGCTCACCACCACCTGATCACGCCGCCGGATGCCGCGTACCCGCCACGGCTGGCAGCCATCGACGACCCGCCGCCGATGCTTGCCCTGACCGGCCGCCTGGCCGCGCTGGCGCCGCCCGGCGTGGCGATCGTGGGTGCAAGGCGCGCCAGCGTGGCGGGCCTGGACACCGCGCGTGCGCTGGCCGAGGAGCTGGCCTCGCTCGGACTGTCGATCCTGTCGGGTCTGGCGCTGGGCATCGATGCGGCGGCGCACCGGGGCGCGCTGAACGTCGACGGCATCAGCGTGGCCGTGCTGGCCACCGGCCCCGAGCGAATCTACCCGCCCCGCCACGCCGAACTGGCCGAGCGCCTGTGCGAGCGCGGCGCGCTGGTGACCGAGTTCCCGGCCGGCAGTCGCCTGCGGCCCCAGCACTTCACGATTCGCAACCGCCTGGGCAGTGCCCTGTCCTGCGGGGTGGTGCTGATCGAGGCCGCCGAGCGCAGCGGCACGCTGAGCACCGCCACTCACGCCCGACGCCAGAATCGCGAGGTCATGGTGGTGCCGGGTGGCCGCGGCGATGCGCGCAGCCGGGGTGGCGACGATCTGCTGCGCGACGGCGCCACCCCGGTCGATGGCGCGGCCGACGTGGTAGCGGCGGTCGCTCCGGGGCTGCGTCACGAACTCGACGCGATGAACCGGACCGGAGCGCTGCCCGTCGCACCGGACGATCCGGACGCGACCCGCCTGCTCGGTGAACTGAGCGGTCGTGAAACCACGGCACGAGCGCTGTGCGCGACGACCCGATGGCCGATCGGCAGAATGATGGCGGCGCTGGGCCTGCTGGAACTGCACGGCTGCGCGCAACGCGGCAGCGACGGTGGGTACAGCCTGTGCTTGACTGCGCCACAGGGCCCCGTGGCGGGCACCGGACAGGTCGTCGCCCGTGGGTCCGATCGTGTACCGAATGCCGCGGGACTCGACGCACACCCCGTTTTCGATCTAGATTGAGCGACGGCGCACCACGGTCATTCGCGCCGTCGGGTCACCCATCCGCCCCACGGGGACCCGCAACCGAGCAGCAGGATCCATGAGCAAGCATCTGGTCATCGTCGAATCACCGGCGAAAGGCAAGACGATCGAGAAGTACCTGGGCAAGGACTACACGGTGCTGGCCAGCTACGGTCACGTGCGCGATCTGCTGCCCAAGGACGGGGCGGTCGATCCGGACAACGACTTCGCGATGACGTACCGCATCATCGAGCGCAACGAGAAGCACGTCAACGCGATCAAGCGCGAGCTGAAGAAGAAGGACAACGAGAGCCTGCTGCTGGCGACCGACCCGGATCGCGAGGGCGAGGCGATCAGCTGGCACCTGGTGGAGCTGCTGAAGGAGGCGGGGGCGCTGGAGGGCAAGGAGGTGCAGCGCGTGGTGTTCCACGAGATCACCAAGCGTGCCGTGCAGGAGGCGGTCGATCACCCGCGCGAGCTGGGCCACGACCTGATCAACGCGCAGCAGGCGCGCCGGGCGCTGGA